>OCHA01000566.1_pt1 | contig 40504 bp, 44 predicted proteins | sample 1538591 | NCBI WGS metagenome assembly OCHA01 (sample SAMN04571710, study PRJEB22368) | human gut metagenome | biome: human gut; material: stool | host: Homo sapiens | place: Luxembourg | collected 2012-09-06 | reverse complement strand
GGCATAGTCAGTGATATCCTTGAGAAAAATGTGTCAACTAATCTTGACAATATCATTGGCTCAATTTTCGCAGGGCTTCTCAACGCCGAGGGATGGTCTTGGATGAACCTTCTCATTTGGGGCGGTCTGATTATTTTGGTGGAATACATCGCCGTTTTATACTCCATCAGTAAGCCTGCTAAAATTGCAGGGAAGGTATCTCCTATTGAGGCGTATAGGACAAACGGATCATTACAAAATTGCAAGCCGCCTATGCACTTGGCCAGAAAAATCACACCTTTTTCACTGGCAAAAATGAACACCTCACGCAATAGGAAAAAGTTTCTAATGACTTCATTCTCTTTGGCGATCAGTGGCACAATCTTTATGGTCGGCTCTACCTTTTTGACTTCTTTCAATCAGGAGGCATACGCCCGAAACGGGATCATGGAGTATGGAGAAATCCGAGTTTATTTATCCGAAAATGCTGCACAGGTAAATGAACTGGGATATGCAGGAGTACAAGTCAACAATCCGCTTAATGATACTTTTATGCAGGAGGTATCTCAAGTAAGCGGAGTAAACGAGATAATACCATTTGAAAAACTATATTGCACATTTGAATATAATGGCCGCCGTGATGAAGATTTTATCGCTCCATGTACAGAAGAAGATTTTACGCATCTATCACAGTACATGGAAACAACGGACGAGAATTATTCAGACATTATAAAAAACAAAGAAATCTTTGTCTTAAAAAATGACGCAGTAGAAGAAATTTACGGTTGGAAATTTCAGCCCGGTGATACTATAAAATTTGAATGGTTTGACGGCACAGAATATCGTGAAGATGTATTTACCATCGGCGGTGAAATTTCAAACGAGAAAGCATACAACGATCCAGAGTGTTTTACTGCGCTCGGCTCATCTGGATGGTTTTTAATGCCGGATGAGCTTATTCGTGCCATGCTGGCAGAGGGATATAATATCAATTCAGAGGTACTTCTTTCGACTGAATGGGATTCTAAAGAAGCGGAAATCACGCAACAATTAAATTCCATAGTTTCCAGTTCGTATGATCTGCAAATGCGTACTTTGAGGGATTCTATCAATAGCAACGCAGGAATGTATAACACACTTTTAACCTCAATTATTGGCATTAGTATTTTTATTATGATGTTCAGCCTGATTAGTCTAATCAATACGCTGGTAACAAATATTATGACCCGAAAGCAGGAATTGTCTGTTTTACAGTCTATTGGTATGACAAAGCGACAGCTTAATCGCATGGTACAATGTGAGGCCGGACTGATTGCCGCATGGAATATCATTATCACCTTCTTAGCAGGTGGATTTTTAGGGTTTATGCTGATTCGTGGTCTGAACAGCATAGGAATGAGCTATCTGCATTGGGCTTATCCGATTGGGTTTGCACTTTTCTATGCGGTTATTGTTCTTATCATGCCAGCAATTATAACAAAGGCGACAATTTGTCTCCTTCAGAAAAGGTCTATTGTGGAGAGATTGCGGGAAATCGAATAAAGCGTTTGAAATATTCAAGAAATACGGTAGCCGGCCATTCCCGGCTGTCTGCCGTAATTTTCTTGAAATGTCCGAGCGTTGTAACATTTCAGCCTGTTTTTTTGTCGAAATAAGAGTTACCTCGGACATTTGTGTAACATTGAAATCTAAATAATATTATGGTTCTATTCATCTATCAACCAAGGAGGTGATAACATCGGACGAGTCATTATTCTTGAGCTACAGGATCAAGATTCTAATATATTTGATGAAATCCTCAACATTCTACGGAGGCATCCAGAAATAGAAAAATACGAACTGGTCGGGGAACCGATGCTATCCCTCCCTAGTCTGGAGATCTATCCAAGTAAGCGGAAAGTTTTCCGTGATCGCCAGGAAATTCAGCTTACCGCAAAGGAATACGAAATCCTTCTATTGCTTGCAGCCAACAAGGGGCATGTGCTTACATACAGCCAAATCTACGAGAAGGTATGGGGAGATATCCCCTCTGGCTGCGAGAGCAACACTATCGGCTTTCACATCTGCAACCTGCGGGAGAAGCTGTACCAGGCAGCTCCCAATGCTCCTTTTACCATCCGATCCGTCCGGGAAGTCGGATACTGTTTTGAAGTACAAGCAGAAAAATAAAAGTCAGCAGTCTGATCCACTCAGGCTGCTGTTCTTCTTTTTCTGCTGTAAATCTCTCTTACAGTGGGAAGTTCACCTTCTCCTGTCATCATGCCAGGTGCCACCTTTCACCAAAAGGGCGCAGTTGCCCCTTGGCGGAAGGTGGTATTTTTACATGGTCACAGTTTACGGATCTGAAAAAGCAGGCTGCTCTTGCCGCCCCTGGCACGGTACCTTTGCTCAGTGACGAGAAGCTCCGCCTTTTTTAAGTCCTGAATCGCCCGTCTCACAGTTGATTCTGACAGTTTCAGTTCACGGGCAATGGTCGGAATGGAGGGCCAGCATTCTCCATCCCGGTTGGCCCGGTCATAAAGATACAAATGATATTGATATGGCAGAGTTCCGCCATATGAGAAACCTGATGATAAAGGTACAGGATAAGGCGGTAAAAATCAAAAACTTGCAGGATAAAGTTCTGCCGCAGTTGAAACAGCAGCTTGCCGATACAAAGGGGCTTTTCAAAGGTAAAGAACGAAAAGCATTGGAGGTAAAAATCAAAGAAACCGAAGCGGAAATTGCCGACAGGTTGGATAAAATCCCTGATACACTCAAAGAGGACGGTTATCCCGATGTACAAGTTTTTATGAGGACTTTCCGAGAAATGGAAAGCGTTGTAGAACAGTACAACCGTGACCTTGCCGAGTGGAAATATCAAGTCAGCAGGAAACCGACAGCCACCGCTAAAGAACAGCACAGACCGCCCGAAAAGCAAAGCGTGTTAAAACATCTGCGTGAGATACAGGAACGCAACAAGCAGAAGCCACCGCAAAAACAGCGTAAGAAATCCATTGACAGAGATAGCCGATAGGCATTGAAAAACCGCCGTTATGGTTTACCCATAGCGGCGGCATACATAGTTATTTACTGACTGCAAGCGTGATTTTCATATCTTGAACATTGATAAGTGTTTCTTTCTTGCACTTCGGACAGTAGAGAGGAAAGTTTTTCATCTCGGTATCTTCTTGTATCTTTGTTCGGGTTTTATTGCCGCAGACAGGGCATAATACAAATTTACAATCAGTCTCTTTATTCTGCACTTGTCCAAAAATCCTCCATAGTTTCATTAAACTCCCGTGGCACATCCATATTGACACAGTGCCCTGCATTTTCAAAAATAACTACCCTACAATTTGGCTCACTTATTTTCCATTGTTTTACTGCCTCTAATTCCATTGGAATATCAAAGCTTCCACATCCAAGCAACAAAGGGTAATTTCGTTTTCCAGTTTTATATTTATTTATCATACTATTGAGCGTTTCCAGAAACATAAATGACTTTTTTGGAAAAAGTATGTTCATATCAAAAAACTCATTTTGCGCCTCTAAAGTATGCGCAGAAATTTTCTTGTTTTCTTTTGCAAACCACTTGACCGAAAAGAGGGCTTTCAACATCATTGCCATCTGTTTCACACCATTTTTCTTTTGCATTTTAATATCAAAATTATTGATGTCATATCCTCCAAAGCATGCCAATGAGCTTACTGAGTTTGGATGATGATTAGCAAAATCCTGTGCCAGTACTGCTCCTAACGAAACGCCGACAATGTGTACTTTTTCGATATTTTCTACCTTTAAGATGTCGAATATCCATTCTGACATCTTATCTATGCCATCTCCTTTTTTGGTATCCCTTGACTGCCCATGACCAATAATATCAATAGTCAAAATATTATATTTGTTATGAAAATACTCAAACTGTGATTTGAACATATTATGATTAACAAAAGCGGCGTGAATAAAAAGTATCCATTCAGTACGATCTGTTCCACTGATAAAATATGTAATTGGCGAATTAGCTAACTTTATTGATTTCATATCTTTCTTACTCTCATTTCATCAAGAAGTTTTTGATACCACTCGATATTGAATTTCATAAAATCTTTGCCATATCGAGCTGCGGTAAGCTGATAATGGAGAATGTCCTTATCTTCATCAGGAACCTTGACATTTTCTGCTTCCTTACAAATGGCATTCAACACATCATACTGTTCTTTTAACTTTGAAATATACTCTTGTAATCCTGCCTCACGCTTTTCTTTTGTTGAAAAACCCATAAAATATAATTTAGCCAATTCAGGATTTTTGCTACTCTGTATTTCCATTGGTGTGGATACCCACTCAATAAAATTCTGTTTCCCACTATCCGTTATTGAATAAATTTTTTTATATTTCCCATTTTCAACAGCTTCTTCATACTGAATATATCCACAGTTAAGCAATTTCTTTATAGCAGCTTGTATACTTCCCATACTGCTGCTATACATCATATTAAGCCCTTTATCTATTCTTTCACGCAACTGATAAATTGTTCTGCTGCTCAACAGTAAAAGACCGAGTATTATATTATCCATACGCTTCTCCTATATGTTACTATTAGTAATATTGCTATTATATCAAATCCCTATAATAGTGTCAATAGATAATAAAAGAGGCAGGAAATAAAGCCCTGCCTCCAAAATAGTTATGCGTAGATTATCTCGTTATTTACAACCTCTATCGCACACGCCCGTATGCTATTCTGTGAACTTCCTGTATTTTTAACTCTCAATCGCTAAGTTTGAGCGGATTAGGATTGCATATTATGCCCAAAAATCATCTTCGTCATCAGCATTATCAATAAAATCAATTATAAAGTCTACCGTCTTCCCACTTCTCTTGTAGGCCTCGTATAATCGCTCCTTGATCGCCTCTTCACGCCGCTCAGGATATCTCTGTTCCAGCAGCTCGGACATCTGTTCAAGTAATGTGTCATACTCCCTTTTTGCTTCAGATACTTTAGAGCCGAGCTTTTCGATCTTCCTATCCGTGTTTATGGGAACTGCTGGTCAATCGAGTGCTTCTTTAAAGCATCAAAATCCCTGTTAAAGCTAGGAACTGAATTTCAAAGCAGAAGTTATGATGCAATCGTCAGCCACACAGCGATTGTATTTACCAGATATACGGTTCTGGAATGGATACGCCGTAATACCAATGATCAGAAAACTTATGGTGAGTTATTCTTTATGTTCTGTGAGGATATTCAGGACATGGAACTGACCGATGCCCTCCAGAGCCTGATGGCTCTGTTTGTGGAGCATATTTCTATGCTGTCGGCAGATATCACAGCTTGCATAAAAAGTAAAGTAACCGATTGGATTGCTTCACAAGCCAAGTTTATACAGGCATTGTTTGCAGATATCAGCTGGGAAAGTTGAGTAATATATTTTTCAGCTAATCTGCTTGATTAAATCAGGTAAACGTTATACCATTGACCCATAAGAAAGGGGTGCTGTCATGGCAATAACAATTAAGGATGTAGCGAAAGAAGCTGGTGTATCTATCGCCACAGTATCTAAAGTAATCAATGGAAAACCTTCTATTTCTGAGCCCACACGGCTTCGCGTACTGGAAGTAATTAAACAACTTAATTACCACCCGAATGCACAGGCCTGTAATTTTGCCCGGGAACGCTCAGATAACATTATCTTTTTAGCTGTCACGGAACCGCTCACTGCATTCCATAATCCCCATATGTTCGAAATCATGTCTGGGGCACAAAAAGTTGTTTATGAAAAGAAATATAATTTCAGCTTCCTCGGCGTAAAAGATAAGGACACCGCCTGCCACGAGGCTGCCGACATTATAGGGAGACGGGCTGCCGATGGTATATTGATCCACGGTTCTTCTACATCCCGCCCCCTTGTGGATCTACTTGTAAAAAAGGGGTTCCCCCATGTAATCATCGGAAGGCCTCCCTTTTCTACTGCAGCCTGTTGGATTGATATCAACAACCATGTTTCCGGACATCTGGCAACCGAATATCTGACGAAATGTGGATATACCCATATCGCGTTTATCGGTGGCCCTCAGACGGACGAAATCTCAAGACATCGGCTGCGGGGCTTTGTTTCATCTATGCGGATCTTCGGCCTGGATGTTCCTGATTCCTCTATAAAGTACGGAACATATAGTAAACAAAGTGGTTTTGAAATGATGGAAGAATTACTCAGGGGAAGTTTCCTTCCAGACGCCGTAATATGTGAAGATAACAAGATCGCTATGGGCGCCGCATCTGCAATCCGCAAACGAGGCATGAATATTCCAAATGATATTGGCTTGATCACTTTCGACGATTACCCGCTGTCACAGTTGATCGATCCGCCATTAACAGTTGTAGATATCAACGTCAATAAACTGGGGCAACAGGCGGCTGAAATCCTGATGAAAAAGATCCGTAATCCCAGCTTAAATATGCAGTCATTTACTACAGTACCTGAACTGATCATCAGATCATCTACACGCAATATCAGCGATGATATACTATAATAAATCCCGAGGGCGCACAGAAACATAACTCTACGTCCTCGGGAAACAATCAGTTTCAAATAATTATTCTATTTATTACTCAAAGTAATCCTGTACCCTTTTCTTTCTATTGTGTCCTCTTCCCCATCCGTTCCGGAACTCATCACTATCTTTTCACCCTCAGATACCGGGCAGCTCAAAGGTTCCATCCCAGCATTAATGATTATCCGCAGAGTTCCGTTAGGCCCTGTCCGTGCAAATGCGAACACGCCTCCGCGGATCAGCTCCCAAATCGGTCTGTAGTCTGTTTTTTCATCTATATAGTTATTCCGGATCATAATAAGCTGACAGATAAAGCCGCTAAATGTGCGCTCCTTTCCCCAGGGCATAGGCTGTCGGTAATCTTCTTCCAAGACTCCTTCCACACCACACTCATCCCCGTAAAATAAGCTGGGCACTCCCGGCATCAATATCAAAAGAATACATCCCAGTTTCCACAACGAACCCTCACCATGACACATGGAGAGGAATCTCGGAACGTCATGGCTGTCCAAAAGGTTAAGCTGGCCTTTGACTATATTATCAGGGTATCTCAGCCTCATCTTTTCAAACTCATATGCCGCTGTTAATCCGTCCGGTTTTTCTTCCGTCAGATAATCCATACATATCCTGCGAAACTCATAATTCATTGTGGAATCAAATGCATCCCCCTTAAGCCAGGAATGGGCGTTCTCCCATACTTCGCCGATCAGCACTGCATCCGCATCTGCAGTTTTAACCGCTTTTCTAAATGTCCTCCAGAATTCCCGGCTGATCTCGTTCGCCACATCCAGCCGCCACCCATCTACATGGTATTTTTTGATCCAATAGGTTCCAACATCTGCAAAATAAAGCTGTACCTCACGGTTTGATGTATTGAGCTTTGGCATCTTTCTTTCGTATGCAAAACATGTATAGCCCGGGATTTTATCCGGATCGTCCGGACGCACTACCGGAAACGCCAGATCATAGAACCAACTCTTATACCGAGACTTCTCACCATTTTTCACCACATCCTCGAATGCGAAAAATCTCCAGCTGCAATGGTTAAAAACACCATCTATTATAATGTGCATTCCTCTTTTGTGCACGGCCTCCACAAGCCGCTTAAAATCCTCTTCCGTTCCAAAGCATGGATCAATATGGTAATAATCCACCACATCGTACTTATGGTATTCTCCTGCAGCGAATATCGGATTCAGGTAAAGGCAGTTAAATCCCATATTTTGAATATGATCCAGATTCTCTGTGATCCCATCCAGCGTTCCGCCCAGCCTTGCCTTAACGGTAACGCCGTTTTCCAGTAATTGCTCTTTTTGATGAACCTGCAGCACGCGTTTCCCATTTGCATAACTGTCCGGAAATATGTTATAAACCACAGCTCTCTTGAACCATTCCGGCACATCCGGGATCTCATCCCTTAGGATAAATGGATATTGGTAATATTCACTCCTGCCGTCTATTAATACTCCGTCCGCTGTTCTGTCCGGAAGCTTTTTCGTAAAGCGGTCCGCATAATAGTAAGTCCACTCCTCCCCCTTTTCCAACTTAAAATAATAGCAGACCCTATTATATGGGAGCGTCAGATCTGCTTGATAATAATCAAAACATTCATCCGTAGCGCTAACCCTCATATCTGTTCCTGAAAAGCAAACAGGGGTCTCCTTGCATACCCGGTCCGCTGTGTAGAGCACACATCTTGTCAGATCGCTTTTTTTTGCCCGTAGGCGGATTGTGATACTATATTCTGAAGCAGCAAAGGCGTACTGCGACAGTGGAATATGCAGGATTGCCGCTTTGTCTATCTTTCCCGTCTGATTCATCCTTTTACACCCCCTGCTGTAAGCCCTGAGATCATATATTTCTGGATACAGAAAAATACGATCAGTATCGGAATAGATACAAGGATAGAAGCCGCTGAAAACAAAGGCCAGCTCCTGCTGTAATCATTTGACTGAAGTTGATATAACCCTCCTGCCAGCGTGTAACTGCTTTCATCCATCATAAATGTAGTTGAAAAGAGATATTCATTCCATACATAGATCAATACCATTACTGCCGTAACAATGATCGCAGGTCTTGCCAGAGGCAGGACAATCCGGGTAAGGATCTGTCTTCCACTCGCTCCATCGATCTGTGCTGCCTCCTCTATCTCCACCGGAATCGTATCAAAATATCCTTTCATATTCCAGATACTGAAAATACACATACTTCCGGCGTAGACAATTATCAATCCAATATACGAATTCAACAGATGAAACGTACGGAACAATCGAAAAATCGCAAACATGGATAATATTTGCGGGAACGCATTTAAAATAAGTAACATCTGCAGGACAGCCTTTCTTCCGCGAAACCGATATCTTGAAAATGCATATGCCGCTGTCACCGCTGTTCCCATTGCAACGATCATCGTACCAACACTAAGTATTGCAGAATTTTTCAGCCAGAGCAAAAATGGTTCTTCCATCAGAATTGCCCGGTAATTATCCAAAGTCGGGCTCTCCGGAATAAATGTTAACCCCGAACTCAGCGCCCCGCCGGAACCGCTGATTGAAAGAGTAACTGCATAGAGGATCGGCACAAGTGTAACGATACAAATTGCAATGAAGATTAAATTTAACGTGGTAAGCCCCACCAGACGTCTTACTTTTTTCCGATTACTCATGCTTCTTTCACTCCTCTGTTCGTAAACATTGAAAATATGATGATAAATAAGAAAATGATGATCGATACTGCTGATGACAGCCCATAATTATTTGATACAAACGCATTTTGGTGTGCATAGGTGATCACTGTCTGGAGCGTGGCGCCTGAATAGGAACCTTTCTGCATTGTCAGCAAATACACGATATCAAACTGCTTAAATGTCGTAAATGTAGTCATAATAACTGCCGGAGCCAGAACCGGTTTGATCGATGGTATCGTAATATACCAATTCCGTGTCCAGAACCCTGCTCCGTCCAGTTTTGCACTCTCATAATAACTTCTGTCTACGCTCTGAAGTGCACTATCCATCATCATGATCATAAACGGGAGTGCCATCCAAAGATTCAGTACCATACAGGAAATAAAGGCAGGCACATTTTCCGACAAAAAATTCATCTGATCCAATCCCATCGCCGCCAGAAGTTTGTTTAAGAATCCAAACTCTGTATTAAACATGCCAACCCGCCACAAAAGGATTGAGACATATGCCGGCATTGCCCATGGAAACATTAAAAGTGTCTTATATACTCTTGCCAGTTTCAATCCTTTCACATTTAACCCAAGTGCTAAAAAAAATGCCACCACAATTTGTATCACCATATTTAAAATCGTCCAGATGATTGTGGTTGCCAGCGCAGAAAGAAACCCGGAATCTACTTTTGTCAAAGCTCTTTGGAAGTTCTCCAGTCCAATAATGTGATAGTCATCCCAATGATACATATTCATATTGGTCAGAGCAATATAACCTGTATATAAAATAGGGAATACAACAATAACTCCTATCAGGACCAGCGCTGGCGTTCCATATTTCCACGGTAAAAATCTGTTTTTCTTTTTCATCATTTATCGCCTCATCTCATTCTGTAAAAAAGAAGGGCTGGAGGCAGCCTTCCCTGCCTCACAGCCTTCCCTGAAATAATTGCATTATTGCATATCAGCAATCGCTGTTTCCGCCTCCTGCTGATACTGGTCCGCTGCACTGTCAATATCCTCACCCGATTTATTGACTGCTGCCAGAAGCGCTTCTGCCGGTCCCCACATCACACTCATTTCAGGTATGTTAGGCATTGGAATGGCTACTTCAGCAGTAGACTTCATTGCCGCGATCATTTCATTGCCTGCAACTGACTCATCTTCATAAGACGTCTGATTCGCAGGAGCACAATTAGATTCTTCTGCAAGAGCAACGCCAACTGACGGATCTGCTAATGCTGTAAACACCTTCGCCACAGCGTCTTTCTTGTTTTCTGCTGCTTGTTTCATTACGCCGATGCCCTGTACTCCGGAATATGGGATCAATGTATTCCCATTTGGAAGCTCAAACTCTGCAAGCGACTTAATCCCAAGATCTATACCGGCATCCCTGATCCCTGATACCAGCCATGGCCCGCCAATGATTGCAGCAGCTTTTCCTTCATTAAAGAGTGTAGTGATCGTATTGTAATCTCCATCCGCCTCCAGCTCAGCAAATTTCTTATTATATTCGATCGCTTCTTTTGTTTTTTCATCGTTCAGACCCGGTTTCGCATTTTCATCAATGATATATCCGCCAAATCCATTGATTACCGGTGCAACATTGTAGGCTGTTGAATGCTGATTGACCAAAGCATATGTGCTTCCATCTGTATGAGCTGACATATATTCATAGAGTTCCTCCGTAGTGTTCGGAACTTCGCCCTCCCACAGATCTTTGTTATACATAAAGAGGAGTGTTTCATAATAAATCGGCAGTAAATACTGCTCTCCCTTATACTGGCCTGCCTCCAATGTCATCGGCAGCATATCCTGGTAGACGTCCTCGCTGACTACATCTGTGATCGGCGATAGCACACCCATTTCTACAAAAGTTCCCAATGAATCATGGGCATACATATACATATCGGGACCATTTTCCTCATCACTGCCATACAATTTGATCTGATCCGTCAACCCTGTCTTCTTTTCAAAACTTACCGTAATATTTTCCTTGCTGAGTTCCTCATTCACTTTGTCCTGTATCACTTGCATGATTGCCTCATCTCCGTCATGCCAGATACTTATTTCCGTACTTTCAGCTGTTTCTCCGTCATTAGAAGCACCTTCACCATTCCCCTTTTCACTGTTCTGTCCGCCACATCCTGCTAACAGTCCTACTGTCATTGAAGCGCATAATAATACTGCCAGTTTCTTTTTCATATTCTCCCTCCTGACTTGTAAAAATATTTTCTCTAGTTTCAAATCTATCAGATATATATCAGATATTTTATGTATTATTTAACATATTTTGTTTTATCAGGCAATAATTATTAGCTATTTTAACTATTTTATATAGGTAAACGCTTTCTTTATTTATTTTACCTACAATTTGACAATCATAATTGTACAGGATGTGATGGGACTACTCATTGCATGGGATTATTATAAATGCAGGATCTGATTCACTCTGCTTTCTGCTCATAAAAATACCTGACGGAATACTTTACCGCCAGGCTTAATTGAGTTGAGCGTTTAGCAATACTTGGGTGCGTATTGATATTATCATCATAGAGCACGGATTCATCAATGTCAATAGACTATTCCAGAAGCTCTAAGCTGATGATAATTCTAAGATTCTAAGATTTTTGTATTACATAGGTCAGCAAGTCGATCTGTTTCACTCTCCGTACCACATCCAGCTCAACATAAGGCATAAAAATAGTCGGATGATCTTCCTTCCTTTCTTGAAAACCATCCGGCTATGTACTATAAGTTTTTATTTTATTTTTTCATATGTAGCTAAATACGATACGAATCCGCTACTGACTCTAACTTTTTATAATCACAATGGAATTTGAGGACTTTTCCAGTTTTTATCTGCTTTTCATATATCTTCGTTGCTTTTTGTCGAATGCCATCCTGCACATTTTTACAAAAAGCATACTCTTTATATGTCAATACCCGCCAGTCATGCTCGTCTTTTGGTATATCTGATGTCAACTCTAAATCCACATAAGAAAATACTCCATCTATCACTGGAATCATCTTTTTAATCTCAAGAATAGAAAGGAGTCGTTTCTTATAGTAGTCAAAATCTTCTGCTGGAACGCCTTTTTTTGCCAATGCTGCAGTGTTTGTAACATTCACAATAATATCTTTGTCATCATAAACAGCCGTCCGCATATCAATAATTTCATATATTCTATAATAGGATTGATGTACATCTGCCCAGGATTTGTGTTTCTCTTTTGCAGAAGTAAGCGGTATTACATATTTTCTATCGTGATTTGTAACCAATATTCCCAAAAATGGCTTCTTTGCGTAATCCGCGCTTCTTCTATACATTACTTCACTATCAACCTCATGCAGTGCCTGCAAATAATTTAAATCTACCTGAACAATTTTAAACTCTTTGAATTTCATTGTACTTCTCCTAAAAATATAGGGGAAGCATTTTGCTTCCCCTATAAGCCTTATCGTCTCCCATTTCATAATCTCAAAGATTATATTCTTCGGTAGGGAATCACCAAATCTTTATCGTCTCTCACTTCAACGCCTTTGGTGGAGAATCACCACACGTTATCGTCTCCCATTTCATAATCTCAAAGATTACTAAGGCAGGGAATCGCCTTTCTTTAATTATAATTATACACGCTTTCATATTGATGTCAAGATACCCTCGCTGCTCCTACTTGTGTCTGCGTGTATATAATAGTATATGCGATAATTTAAAAATTACAAGACTTTTTTTAGATTGCCCCGATCTTTTTCAGATACGCATATCCGTCCGTATGTCCCCGGAAATAGATCTGGCAGCGTTCTATCGTCTCTTTCTCAAACATTCTGCTCATATATTTTCTCATGATATCATGTTCCTCGGCAGTAAGGCTGATGGCTCCGCTCCCCTCCGTCACTTCCAGAATAAACGGATATCTGCTTTCCATCTCTCCAAGTTCCTGGCACATATTGGCATAGTCCTCGTCTTGTTTTTTCAGATCCACCATGATATCGCTGTCAATCTCCATAAAACTGTCTTTGATCCGCTCCACCAGATCATAAAAATCTGTCTTCTCCAAACCGTCCATCCTCTCTGTTCTGTTAATCTGTTTTTCTATTCTTACTATATCCAGTTTTCAATCTTTCTACAATCCAGTCTGCTGTTTCCTACAAAAGTTCCAGTAGCTGCAGCACTTCTATGGTATGCTGGCACCCCATGAGATAAAGCTGTATCCGTTCATAATCTTCCCGGTCAGAGTCCAGTGCCAGAAACCTGGACAGTGCTTTTGTCTGTTCCAGCGTCAGATTCATCGGCGTTTCTATTTTATCCCGGTCGATCAGCGTGGAAATAAACGGATATTGGAAAAGAAGTTTATCGCTTTCCTCTACAATCCGGCTGTATTGCGGGGATGTTTTCAGACGCCTTTTACAAGTTTCGCTAACCACATCTACGACAGCACACATCCAGATCGGCAGATCATCCGTATCGATCTCTGCTATCTTCATAGCCTTTCTTTCCCTCCTTTCCTCTGCCACTATAGCAGAGATTGCCTCTCCCGGCGATTGTGCGTTTCTGCTATTCGCACATCAGACAGGCTATGTACCACGGTATCAGTCTCCCGATACCGCTTTTCTTACCGTACCCAGGCCGCTTTTTCCCGTTCCGGCTCGATCTCTTCTGTTTCCGGTTCTTCCTCCATCACAACCCGGTCTTTCTTATCCATATCCAGAAGCACATTCAGTTCTCCCAGCCTTGCCACTTTCTCAGCCAGTTCTTTTTCCTGCGGGAATGAAGTGCTATAATAAAGTTGTAACGGAAGTGGCTAATAAGATATACTAAAACCAAGAAGAAAAGAGGTTCTTATCATGCCACAGAATTACACACCAGAGTTTAAAAAGAAGATTGTCCGTCTCCATTTGGAGGAGGGACGCACCTATAAAAGTATCACTGCAGAGTATGGCGTATCAAAAGCCAGTATCTCCAAGTGGTGCCGTGAATTCAGCGGAGAATGCCAGACAAGCCCGGAAATAAAAGAAGAATACGATTATATGAAAGAAATGCTCAAGCTCCGGAAAGAGAATGAAGAACTTCGCAAGGAGAATCTCTTCTTAAAAAAAGCCCCTGACCGTCAAGATCAGGCTGTTTTTTCTACTTACCCTTGAAACAATATCCTACTTCACGCACACACCGGATCTCAAATTGCCGATTCGGGCAGGCTTTGTATAATTTTTCTCTTAATTTGCATACATGGGAGCCAATAGTGTTATTCTCTATATCCTGCACATAATTGCCCCATACATTTTGATAAATTTGTTCGTATGTAAGAACCCTCCCTTCGTTGGCTGCAAAATAATATAATAGGTTAAATTCTTTTGTAGTTAAAGATACTTCCCGTTTCCCGCAATATACCTTTCTTTGATCCGGAAGTATTTTAAGATTTGGAAAAGATATTGTCGGGGCGTAGTTTACCTCATATTTTTGAAAATCTGGATATTTACGAAACACTTCCATGATTTCATCAAACGGACGTGTTTCATTCTCCTTGAATTCTGCAACAATCAGTCGTCCTATATAATCTTCCTCCTCTCGTTTACTGGTATATTAGAGTATCAATGATAGTTACTTGAATAAAATTTTTTATACACAACTGCAGGAATTACCGTACATATGATAGCTAGCGAAATTAATGCTATTGCTATTGTTACAAAAGGAAAATGCAGTTTCATATAAGGTTCTTTGATCAAATAAAACCCGCCAACACTAATGGCAATCCCAAATGACAATGTAAAAATTATCGTTCCTATACCATACACCATACCTTCAATTGTAACCATTTTTCTAATCTGCTTTTGTGTCATGCCAATATTATTCAAAAGTATAAAATCATATTTCCTTTCATAAATCCCCGCAATAATAATGTTGGCAAAATTCAGTAGTCCTATAATTGCAAGTATCAATGCTACACCATTTCCGAGCATACTCATTTGTTCTTTGGAATTACCTGTATTTTCCATCATCTGAATCTTTGACGACAATTCAATGTCTGTCCCCTGTAAAAACGTCGTCAGCCTGTTTTCTGTTTCCTGATCATAAGCCTTATCATAGGTAACATTTATTCTTTCTATCCATGGATCTCTTACAAAACTGCTAATCACTTTATCACTGACATAAATGTTAGGCGCTATTCCACTATAGGATGATAAGTTATCTTCAACTATCGCCGCAACTCTTATCGTATGATATTCATTATTTTCAACGGGAGCGAAGGATACTTCTTCTCCCAGACAATTTTCCAACGGAATCTCCGATTGTATAATGCAGGTCTCTCCCTTATCAAAACTTTCAAAATCAAATTCCTGTCCACTTATTAACTGTCGGAGCTGCCCATCATCAATTGCCACCAAGCAGCCGTAAAATTCCAAGGGATCAGCCTCTATACTTTTCTTTACTTCTTCATAAGGCTCATTCATCCATAAATCACAGAATTCCTTTAAGTATGCTCCACCAAACATTTTTTCATCAAAATAAACTGTTATTGTATCTGATGAAGTCACATTTACTGCTTTTATTCCATCGAGCATTTGAATTTGATCTATTTCATCCCTCGTGATTACCTGTTCTCCTAAATTTCCATTTTCATTTCTTGTTTCATTTCTTAAAATAACATCATAAGGCATATAGGCATTGATATAGTCTTTGCCATTGATACTATTGGTATAAATGTTTACAAACAGAAATATGGTTGTACTCAAGCAAAGCGAAGAAAATACAATGATGGCTTTTCTGCGTCTGCATGTTATATTATATAATGCCATTCTGAAAATTTTTCCGCCTTTTCTTCCCTTTTTCGTTTTCTTTTTCAGATCAACAGGATTATACTTCATTGATTCAACAGGCGATAATTTTTCCACGGTTTTTATGGGTTTGAAACTGCTGATGAATACCGTAACAGTAATAAATACAACCGACCACAATATAATAAAAACATTCGTTTTTATATCTGCTGTAATTTCCATGCCCGGATTGATCATTTCAACTACAGAGGGTATAACGAGTCCGGATATTATCATCCCGGCAAAGATTCCTGTAATTAAACCGGCAGATAAACATAGCAATATCTGATACAGCAACATTCTTTTCATCTGCCTTCTGGTCATTCCCAAAGTTTTTAAAAGCCCATAAGTCTGAACTTCTTTTGTGAAAGATATAAAGAGAATGTTGTATACCAGCAAATATGCACAAAGCATTATAATTACTGCAAGCACTAACATTCCTATAGAAAGCAGTCTAATAATAAAAAGTAATTCTTCATTATAATAAAATCCCTGTTCTTCATTCAAGGAAAATGCTCTTTCCAGATCCTGTATCTGCTTCTGAGACATAATTTCGTTATTTAAAGTAATTCCTAATTCCGTGGATAATTCCTCATCTCCACTTAATTCCTGCATCTCATTATAAAATTCTTCCGATACAAGAAAATGTTCTGATCCGGGATTCATTAACATAGAGCGGTCTTCATAATATCCGGATAAATAAAAACTTTTTTCATAACGGTTTCCATTCACTGAATAAACCAGTGGGATTTCCATCCCCACTTTATAATTTTTATATCCAAGTTTTTCTAACGTCCAGTCAGATGTCATAATCTGGTTTTCCTGTTCCGGATAATTTCCTGTAATATTGCCGATTGCCTCTCTGGTTTGTTTCTCCCAATTCACTGTATCTTTCCATATCATTCCATAATTGATAGATTTTCCATTGCAGTCAACCGCAATCGCACATCTGGCTTGTATTCCCGCATACCGGCATTGAGGCAAACTTTTCGCCAGTTCCACCTGCTCCTTTTCCGGCTTCGTAATGATAATATTTCTGTTTGTCCCCTCAGCAATAACCTGCTGTCTGCTATTAACATTATAAAATGTAATTCCCAGACTAAATACTGCCGACAATAAAAAGGCAGACAGTGCCACTGCCAAAACAATGAAAACATTCCTCTGTTTTGATGACTTCATATATCGCCATGCGATTTTTCTGATTGCTTTTTTATTCCTTGTCTCAATCATAATAACCCCCATCTTTATCTGTCACTATTTCTGTATACGCCCATCTTCAAGCTGAATAATTCGGTCCGCTACTTGAGCAATCTCCTCATTATGGGTTATCATTATTAAAGTTTGGTTTAATCTGTGAATCATACTCTTAAGAAGCCCCATCACATCGGCACTTGTCTGAGAATCCAGATTTCCAGTTGGCTCATCAGCCAATATGATTTGGGGTTTTGTTATGAGCGCTCTCGCTATAGCCACCCTCTGCTGCTGTCCACCAGATAGTTGATTTGGGAGTGAATCTATCTTATCCTGCAGATCTAATGCAAAAATAATATCATTGACAAAATCGTTTTCTATTTTTTCGCCATCTAACTCCAGTGGCAATACAATATTTTCGTAAACATTAAGAATAGGAACTAAATTATATGATTGAAAAACAAATCCTACATTTCTTCTTCGGAAAATCGTTAACTGCTCCTGTGTTTTTTTAGATAATGGTTTCCCGCTATAGTATATCTCGCCTTCCGTTGGTTTTTCCAATCCTCCGATCAAATGTAAAAGTGTGCTTTTCCCCGATCCAGATTTTCCTACTATAGCGAGATATTCTCCTCGTTCTACTTCAAGATTAACACCGTCAACAGCTTTTACTACATTTTCTCCTGTTTTATAATACTTTTTCAGATTTTCTGTCTGCAATATTTTCATAAAATCCTTCTCCTCCTTCCAAGATAAAATGTAGCAAATAAAAGTAACGGAATAATCACTAAAAAGTAACAGTTTTGATATTTTTCAAGTTTTAGGCAGATATATGACTGCTTTAGATCCTACGGTCTCTTTTTTAGAAAAAACAATATAGCCTCCCTGATCTGTCAATATTTCTCTCGTTAAATATAAGCCTATTCCGATTCCATCATATACTGCTGCATTTTTCCCCCTGTACAACCTGCCAAATATAGCAGGAATTTCTTCCGGTAAAATCCCTATTCCATAATCTTTTATAGAAAGAGTTATATAATGTGGCAAAATTCCTACCTCTATATCAACCTTTGAATCTATCGGAGAATACTTGATACTGTTATTCAATATATTTACAATTGCTTCCGTTGTCCATTTTAAATCAAACTTCCCTTTATATTCCGTATTCCCCTGGATATCGATAAAAATATTTTTCTTTTCGGCATCAGCATATATACTTGTCAATGTAGCCGCAAGCAATTCCTGTATCGTATAGTCTTTTATTTGGTATTGTATAATCCCACTTTCCAGCCGTGACATATTTACAAAAGAAAGAATAAGCCATTTTAACTTTTCAGTTTGTCCCATAATGTTGTTTATGTACTTTTTATTTTCTTCATTTTTCAAATTCTCCTTAAGTAGTTCTGCAAATATCAATATATTTGATATTGGTATTTTAGTTTGATGTGAAATATTAGAAATCAACTGTTCATATTCTTTTTTTGTTTTTACTGCCTGTTCCAATGTTTCTCTGTTGCTCTGCATATATTTTGCTATCTTTGTTATAATTGCATCTATTTCCGTCTCTGTATCCATCTCCTCTATCTCGTTATTTTCTATAGCCAATTCCAGAATATCGTTTACTTTTGTAAAAATCCGTTTTATATTCTTTCGCAATAATATAATCACCACAATGCCACAGATGAGATTTGCACATACAAAAGAAATAACAATAAGATGTTTGTTTACTTGCAAATGTCCAGACAGTAATATTCCAAAAAAAATTTGTATACAAAAGAACACGATCGTTCCGAGTATATATATTGTTTTAAAAATATTGTCATATTTTCTCATTTTTCCACATATATCCTATTCCATAAATATTTTTTATATAACGTGGTTCTCCTGGTGTATCTTCCAACTTTTCTCTCAATCTTTTTATTGTAACTGTTAACGCATGTTTATCTACATATTCTTCTCTGGAATCCCATACCTTGTGCAAAAAGGTATCAACAGGAATTATATTTCCTCTGTTTTCCACCAATAACTTCAAGACTTTTTGCTCTGTCATACTTAGTTGTATTTTTGTACCTGCCTTCTTATAAACCATATTAGAAAAATCAAATTCCATATCATCAATTTTGATTGTTTCCTGGCGATAATATTTTCTTAAAGTAGCCTGTATTCTGGCCCTCAATACAATCATGCTAAAGGGCTTCGTTATGTAATCATCTGCCCCCAGTTCAAGCCCTCTTACCACATCTATATCCATATCTAACGCAGAAATTATAATAATACTGCTTTTATAATTTTTCTTACAATACATACAGAAATCCAGTCCATTTCCATCAGGCAAATTTATATCAAGAATGATTAAGTCAATTTCATTTGTTTCCATAATCTTCTTTGCATTATCTACTGTCTTAGCTTGAAATCCGTCAATATCAATACCCTTAAGTATTTCTTTTATGCCATCGTTCAGCACTCTGTCATCTTCTAATATTAAAGCATGTGTTTTCAACTTTTTGTTCTCCCTTCGAACATTGTGTTTTTCATTATATCATTTATTACCGTTGCAGAAAATATAGTTTTCTCCATCAGTAAAATCTATAATAATACCTATATGAGATACAGCAACTTCGTGATTGCTGTATCCCATTTTTCTCTAATATGCTGGGACTCCATATCCCACGATCTGCCCATAACCTATCGGATAACTCCGTCTGGCCACTTTATCTCCGCTGTTTCCTTCCACTGTATAGATATTTCCATCCACCACACTTTCCACAATCCCCACATGGTCAATACTACCATCATTTCCCCAGTCAAAGAATACAAGATCCCCAGTAGCAGGAACATAACTTCCATCCATGAACTGGCCCCGGCTCTCAAACCATTCCATACCTGCAGAACATAAAGAAAACTTTGGTATCACTCCTGCCTCAATATATCCGCACTGATCAGCACACCAGCTTACAAAGCAGGCGCACCATTCCTCCCGTTGTGCAAATCCGTACCAGCTCCAGTAGGTGTCTCCTCCGTTGCCTTCCTGCGTCAACGCCACCTGCACAATCGCCTGGCTCCCGGTTCCCGTAGGAATACGTCCAAACGCATAGTATCGCAGCACATGGGATACATACTCCTTATCCCCGTAACTACTCCAACCATTCCGCTCTGCCATCATCGTGGAAAACTCCACCGCATTGGCATAGGTATATCCTCCATAATTCTCTTTCGCCCAGGAAATATACCCGTTCCCATAATTATATCCCTGCAGGGCGAGTTTTATATGATTCATATCTATCGGGCTTTCTACACTCGCCTCCCGCAAACAAGCCGCAAGGTTCTGGATACCTACATCAATGGAATACTCCGGATCTGTGATCCCGTTCGGTGTATTGGGATAACGGGTATTGTACCCACACTCAGACGCCTGCATGGGATCACTTCCCTGTCCGCCGCTCTCCTGCATCATGACCGCTTTGATCAACTCCACATATTCCTCAATCCCGTGCTGTCTGGCATACTGCCGGATCAATGGCTCATACGCCTCTACCTCTGCGCTGACAGGAGCAACGGTACTGGAGTTACTTCCTCCCACCATGCTGAACAGCGCTCCAAATAGAATGACAATTACAAGGATCAACACCACGATCCAGCCACCTGCAAGGATAGCAGAGACAAGCGCTTTGGTAGCTGCAATGACGGCCTTAACTGCGGCTGTGACAGCTTTTGCCGCCGCTTTTGCAGCCTTCGCCGCCGCAATCGCTGCCTGTCTTGCGGCAACGGCGGTCCGCTGCGTGGTCAACACCGCAGCCCTTGCTCCCTGTCCTGCAGTTCTGGTAGTCACTTCCGTAGTCCGGACTGCACTGCGCCCGGTCCGTTCCGCTGTCCTGATCGTCCTGCCCGTGCCTTTCACTGCGGCTTTCCCGGAAGTTTTTATAGAAGCATGGGCTGTTTTGATTGTTTTCTCTCCCCGATCAAACGCCTTGACTGTCTGCTTTGGAAGTTCCCGGATCTGCGTTCCTTTCTTTCCAGTCTCCCTTCCTCCGGCGGCCTGCCTTCTGGCGGTCCGACCGGCCTGCGCTCCTGTCCGGTTTTTCATCTGCTCTTTCGGCTGGTAAGTCTTTTCTGTACCGGACGAAAAAGAAGAGGCGGAAGACTCTCCGTTCTTCTCCCGGAAAGCCTCTGCCTCATTTTTCGCTCTGCCCCTCTCCCGGACAGCATGGATTACTTTTTCCCCCTGTTTTCCTGCCTGCTGAACTGTTCCACGGGCGGCTCTCTCCCCTTTCTCCATAACCTGGTCTTCGGCATAACCTACCGGGGTTCCCTGTTCTCTTCCCTGTGTCTGCTCTGCGCTGTCTCTTGTCCGGATATAGGCCCCTTTCATATGCTCCGCCGCTGTCACGGTTTTATCCAATACCTTGATATCCTTCTGGACGTGGCGGGTTTTGATCGTTCTTCCCATCGCCTGCCCTCCTTTCGGATATGGGATTTTCAGATCTTCTTAGCCACAATCACAAGCCTTCCATTGGTATTGGAATATTCGCAGGTGGACAGGGTAAGCAGCTTGTCTCCATATTCTGCGGTCACTCCCGTATCATAAAGGGCAAGTTCCCTGCACTGCTCCACATAGTCCGTAAACTCTTTTTCTGTCTCTGCATGAGAAAAGAGATAGAACTTGAATCCGGTATCGTCATAGACCGTGGTCTTGAATACTGCGATCACTTCATATTCAGCGGTTTCCGTCAGCGTATCAAAACGGACCGTTTTATGCCGCTCATAGAAATCCCGGTCCTCATAGTTCATCAGTCCGGCGAACATGGAACCGTTATTCATGTGGTGTCCGTAGATGATTACATTGTCACTGGGTTCCATCGGATCACAATGCTCTGCGATATAGGGAACACCATAAGCGCTGGACTCCTTGTAAAAATTGTGTTTCAGATAATAGTCCGGGTTGTCCGGCGTATACATGACCGGATAGTTGATCTGCGTATCCTCAATCCTGATCCATCCGGCCATATCATTATTCATGGCAAACAGCTCGGCATACCGCTCTAAAGGAGAAATCACTTCCTGCTCCTCTCCCGCCGGTTCTTCCTCCGGCGTGTCCTCTGTCTGCTCCACGATCTCCGCCAGTTCGGTAAATTCTTCTTCCGCTTTCTGTGCGCCCGCATAATGGCTGATCACTTGAAACAGCGACACGCCAAAAAACAGGACGCATACCGCCAGTCCTGCCAGATACCATTTTCCTTTGATCTTCTGATATTTCATTCTGCAATTCTCCTCCTTATTCTCTTGCCTGCTGTTTGACCGGAACCGGCAACTGGGGAACCATTTTCTTTTCTTTTTTTATTTTTTTCAGTTCCCCTTTCACGGACGGTTTCTTTTCCTCCTTCCGCACAAACTGTTCCAGACGCCGGCGCAGATTCTCGGTGGTCTGCTCCATGCTGGAGAGCCTGCCGCTGATCGTCAAAAATGACTTGCGGATCTTCGCTGTAATCCCCTTGTCTGTGGCCTGTGGTTCAACTTTCTTCTGCTCTTTCCCCCGGAAAATCCTGCCCACGTTTTTGATGTGTCCGCCTGCGGCGTGAAGTTCCCCGTTTAAAACTTCCATTTTATCCGCCTGCCGGTTCATGCTCTCCACTGCCCCGTGAAGCCCTTCCTGTATCCGTGCAAGAGCAGACGGGATCTTCATGGATGATGCGGCTTTCCGCAGAGCGTCCTTCCCTTTCTCTTTATAGGTCTGCAAAGCATTTCCTGCAGACTGGATCAGATTTTTCCGCACTGTGTTTAACTGTCCTCCCACTTCCTGCACTTTTCCCTGTGCCTGTTCCGCGATCCGCAGGACGGACGCTTTCACGCCTCCATCTTGGATCTGGGATAATTGTTCCTTCACATCCCGCAATTCCTCCAGCACCTGTCCAAACTGGGATTCCATTCCGTCCAGATACTTTACAAGGGATTCCATTTCTTTCTGCTCTTTTGTAAGTCCATTTCCTTCCAATACCCGGAACAGTTCCACGATCTCCGGCTGTTCCATCAATACTGTCTGTCTCGCTGTCTCCATCTGCGCCCCTCCTATCGCTCTCTCTGTACTGTCTGTGGTTTCATAGCGGGCAGTTCCCGGCAGTAATCCGGATATTTCAGCCGGATCGCCTCAAAGAAGTAAGGAGCGTACCCGCAGTCAAATATCTCATACGGAGTGGACATCCGCTCCTCTCCCTTTTCTGCATATCCGTTCCAGAGATTGAAAGCAAGCCTCGTCAGACGGATGGAACCGCCGGTCTGCCACCCTTCGTGCAGGCCCTCCGGCCGGATATGCCCCTTCTTAAAGTCAAAAATCCGCTCCACGTTTCTTCTGGTAGTGTCGGAAATCCCCACGCAGTAGAAAAACGCCTGATGATAGCTGTCCGTGTTCCCGGTTCTTTTCAGCATGGAATAAAAGAAATTTTCGTGTTCCTTTGATTCAAATCTGATTGTTTTCATATGATCCCTCCATTAGAAAACAGCCTGCGGGAAATCTCTTTCCTCACAGACTGCTTAGCATACTATTTATTATGATTCTGTAACGTCAGCTCCCGTACTGCCCCACGTTTTCTCAAAGTCCTCTGGTTTTGTGGACATCAGCTTATAGATCTCAGAGTTCTTACTCATCTGGTTATAGAACGGAACCAGGGCGCTGCCGATCCTGGCAAGCCCATTTCCGGCTCTGGCATTTGTGATATACTTCATCTGTTCCCCGGAAATATGGAGCAGTTCCGCCAACTGCTCCCGGTCAGAAGCAGACTGATTCAGCATGACAATAAATTCCGAGTTGGAGAGCATGGTCCTTGCGGTCAGTGAATCCAGCACATACTCCACGTTCTGCGTCAGACTAGTCGTCCATGCGTTTCTCTTACGGAATCGCCGGTAAGCGCTGTCAAAAAAGTTTGCGCTGTACTTATGCTGTAACAGCGTGTGGAACTCGTCCAGAAAGATATGGGTTCTCACACCGTTCTCCCAGTTCTGGGATACCCGGTTGATCATGTGGTCAGTGATCACAAGCTGCCCCAGATCCTTCATATCTTCCACCATGCCCCGTGTATTAAAGCTGATCAGGCGGTTTTCCGTCTCAATGTTGGTGGGATGGGAAAAGTTGTTCAGCGTACCGTCCGTGAACAGCTCCAACATCAGAGCCAGATCTTTCGCCTCCGGCTCATCCTGCTCCTGCAGTACCCGGCGAAGCGTAAAGAAGGTCGGGATTTCGTACTGGCGCTTCCGGGAATAGACACGCTCCACGCAACGGTCAAGGATACTCTTTTCTTTCGGTCCGATCACATAGCGGTCGTCCGTGATCCGCTCATACAAGGAGAGGACGAACTGGGATTTATCCACAACCGGGTTCTTATCGCCGTAGCCTTTTACCATATCCATAGCGTTCAAGTGAATATCACTTCCCGCACAGATCGGCAGGCTCACGCCGCCCAGCGCCTGCACCAGAGGTTCATACTCCCCTTCCGGATCGTACACAAGCACCTGATCTTTTGAGGTGGAAAGAATGATCAGCAGGATAAACATTTTGGTCAGCATGGACTTTCCACTTCCGGGTACGCCTAAGATAAAAGCAGACGGATTGAGCAGAAGTCCACGGTTTACTAAGATCAGATTGTGGGAGATTGCATTGATCCCACAGTAAATCCCGCCTTTGTCCATAACCTCCTGCGTTCGGAAGGGGATCAGGCTGCCTAAACTTTCCGTGGTCAGCGTCCTCATGCTGTCAATCTTCCTCACGCCGATCGGGAGTGCGGTATTCATCCCGTCCATCTGCTGAAATTTCAGCACCGCCATCTGGCACATCCGGTTTCTCGCAAGAGACAGGATGGTATGGGTATCTGCGTCCAACTGTTTCTTACTCTCCGCTGTGTGCATGAAAGTCACGACAGCCACCATCATCCGCTGATCTCTTGTGGTCAGATCCCGCAAAAACTCCCGGCTCTCTTCTTTCTGCAGTTCCATGTCATAAGGCACAGTAGCGGAAAAGTTCTGGTTAGCGTTCTGCCGCCTCTGCCAGTTCGTGATATTTGTTTCCACGCCCAAAAGCCGGTTCTGCGCCTCATTGACCGCCTCGTCCGTGGGGATCGGGATAATATCAATGCTGATCATCATGTTCTGGTTGATGTCCGCAAACTCCGACACCATTTCATCAGAAATATAAGAGGCATAATCTTTCAGATACAGCACCCTGCCGTACCGCTCCCCTACTTTGAAATAGTCCTTTTCAAATTCCATCGTATCCGGACAGATATGGTCCTTAAAGCTGTGCCCCAGTTTTGCGGACGTTTTCAGATCAAAACAGAAATGACTTTCCTCTCCGGCCCGGTAAAAGCTGTACAGTACATGGAGTTTTTCCTGTGCGTCCAGTTCCTCGCACTTGGAACCCAGGTTGCTGAAATGGGAAATCAGCCCGTTTCCGGTACGCAGGAAATAATTCCTTGCGTCCTCCACGTTTTTCCGGTATACAGAGATCGTCACATACAGCTCCCGGATCATGCCGTTGGCTCCCACTGTCTTTTCCATAAGCATATCGTTGACTTCCTCCCGGTACTTATCCAGACGGTCATTCTGCTTCGGGATAAAAACTGCCTCTTTCAGTTCCTCTTTGTTCAGCCTGCGGATAATGACAGTCAGCTTGGTGGTCGCTCCGCAGTCAAAGAAGTTAAGGATATTGGTATACTCCAGAAACATCGCTTTCTTATCTTCCTCAGACGCCACTTCAAAGTTAATGTCTGTAAACCGGTACGTCTTCGCATACTTGTTTTTCCCTACCAGAAAGATCCCGTCTTTCCAGATGGTCTGGATCGGGATCGCCTGCTGTACGCTCTTCGGGATTTTAAACTTCTCCTTGTCCTGCCGCATGACGGTTTTTAGTGTTCTTAACATGCTTTCCCATCGCCTCCTTTTCCTGTTTTCTGATCTCGTCTTTTGTCAGCTCGTAATATAAGTTCTCCGGATGGAATACTAGATACTTCGGCATGAGGATCTCACTCTTGATCCATACCCACAGAAATTTCTCTGCGGTCATTCCGTGATATTTGATAAAGCCAATGGCCGCAAAGGGCGCTGCTCCCAACATGCACACCCAACTGACGGTTTCCATCCCCATATGGGGACGGAGCAAAAAATAAAGGCCCACAGCAACACCGCAGGCCAGAACCGCACAGATAAACTGGCGGAGTGACAGGCCAAAATACATGGCCTCCGTGTATTCCCGGATTTCCCGGTTGATCTTGATTTCCAAATGATGACCTCCTTTATCTGATAATTTCTCAATCGCACATTTGTCTCCCCCGGTTCTTCCTGTTATACTCAAAGAAAAAACGCAAAGGGGGCTTTTATATGCCATACACTGTTTTTATCTCTCTCGGTATCTCTGCTGTCCTGCTCATTCTCTCCTTACTCTTCCGTCTGGCGGGAAAATTCAGGCTGACTCTGCCGCTCCTTTACTTTCTCTTGACCGCCACGGTTCTGAACCCGTGGGCCGCCGCCCATGAGACGCTTGCTTTTGCAATCCTTTTTTGCCTGCTCGCTCTCTCCGTCATAAGCTGGCTCTTTTCTCTAAGAAATGCCCTCCGTGATCGGAAATATTACAAGGCTCTGGAAGAGGATATGAGCTGGCAGGTCAGGCGTGCCAGAAACAACGGAATTTCTATGGACACCGTGTACTTTGACAGCGCCGGGAACATGCGGTACAAAGATACCAAAGAAATCGTAGACTAAGGCACGGGATTCCGTGTCTTTTTTCTTACAATCCCATCATCTCCCGTACCACACGGTCCGCCATCTTCACAGCGCCTACCAGCACCAGCATGTTAAAGATCAGTTCCGCAATGTAGCTCCACACCATTGTAACTGCCGCTGCCTCCGGATCAACCACTGGCGGGGATGACGCAAACACGGAGAAGATAATACAGGCCAGAACGATAATCGCTCCCTCCAGACACACCGCCGCATAGGATTTTAAAAAACTCTTTCCTACGTTCTGTGTCGGCTCCCCGGCAAAGGTAGACAAGGGAACCGGGGCGATAGCGGTATAGAGATACAGCCGGAAGAACCGCCCGTACACGCTCATGATCATAATAAAGCTCAAAACTGTAATAAACAGGCCGCCGATCAGCGTGACCGCCCATAGAGGGATACTTTCAAAAAATCCGCAGTCCTCCACTGCGGTAATGATCTCCTGCGGCAGCACTGTCTCCTGTGCGCTCCCAAATCCGGCGGCGTCCATGATGGTGCTGACAATCCCCTGCACAATGCGGAACAGCGCCATCATCAATTCCAGACCATAGGTAATCACGCCTTTTGCCAGAGCGAAACGGATAAACAGTTTCAGTGCGTGTTCCGGCTTTTTCACTTCTGTAAAACTTCCGCAGGTCTTTACCACACCTACCACGAAAAACAACACCAGAAGGGCATACCCGATTGCCTGCAGCGCACCGTGGATACTGGCGATCACATTCCAGATGTCTCCGCCTTTGAAATTTTCCGGAGACTGGGTAATGATCTGCCAGATTTCTGCCAGTTTGCTGTTCCATGTGTCCAGGGCGTTCTGAAGGTTCTGAACCACCCAGTTATCACTCAAAACACATTCCTCCTTTCCGGCAGGAGCAGGACAGACCGTTTCCGGTCCGTCCCCCTGCCCGGTTACTGGATGTTTCTTATCCTGCGATCAATGTCAGGATTTCTTTTGCAAACGTGATGATCACGCCTCCGGCAAGTGTCAGAAATCCATTCGCCCGCTGTGACGGATCATGGGATTTTAAAGACAGTCCGATCTGTACGATACCAAATCCCAGCAGGATCATACCGATGGCACGGATCAGCCCAAAGATAAATTCGGACAGGTTATTGATCACGGTCAGCGGATCATCCGCTGCAAATACAGTTGTGGCCCCTGCCGTCATCATCAGCACCAGCGCCGCATAAATGACCATGAGCCGCTTTCCTCTGCGGCTCATGGGAAGTTTCCTGGTTTCTCTTTTCTCATCTCTCTGTTTCATTATCTGAGTCCTCCTCGTTCTTATTAAATAGTTCCTCTAAATCCTCATCGGATAAGAGTTCATAGCCTTCTGTGTCCGGCGGGGCCTCTGCGATCTCGCCCTCCAGACTGTCTCCCAGCATAATGCTCGCCACCGCCTGCGTCACTTCTCCGTGCAGATAGGGTTTTCCTTTCCCGTCTGTGGTCAGAGCAATGTTCGGGTGTTTCAAAATATCAAATTTTTCATCCATGACCGGGCGTTCTCCCCGGATAAAAAGAAGTGCGTAGCGGTTGTCCAGCATACGCACTTCATCCGGTGTCATCAGCTCCCGGCCTGTGATCTGATAATTAGTGGAATAGTTCCCGGAGTGTCCGGTAGACTTACCATAGGTGTTGGTGTCAATGGTGGCTTTCCCCAGCAGTTCACTGACATACTTGTGGGTTCCCTGTTCATTGCCTCCTAAATACAGGAATTCATCTGCATTTCCCATAATGCTTTCCCACTGTTTTTCAAACAATGCCTTTAACTGCGCCAGATTCTGCAGGATGATGGAGACGCTGACTTCTCTGGAGCGCATGACAGAAAGGATCTTGTCAAAGTCATCAGGCAGGCTGACGTTTGCGAACTCGTCCATCAGGAAATGAACGTGGACCGGCAGCCTGCCTCCATACTTGTGGTCTGCCAGATAGAAAAGCTGTTGGAATAACTGGGTATACAAAATCGACACCAGAAAGTTATAACTGGTGTCATTGTCCGGAATCAGGGCGAAGAGCGCTACTTTCTTTTCTCCCAAAGAAGGAAGATCCAGATCGTCTGTAGCGGTCAGCGCTGCAAGGCTGGACAGGTTGAATTTCTCCAGTCTGGCTGCCAGTGTGATCTGGATGGATTTCAGCGTTTTCGCACTTCCGGAGTGGTAATCCTTGTAATACTTTACGGCGATATGCTCCGGCTCCCGCATTTCCAGACGTTCAAACAGTTCGTCCAGAGGGGATTGATATTCGTCATTGTCCTCATGCACTTCCCCCGCCCGCAGAAGTTCCATGACCATCGGGAAATTCTGCTCTTCTTTTGGAGCCTCGTATTTCAGATAAAAGATCAGCGCCAGCAGCAGCATGGACGCCGCCGTATCCCAGAATGGATCGTTGCTCTGGCTCCCTTTCGGCGTGGTGGCTTTAAACAGGTTTGTCACAAGCCGCTGCACGTCATTATCATCCTTCAGATAGACAAAGGGATTGTAACAGTAACTTTTCTCCATGTTGATCAGATCCAGTACCCGGACGTCATAGCCTTTCGCTTTTAACAGATATCCGGTATCCCGGAGATTTTCCCCTTTCGGATCAAGTACCACAAAAGACGTATTCGCCTGCATGAGATTCGGTTTCGCATAAAACCTCGTCTTGCCCGCTCCACTCCCGCCGATGATGATGGTCAGCAGGTTCCGCCGGTGTTTCCGGCTGTCATAACTGATCCGCACATTCTGCGTCATCAGTTTATTAGCCAGGAAATCCTTTTCACTGTATTTCCGGTTGATCTCCCGGACGTCTCCCCACACGGCGGAACCATGTTCTTCTCCCCTGCGGTACTTTCGCCGGGTGGACAGATAGATCCCGATTCCCAGTCCATACGCCAGTAAAAAAAGAAGGACAGTTTTTACGCTGTCCTTACAGAGTTCCATAGAAAACGGATGCTCCATCGCCTCCGGCAGCCCTTCCACGATTCCGATCAGTCCGCCGGACAGATAAGGCGCTGTCAGCAGGGCAAACCAGATAACGGGAAAAATGCCGAGAATGGCAAAAATCCATGTGCTTTTCCTGCTACCGCTCTTCATGGCGTCTGTGCCCCCTTCGTGGTTTCTCCGGCGGCACCTCCATCTTTTCAATAACCTTTAAGAGAACATCGTCCACGGCGTCCGTGGACCGCTCCTCTTTCAACATCTGGTTCCGTTTATCTTTCAGGGAATGGAAGATCACGCCGCATTCGTATTTATCCAGTTCCAGAGTTACTCTGTCTTCACTCAATCTTCACACCTCCGTCCTATCGTTCCTGTGCCGCCTCCCGGCGCTGCCAGTTTCCCCGTGGCTGTCCGGGTTCCCGGCTCTGCATATGCGTCCGGTTCTGACCGCTTTCTCTTTCCGGTCCGTTCTCCCTGTTCTGATCTCCTTCCTGCCTCTGCCCCGTCTGTTCCTGCTGTCTCTGGCTCATGCGGTTCTGCTCAAACACTTTCGCCATACGGGAAGATATCTGATTCGCTGCGTCACGGGCCTTCGACAGCTCCGCCCGCACTTCCTGCGGCTCCATCCCCTCAAAGAAATCGGGAGCGTAGCGGAAGTCATATGCCTGCGTATCGATCCCATACTTTTTACAGAGCAGGTAAGACGCACAGTAGGCATGGAAAGCGTCCTCATCCCGGTCATACTCCGGATCTCCGTCCGCAAACCCGGCAAGGGCCAGTTCCGGCGTCAGGCACTGGAAGATCTCCTGTGCGTTCATGCCTTTCCTCACATAGATACAGTTTTCCTCCGGCTCAAAGATTGCCCCCTTATCCTCCGGCATTTGATCCGGCTCTGCCGTCACAATACTGGCCGGGGGATTGTTGATCAGCGCCCGGATCAGAAGCCGCTCATCCCTCTCTGTCTGCGGCTGCGTACGTTCTTTCATGGTAGTCTGGGAAATATCATACAATTCCCTGGCGTTATAGTAGGTCCCGATACTTCCGTCTTCCCGTTCATATTCCTTTCCCGGCTCCATGATCAGAACCGGGTTCTGCCGCTCCGCACGTTTCACGAATACGCCCTGTTCCCTCCAGTATCCATAATCTCCCAAACGCTCTGCGTCCGGCCTCTGGGCCAGGATCAGCAGGGCATTATTGGCGGTATAGCGGTCAAACCGGGCCTGTACGTCCAGATACTGCTGAAATTTCCCGCTGTCTGCCGCCACTTCATTTGTGATCTGCTCGGACAGCTCATAGCAGCGGTTCCGATTATTTTTGCTCTTCGCAATAAAAGCAGCTTTTTTATCGTCCTGCGGCACTGCCGATACATTCAACATAGAATCAAAGTTGTTCTCCATACTCTCTACCTCTCTTTCGATTTTCTTGGTTTTTTCCGGTTCTGCGGCTGCGTATGCTGCGTCTGCCTCGTCCTGCCGGGTTTCTCTTTTGAAATCGGCTCTTTTCCCTTGCTTTCCGCCTCTTTCTTCCTCGCTGCCTGGATCTCCTTAAGCTCTTTCCGCACGGACGGCTTTTTCGGTACGGACGGAGCATACAGCTTAGAAGTACCCTCGGCGGTTTTGTCTGGCCTCACGGAGATAGGCTCGGACAGACGGGATTTCTCTGTCTTTGCCAAAGAGGGGTTTTGTTGTTTCCCCTCTTTCTTTACCGGCTCCCCAAACAGTTCGTCCATGAGCCGGTCTTCCTGCGATTTCTCCGGGCGTTCCTGCTGCGGAGCCGCCGGGGTTTTCCCGGACATTGCTTTCTGATCCTGTGGCGGTTCCTCTTTCTGTTTTGGCTTTCCAGTATCCGGTCGTGTTTTTCCGGAGGATGCCTCCCTGCTCTTCCTGTGGGATTTTTCCTCCCGGCTCTTTTCGATCTCTGTCCTGATCTGCGCCGCTTCTGTAACAGAAGCAAACTTGAACCGCTCCACGATCCGGTTGATCCGGGGAGCGTCCTCTTCCTTGACCACCACATCGACCATCCCATCTATGCTCCCTTTCGGGTTCCGCACTGCACAGTATAAGATCCCGTACCGCTTCGCCTCTGTGACAAACTGTTTCAAGTCGCTCTCTTTTACGGAATACACCGTCAGCGGTTTCCCGGAACGGACAAGGGTTTCCAGCCTTGCCCGACCCTTGGTCTTTTTCTGTTCTTTCAGTACCGCATACAGAATGACCGCAAGCTGTTTTGCCCCGGCTCCTGTGATCTTTAGGGCCGCCTCGCCGACTTCCAGCGACATGCGCACCACCTGGTCGGCGGCCTCACCTGATGTGTTCATGGTTCATCTCCTCCTTTCCCTGTTTCTTTTCCTGCCGCACGATCTGGATCTTCTGCCGGATCAGGCCGGAACGTGCGGCGATTCCGTCACAAAGCGCCACCTCCTCTCTCAGTTCCCCGATCCGGGCAGTCAGTCTGGCAATTTCTGCTTTTACTTCCGCCCGACAGTCTTCTTCCCGGATACTGCGGCACTGATACCGCAGCTTCTGACGTTCTTTTGAAAGCTGTGTCATCTGCTCCTGCAGCGATCCTTTATAAGAAAAAAGCTGCCCGTCCGTGTCAATGTGACAGCGGCAGAGCAGCCTTGTCTCTCTGGAGATCTGTTCCAGTTTCGCCAGATCCTCCCGCAGAAGGAAATGAAGCTGTTTCGGAGATACAGGCGGGCGGTTTTTCGGCAGGATACCTAAAAGGAAACAGTAGTGCAGGTACAGCCCCCTCAGTCCTCCGATCTTCCTTTTCGGCAGGTTCCCCCGCACATGCGCCACATACCGCTTTTTCTCCGGCAGTCGTTTTTCCTGCGGGATGGCAGGCGGATCTTCCTTCAGTATCCTCCTCCGGATCGACTCCAGTGAATACTCCTCTCCAAAGTTCCGTTTCAGTTTCAGCCCCCGTTCCCGCCCTTCCGGACGGATCGTAATGTCTTTGCCAAACTTGATGGAATAGCCTTTCTCTTTCAGGAAGTGGAAAAACTGCTTTTCCGTCCTCGCCTGCAGAATGGCCTCATCCACATCCTCCCGGACGATACTGTGGTAGGTGGGCTTTCCTTCCTGCTCCGCCCGCCACTCGCCGTAGTGTCTGGACTTTCCCGGCTGCGGATGTTCGATCACGGACAGACCGTACTCCCGGCAGAGCCGGTCAGAGACCGCTCGCATATCCCGATAATCCTGATTTGTTCTGTGATACCGTTTCCCGTCAAGATAGGAAACAGAATTGACCACGAAATGGTTATGAAGATGATGGGCCTTATCCAGATGGGTGGCAACCAGTACCTGAAAACGCCCGCCCCACAACTCCTGCGCCAGACGGACGCCGATCTCATGGGCCAATGCCGGGGTACACTCTCCCGGTGCAAAGGACTGATACCCGTGAAACGCCACGATCCCCTCTTCCTTTCCATACCGTTTTTTGACCGCCATCATCTCATTTCTGGCGGTGGCGGGCGTACAGTTGATCCCGGAAACATACTGCTGCATAATCTGCTCCGTTTCACTGACGATCCCCTCCTCTCCCTCTTTCCCTTTCCGTCTGGTCTTTTCTGCATTGACCGCATAGGCGATCACATCAGAAAGGCTCTGTATTTTTTCTTCACTCTGTGCCGCCTCTCCCTTTTCATATCCCGGAAGTTTTGCAATCTCCGGGGCGGTGGTCTTGTCCGGGTTCTCCACATAGATCACGACTTTCCCCAGCCAACCTTTCACACTCCAGATGGATGTGGTAGCCACCTTACACTCCTCTCCGGTTTTCATTTTTCATCGGTTCCGGCAGGATCACTGCCTCCGTGATCTTTTTTACAGTATCCTCAAACATCCGCATATCCCGGTCATACCGCTGCACATCCACCACATTTAAGGTATGGGCTTTCTGTGCGATCTGGTTTAGGTTATTCCCGATCCGGTGGAGTTCCCTCATCATGGAATAGTAATCCGGCGGCGGGGCGTCTCTCGGAACCACACCGCTGATCAGATGGCGGAGATATGCCTCCCGGCTCAGGCCGCTTTTCTTCACTTTCTTATCCAGGGCCTCCGCCTCTTTCCGGTTCAGACGGAACAGGATCGCCACGTTTCTCTTTCTCATCGCTCCATCTCCTTTATTTTTTCTATGGACTCCGGCACCTGACATAACTGCCTCTTCTCCTTATCAAACTCATATACCCGGTCTGACAGAATTTCGTCACGGGCTACTTCTTTTTGATTCACTTCACGCACCATCTCTCCCATTTCTTTCGGTGTCATACCAAGGTCTTTGGGAATGATAATCATCTCATGGAGAGACGAAGGGAGGAGATAACAGCCCTGTGGGAATACGGACTCCAACTGCTCCTGCAGATTAGGATAGGCAAGGACAGAAGCACCATTTACTCTCATGGGGTTGCTCAGAACGTACATGCCATCTTTAGGAAACTCCTCCCCTTCTTTTAACTGAAGCAGATTTTTTGTCTCAAAGGGAAGGCCCATCATCTCCATCATCAGGTCGTCCATGCTCATCAGTACAGCCGGACTGCTCTTGACTGCATTTTCCACCGCCTTCTGGTAAACTTCCTTCGGGTGTACTCCCCACTGACTCAGCATTTCATGGGTTACTTTGACACTCCCAACTCCCTCCCCGGCGGGCGAAGGGAATTCAATCCGACAGATGACAGACAGGTCTTCCATTTGCTTATGCGGAACCTGGGATAACATCCGCTGATTCGCTTTCGTATTGATAACCTGTACGGTTAAATGATCCTTCACAGAATCATAGTCCGTAAAATCCAGCGTTTCCGGCAGTTCCCGCACAGCCAAGGACTGTCTGCACACATCGGCAATCCGGTTCATGATCTGATCCATCGGCTCTCCCTTTCGGACCTGGTCATAAAAAGGTTCCATATAGACAACCGGGGCAATCTGCTGTCCCGGCATGTTGAGGATCATTCCGGTCAGCACTACTCCATTATTCTTCTGCTGTTCTGAAATCTCACATTGCATGTCCTGATATTCTTCTGGCAGATAATCTTTAATCTGCTGTGTCACGCCCTCTGCGAACGCCTTCACTGCTACCGTGCTGCTCATGCTGTCCATCCCCCTTTCCTGTTAAAATCTGCTGATACTTTTTCAATCTGTTTTCTGCAGCGTCTTTTCCTGTTCTGATCATTTCCATCCGTATCATTCTTCCACCTCCCGGTCATGCCTGTACAGACGGTTGATCTGCATAAGGCACATCATAGCCACGCCGATCATACCGCCTACGATTGTTCCAACGATAAACTGAATCATCTTCATTCTTACCTCCGTTTCTTCTCAAAGGGTTTCAGGGATTTTCCCTGACAAGCTGCCGGAGGGTTGCCAGAAAAGCTCTGGCAATCCAAAGGCGTTGCTTGCTGGTATTGTGTATCACACTCCGCCTGCGCTCCGTTCCCGCCTCCGGCGGTTCATTACCTGCCGACAAGGAAAGCTGTCATGGCTGTTTTTCTCCCTCCGGATGGGTACATCCGCCGCACTCCGGGCAGCGCCAATGGCAGCTTTCACACTCCTCATCTCCGCAGACGCCATAGTCAATCAGACTGCAAGTACCGCATTTCTCACATCCATACTCACAGGATCGGCACCTGTCTTCCAGATCGTCCATCATGCAGTCCTCATTTTCCGGGCAAAGATAGGGGCAATGGTCACAGTCTCCAGGACAATCCCGCTCCCCTTTTTCTTCAACCACAATGCCGACCACTTCGCCTCCTTCCATGTTCAGAGCCTCTCCGGACGTGATCATATCCTGCAGAATCCGGTCAATTTCTTTCCGGTTAATGGCTCCTATCGCAACCTTTTTTCTGTGAATGATCCTCAGATCATACTGAACTGTCTTCATAAAATCCTCTCTTTCTACCGTTCAAAGTCTCTCCCTCTGTGTCTTTTTTCCCGCTTTGTCTGCCGGATTCCCAGCCGGATACAAAGGCTGTCGTTGCAGTCATTCCCCTGCTTTGGCGGCTCATCTCTTGTCTGGTATTTCTTCGGAAGCACCGTTCGGATGGCCCGTGTCGCAAGCCTTCCTGTCCGGTCATTGTCCAGATGGAACACCACCCGATCCACCTCCGGATGTTCTTTCAGAAAGCGTGTCAGCGCCGCCGGAACCTTGCTTTTCTCGATTTCTTTGGCAGGCTGGTACACGCCCGCAAGGGATAACAGGTGCGTTTCTCTCCAATTTTCCCCGTCCAGTTTTTGCTCTGTGGCGTAAGATAACAGGTCAATCGCCGACTCGAACAGATGGACTTCACAGCATTTTTCTTCTGCCGGGATACAGAAAGAATAGTTTTTGTCGCTCCCTGACGCCTCCCCGACAAACGCTGTACCCACGCCCCGCAGAGCCGCATAACGGGGAATTCCGCTCTGATCCATCCCTACAAAAACAACGTTATGGTGGTTCTCACTCTCATAAATCTGTCCGGTTTTCAGACAATACTGGATCAGTTCCATATCAATCCCACGGTTCTGCAGGTAGGAAACAGCGTACGTCTGATAGCGGTAAGGCTTTGGAAGGATCAGCTTTTTCTCTGTTTTCTTTTCGGCTGGTATGGAAACAGGCGGCTGGATCGCCGCCTGTTCCGCTATGGTCTGTACCGCCTGCACGAAGTCATATCCTCTCACTTTGATCAGATAATCCAGTGCGCTCCTGCCCCCGATCCCCCGGCTCCACCACATCCATTTCCCATTGGAAATCTTCAAACTGTCATGGGTTCTGGTGCTATAAGTGTTCCCGGAGAAATGCACCAGCTCATAAGGTTCATAGTTTTTCAGATAGGTCAGCAGGTCGATCTGTTTCACTCTCTGCACCACTTCCGGCGCAACATAAGGCATAAATATCATCTCCTTTCCTGCCCGTGATTGGATATTCCATAAGTTATTTCTGATATCCGGGCATAAAAATAGCCGGATGATCTTCTTTTCTTGAAAACCATCCGGCTATGTAAATATATATCGCAATATGAGTTTGAGCATGTCGGCAAATTAGGATTTATACAACATACCTCGTTAGCACTCCTACCAAAACACAAATAAATCCTGCTATTCGTATTCCCCATTTTGCTTTTTTGGCATCATTACTATATCTTTCTGGATAAACAGGATTTATTATGAGTACAAGTCCATACAATACCCATGCAATATTTGCACACAAGCCTTCATGTAATATTAAAGCAAGTATATTTCCAACAGCTATGAGCATAATTCCAATAAAGACTTGCATTTTGAATGTGATTTTTTTCATGCTCGTTTACCGCCTTTCAGCCCTACATTTTGTCTGATAATTCATCGCAGTGCCTACTGCCATTTCAATCAATATTATTCAAAATACTCATTCAAATAATCAACCGTGTCCTCACTCACTTCAAAAGTCATATCAAATCCGCCAATTTCAAAACTGATATAATCTCCATTGTATAGGGTAATGGTAGCAATGTCATATAGTGTTCCATCGGTATCTGTCTGTCCCAGTTTAATTGTTTCTTCTTGTGCTAATCCAAAAGAACCAATTTCAAATGCTTCATCTGGCAACGGTTTAAATTCCCATTGATCTAAATTCAACGCCAAAATGAAATCCTCAATTTCCTCTGCATCAGTAATCGTATCAATAACTTTCGATGTATCAGGAGAGATAACAGCTATTTCCTGCGCTTTTGAAATATCATCCCCATAATCGGAAGCATTTGTGTTTTCGTTGGCTTGACAGCCACAAAGGAGTGTCAGTATTACCACTAATGTAATCCACATTTTTTTCATAATATCCTCACTTTCTTTTCTGCTGATAGACTTCATTCATAATCAACAGACGATAGGCACGAGTAAGACCAGACATATAAATACATAAAAATGTTCCAATTCCTGCAACAACCATGCCCGCAGCTAAAGCAATCGTATCTGCAAAGAGTAATTCTGCCGGAACAATTAAAGGGAAAAACAGAAAGCCCAATGCAATTAAGGCAATTCCGATTAAGTTAAATAGTTGAAGGAATTTCTTTTTTTCTGCGTATGCCGTATTTAATTCTGCCTTTACGGTTTTGTCAAATAGTAGTGGCTCCTTCCAGAGTTTTCTATATAGATTATCTGTTAATTTGACAGAAAATAAGAGAACAATCCCCACAATCAATATCAACATAAACAGAAGCATAGAAATATCTGAAAGCATAAACGAGAGTGCAAGGCTTCCAACCATGATACCTATGGCAATCGCAATTTTAAGATATTTTCGCTTTTGATACAAAAGAAAGCCATCTGCCATTTCCCGGCTTACATATATTCCATGTTCCGCAGCAGCTTCTGGTGTCTGTGTACCTTCCTCATTCAATAAATAGTCAAGGGTCACATTAAAAATTTTGCTCATGCGAACAATCTTTTCTGTTTCTGGATAGCCATTGTCACGCTCCCATTTGCTGATAGCTTGTCTGGATACGCCCAACTGATAGGATAGTTCCTCCTGTGACAGCCCAGCTTCTTTCCGCAGCTTTTGTATTTTTTCCCCGAAGGTCATATCGGTGTCCTCCTTTCGCTATCAGTATACGATTTTTACCGATAGCACACCACCAAAATGCGGTTTCTTTTCCGCAACGGGCGGTTGCAACCACAGAAATCAGCGGTTTTTCTCATTTTCAACAACTTCCAATTTGTCTCTATCTCAACTTTACCACATCTCTTCCTGTCTGTGAATATACTAGCCCATTCTCCCACTGAATTGTTATTCTGCCTTTCTATTTTCTATAAAATTTCTAATAACTGCAATATTTCCATTGTGTGCTGACACCCCATGAGGTAAAGCTGTATTCTCTCATAATCTTCTCGGTCTGCATCCAGAGCAAGGAACTGTGACAGCGCCTTTGCCTTTTTCACGGAAAGTTTCATTGGCTCTTCGATCTTATCCCGGTCAATCAACTTAGAGATAAACGGATATTTAAACAGTAGCTCATCACTCTCTTTTAAAATCCGCCTGTATTCCGGAGACGACTTCAACCGGTTCTTGCAGATTTCGCTGATCTCATCCTCCACAGCGCAGGCCCAGATCGGCAGATCGTAAATATCCACATCCTCTATCTTCATAGCCTTCTTTTCCTCCTTTCCCGCCCACTATACCAGAAGTTCTGGCCACCGGCGATTGTGCGTTTTCACTGTTTGCACATTTGTATCTAAGGCTATGTATTACGGTATCAGATCCCCGATACCGCATTTCTTACCGCACCCAGGCGGCTTTTTCCCGCTCCGGTTCGATCTCCTCTTCTTCCGGTTCTTCTTCCATAACGATGTGGTCTTTCTTGTCCATATCCAGAAGAGCGTTCAGTTCCCCCAGTCTTGCCACCTTTTCTGCCAGTTCCTTTTCCTGCGGGAACTCCTTTTGTGCCTCCGCCTTTGCAGTTTCCAACTGAGATTTTACGGTCTCAAGAACTTCCCGGCAGCGTGAGAGGTTGTCCGGCAGTTCATTGATCTTGTTATCTAGTCTTGTGATATTTCCATAAATATCTGTTCCCAGGGATACTTTATAAGTGCCTTTCCCATGTAAAGCAATGACAAATTCCTTGCTGGCCGAGGAATAGGACAGCTCCATCGAAAGACCACGATAAGCCCCCAGTGGCACGGGCTCCGGAGATTTCATGGCTTTGCAGGCGTCAATGATTGCCTGTCCTGCCTCCTTTTTCTCCGTGTAAGAGTGATCTCCGATCTGCATGACTGGAAAGGTCTCACGATCCAGTGGTGTGTGCGCCTTGACCTGGGCAATGTCTGCCTCATACTGCATGATCCATGTCTCCTGCTCTCTGATCCGTGCCGGAAGATGTTTTGCCACTTGATCCTCCATCTCATATTTCTGGTTCAGAAAGCTCTGCTTTAAAAGCTGTAACTTGGATACCTGTATATCCAGATCCATCTTTTCCTTAATATAAGGGTTTCCTGTAGCCAGAGCCTTGATCTCCGCATAGGACAAAGCCACTTCATCTATGTCCTCCACGCTCCGGGCCGGATTTTTGGATGTCATGATCTGGCTGATATATTTCTGCTTGTTCTCAATGGTCTGATAGAGATAAGCGTCAAAAGTTCCCTCTGTCACATACCGGATGATCTCCACTTTCGGGTTTTGATTACCCTGCCGGATGGTTCTTCCTGCCCTCTGCTCCAGATCACGGGGACGCCAGGGGCAGTCCAGATCGTGACTGGCTATGATCCGATCCTGCACGTTTGTTCCGGCTCCCATCTTAAACGTACTGCCCATAAGAATACGGACAGTGCCTCGTCTGACCTTTGAAAAAAGTTTTTTCTTCCGCACATCCGTATTGGCGTCATGGATAAAGGCAATCTCCTCCGGCGGGATTCCCCTCGCAATCAGCTTATCCCGGATGTCGTTATACACACTGAAAGTACCATCTGTTTTCGGTGTGGACTGATCACAGAATACCAACTGCGTCAGCTTTTTATCCTTTCCTTCCTCCCAGTGACGATAGATCTCCTCCACGCAGGCATTGATTTTACTTCCCGGATCATCCGGCAGAAGCGGATTCGCAAGCCTTTGGTCAAGAGCCAGTTTCCTTCCGTCATTGGTAATCTTAAGCATGTTATCTTCTCTTGGGTTTACTTGGTGGTTCCGTACCTTTTCC
>OCHA01000564.1_pt1 | contig 40682 bp, 33 predicted proteins | sample 1538591 | NCBI WGS metagenome assembly OCHA01 (sample SAMN04571710, study PRJEB22368) | human gut metagenome | biome: human gut; material: stool | host: Homo sapiens | place: Luxembourg | collected 2012-09-06 | reverse complement strand
TTCTGCATCAGGCAGGCGGGAACTTCCTGGAGATTCTGTATCTGTGGTTCAATTCCTGCGGCACACCATTCAAATGTATTTTTAAAACTATCCTTTTTTTCTGAACTCCATTCAAAAATATACGTTCTGTCTGCTGCTGTATATTTTCCAACACTCTCCAGTATAGATGGTATCATGTCATCCAGTTGTTTTTCATTCTCTGCCTGACTCATAGAAGAAATCTTATGAAGGATTTCATCCATGTAATGCAATTTACTTTTTATATCATCTTTATATTGTTCCATATCACTTTTCCCCGGTTTATAATTATTAGCTGCTCCTGAAATAAGTCTATTGCAATAAATTTTTTCAAACGCGCTCAAGCTCCGCTGCCATACGAATAATCTGGCTTCCATCTTCTTTTAGCCATTGAATTACTTCTTTATAATCAGGAAGAATCCTTTGTACCTCCATCCAGAATGCTTTGGAATGATTCATTTCTTTTCTGTGACATAGCTCATGAACCACAACATAGTCTAATACTTCTGCAGGTGCCAGCATCAAAAGACAATTAAAATTTAAGTTTCCTTTGCTGCTGCAGCTTCCCCATCTTGTTTTCTGATTTCTGATAGCTATATGGCCGTATGTAACTTTCATTATTTTTGCAAAATATTCTACCCTGGCCGAAATTACCTCAAGAGCCTTATCTGCAAGCGCAGCAATTTTTTTATGTGTCAGTTTTTCTGTAGTTTTTGTTTCAAACCTTTTTTCCTTTCCTCTGTTTCCTCAATGTGTTTGTTTATCCAGGCTTCATTCTTTTTGATAATTCGTTCAATATCCTTCTCTGAAGCACTGCGTGGAGCTCTTACAGTGACCCTTGAATCAGAATTTACCTAAATTGCCACCGTTTTCCTGCTTGATCTAATTACTGTAAGTTCCATAATAAATTTCCTATCACATCATTTAATAAAGCTATTATACCTTTTTCCCCTTCTCCTGTCACCTTATTTCGCCAGAGCAAAGTGGATTATACTAGTTCTCCTGAAGCAAGAATATTTCCCGACAACATTTCTAATATAGATTGCACTGTACTTTTCAGTTTCAGTCCATCCTTTATCTCCAACCGGTAGAAAAACTCTTCTGTTTCTGCTCCACTGCTGAAAATCGCATTACAGTATTCCGTAATCACTTCTTCCTGTTCCGGGGATAACGTTTCCAGTAATTCCTGGTATTTCTTTTCAATCTCACTTACTGGCTCTTTATTGCAATATCAGTCTGATTAATCATATGTGCGGAATAACTATAGAACCAGTAGAAATCTCCAGCATCGATATCTACTTGCTTTTCAAAATAAGATTTATTATCACAACAGATTCTATAAGCCGCATCCGGAACATCGTCAATGATGTGTGGAAGTACTTTTACAACTAATGATCTGTTTCTTTCCTCAGCATTTCTCTCACGGCTAATTATACATAATTGTCCTGCAACCTCCGCGGCCAGATCTTTATCTCCATTTTCTTTAAAGCAATCCACTATCTGCATTGCAATATAAAACAAATTCGAAGAAACCGTTCTCTTTTTGAGCAAAGAACAGTTCTTCGGATAAAATGACGCAATTAATTCCTTATATTCCGGGCATAACAATGTAAGCACATCAAAAGAATCCAGTAATACTTCATCACTGATTTCCCATGCGTACTCTGCTTCCTTTACATTTTCAACAATTCTTGTTATCTTCTCTTCTAACTCTATTTCATAGGATTCTTGCCCGCTGTTTATCAATTGGCAACATAATCGTGTTAACAAACACATATATGAGAGCTGAAAAAAGCAGTGCCTGCGATTGCTTATTAACGCATCCTCCTCCTCAACTCTTTCATCTTTCTCTTCATCTAAAAACGATGCAATTAACCTTGAAAGAGTAGCGTCATCATACGCGTGTTTCTCCACATCGAGAAGCTCTGCAACTTATATATATTGATCTTCTAATCGATATTGCATAAGATTCACCTTTTTTTATTATTATCTTAAACCACAATAAGCTTGCGCTCTCGATAATATTACTTAATGTTTTTGAAGACCTCAATAAACTATATACAATAAAATATCGCCACACTTCTGATTAATTATACTAATCAGAAATGTGGTCAAAAACGATATTTTGATTAGAATTACGCCTATCCCATGCATGCGTAGTATTTTCCGGCTTTCTTATTTAAAATCCCATTTTCATATAAGTATTCTAGATGTCTCCTAGTATATTTCGGCTTTAAATGAATTTTTCTAGATATTGCCTTGCAAGAATGAGGATTTTCTAATATTTTCAACATTAATTCGTATCTTTCAATTCTCTTCTTAGCCTGCACAGAATTACCATCAACATGATATAAATCACATTTTTCATCATACGATATATTAAAGATTGTACGTAGTACCATGTTGCTTTTAGCCAGGAGAGCAATACTACAAGTATAACGGTTCGCATGCGTCTTCTCCATCAAGTAGTATCACTCCATCTTTATCAACAGGCAAAGTATCTCCATTATATAATACATCAGCAAGATTATCCATTTCAGTAGCTTGGGTGAGAGTTCCGTCATCATTATTTATAAAAACTGTCATTTTCTTTACAAATTATTTAGTGCAGTAAGAATGCTAAGACAAAATAAATTATTCCACACACTAATGCGCCTCCACTTAGTTTATCTTCACTACTCCATAATTTTGATACTAATCCTGCATAAATACCGGTTGCTGCTGCAATTGCGATCCCATAAATAAATATCTTTGATGAAATTCCCGTCGGAACGACAGTTTGTTCTGAATTATTCTCTTCTAAAGAGTTCTCTTCCACTTCAAACAAACCGAATAACGGAGCATGGAACAAAACACTCAAGGATGCTGCTACCCCAATCTGAGAATATTCCTTCGTATGCTGTCTGGCAAATTTCAGATTATCTCCTGCCCAGTAACACATTCCGACGATAATTCCGGTAAGCCCTGCCTCCGGACCCACACTGCTTCCGATCAAAAGTGGCAGCACTGCCGCAATCATCATGACAAGCATATTTTTATAGTCATAATGCTTCTCTGTTTTCACCTTTGCCATAACCGTTTCCATTTCCTCCGGATAATCCCCGAACATCTTTCGGAAGACACCGATAAGAAATGCTCCGACCACACATACCGCCATCGTATAATATGGGAATGAAAAACGTTCCGGAATCCATTCCCAGATAAGATTCATTCCGACTGCCATGATCTTCAAAAGTGCCCAGACCAGTCCGCCGGCAACTGCACCGATAATTGCACAGAACAGCCAGAGCTCCAACTGGTTTTTTATCTTTATATTTCTGATTTCTTTTTGACTGTTCATCGATCTGTCCTTTACGTTTTCTATTTCTCAGATGCTTCTGCATCCGCATCTCTTACCTGTGGAATTAAGGAAGCGGCCAGTTTCCCTTTTCCGCGATGTTTCAGATATAAAATTCCAATTACAGAAAATACAACAGCTCCGACAAAATTCACCATAAGATCTTTCATTGTATCTACAATTCCAATGTCTAAATATCCGCCCAGATTCCAAGTCTCACCGTTGATTACAACAGACTGGACATCTACATGGATTGGGATATTTGCTCCTGTCGGATTCAGCTTCACTGAATTGATTGCCGGAACGATCCAGTCTTTCTGCATATCCAATCCGAAAAACCAATCCATACTGAATTCAAAGAACTCCCACAAAACACCAACTGTCATTGAAAAACAAAATGCAAAAAATGCCACAAAATATGGGGACATCTTAATTGAGAATCGATCACTTCGGTTGAATAAATCAATCAGTGCAAACCCGATGGCTGCCATCAAAAATCCATTCGTTGTATGCAAAATGGTATCCCATACCGGAATCTTTACATAAAATGCATTGATTTCTCCAAGTATCTCTGCCGAAAAGATAAAGATCAGAATCACCGTTTCCAAACCAACCGGAATTGTCACTCCAAGTTTCTTATCAATAAACTGTGGCACCATAAATAAAATCAATGTTAGAATCCCAAGAAACATATTGTGATAGTTCCCAAGAAAGAATTGTCTGATAATTGAGACAATAACCAACATTGTCAGTATCATCTGGACTCTTGTTCTATTTCTTGCTTTTTTACTTAATTCGCTCATTTCTTCCCCTCCTTTTTCTCTCAACACATGCGGTCAAAAACACTTTTTATTGCATATTTAGGATATACCGCATCTTTTTTCAACAAAAGGTGTCAGGCCGAAGTTTAAAATAACAGTTTCCACATATGCCTGACACCTTTCTATCTATCGTTTATAGATTCACTTTTATTTTACTTCTGTTTTCTTCTTCTAATAACATAAATCATTCCACCGATCACTGCGATTGATCCTGCAATCATCAGAATCCAGATGTAGCTGATGCTGTCTCCTGCCTTTGCTGTTTTCACCTGTTTTCCTGACACTGAAGTTCCTGTTGGTTTCTTTCCGGCAGTACCTGTCGATGTTTCCTTCGAATCGGTTGGATTCTTTGTTTCTTCTTTCTTCACGATCTGATACTCTATCTGATAGTCTGTATCCTCTCCGTGAAGCACATAATTATCACTCTGTTCGCCGATCATTCCGACAATAGTGGCTGTATATGTTCCGGTCTTGATTTCATTTCCACCTTCTACAACCGCCTTGCAGTCATCTTCGAACAATACCCCTGTAAATTCTGCAGACACATTTGCTTCTTTCCCTGTATCAATCACAGTTCCGTCCGTATTCCATGCAACGCCCAGTGGTTTTGGCTGTACCTGCAGCGTTCCTGGTTTAAACAGTACTGTGTAATTCACATTATCTGCTGTCAACGGAGTTTTTTCTGTAATATCATAAAGACCGACCTTACAGTTTTCTTTTTCTGCATTTCCTGCTGTCAATGTGACATTTATTTTCAAATCCTCTAACTGATCATCCCCTGCCAGACTTCCATCACTGATTGACCAGGTATACTCTGTAATTGTCTGTCCGTATTCTTTCTCTGTTCGCTCCGGACTGATTGTAAGCTTTCTCGGCAATACAGTTACAGGAACTGATGACGTAACTGTTTTATAATTCGGATTAAATGGAGTGAAGATCATCTCCTGCTCACTCTGGTTCTCTGCTACCGTAAGCATTGCAGTATTATCTGCAAAACGAAATACACCATTACCTGACTGACCTGTACGAACTGCCTTTCTCAAGCTATCTCCATAAGTCACTTCTACTGTAGGGAAAGTCACTTCCGGATCTGCCGGAAGGATCTCATATTTCCATACACACACACGTCTCATGCCGGAAAAGATATAATTCGCATTTGTCAGTCCTATTGCAAGTGCTTTATAAGAGCCGACTTCTGTACGCTGTGCATTCAGCAGTCTCTTAATCTCACAGCTGTCATTTTCTAAAAGGCTGTCTGCTTTCACGTTTGCTTCTATTCCACATGCATTTCCTGTATATGTATACTGTGTTGCCGCATTCCATTCTATCTCTGCTTCCTTTTGTGATACATTAAGGAATGCTGGACGAACTACAACATCATAATTACTATTTGATGCATTATCTTTCAGAATAACATATTTTCCTGCATTTCCATAAGCACCAAGAATGTCATCTCCATCTTCATCTGTTGTACTTCCTGACAAAATATCTTCCTGTACGATTGTTGTTGCTTTCAGTGTCAGTCCAAGACTATCAACTGTATCTCCCGGAAGAAGTTTCTCCTTTTCTGAATCACTGATCGTAAATGTAAGATCTTCACTCGTCAATATCTCTCCGTATGTCTTTGCTTTCTTTTCTGCATTGACAACAATTCTCCGTGCACTGCTGCTTTCATCAATCGCTTCACTTTGCAACTGTTCTATCTCCTGGATTTCCATTTCATCTGTTGCATTTGCTGAAACGACTTCCGACTTTTTCACTGTTTTTACCGGAACGCAGATAGTAACACTTTTGTATTTTTTATTATCTGCCGGCTGAAAGATCAGTTCAAATTTTGTCTGATCTGTCACTTCCTGATCTGTCACAACATGATCTGCATCTTTGAATACCCATGCCCCTGCCGGTGCATCTTCAATCCCTTTTAATATAGCTTCTGCCAGTGTCTGACCATATTCAACTTCTACTTCCGGTGTCGGAAGCTTTGGTTCAAATATCAGGTTGCTGTTTGTCTCATAGATCAACCGTGCCATTGGATCATCAATAAAGTTAAGCATTACTGTTCCAAGGAATCGGTTGTCAATACAATTGCCTTCGTCTTTAAATAATCTCGGATTAATTTCCCGTGTCAATCCTAACGGTGCTCCTCGTGAGCAAGAAGTATAATTAAATACCCAAGAATTGTACTCGATCGGATGGCTTGTATCCTGTCCTGTTGTTTGCTTCATTGTTTCTAATATATATGGCCACTTCTCACTTCCATATGTATTATATGCATCCTGAATATACACATGATTTTTTCCATCATCATATAATTTATACGCATATTTATAATCTTTATATTTTATGTCATCCCAATTCGCAAGGTTAAATCCCATCGCACGTTCAACCGAACTTTCGTAGTTCTTGGTTAGATTAAATCTTCGAAGAAATATGATTTTTCCCCTTGCTTCCTTCATTGATGGGATATTCCCTCCACTGTAGACCTTGTCCTTATTTTTTTCAATAAATTCAGCTACCGCATGCTCTAATCCAATTGTAGAACCGGCATCTGATTTTACTGTAAGAATGACTGTTTCTGACTTATGCTTCTCTAAAAAACCGAGGGAGGTATTGAGGATTGACTGTAATGTAAGATCACTTCCGTTTTTTTCCTGACACTGCCATAATTCGCCTCCATGTACTATCTTTACGTCTGCCACAGAAGCATCATCTTTTGTCGCATTTGCACGGATATCAAAGCTGCGTGCTCCCATATTTAACTGTTCATCATAATAAAGATTCTGACATGATGTAATGGATACCTGTGGTATATCATCCTCTACAACTCCTGCTGTTCCTGTATCATGTGTTGCCGGAATATTTACAGATGATAAAAGTGCATCATCCGGAATATTTGCCATCCAGTTTTCTGCATAATAGTACTTCGTCTTCTCTGTGTTTCCTGCCAAAATAGACAGATCTATTTTCGTTCCTTGTTCTCCAAGCTTTAATCCATTAACAGTCTCCAGAATGTACAAACCACTTCTTGCATTCTGAATCAGGTATGTTCCATCCGATTGTTTGAAAAAACGCCAAAGCTGGCTTGTATTTTGATTATGATCAAATTCTTCTTCTACCCACAAATTAATAGTGGTATTCATTCTTCCCGATTCTGATTGCACATCAAGAGCAAGTCCTGTATCTTTTTCTCCTTCTGAAATGCTTTCGATTTGATAAGCATTATAATCCTTAACCCAGGTCAGCTTCCATTTACTTGTTGTTCCCATTGTATAAAAATGAGGAAGTGCACCAGGAACCAGACTATCCGCCCTTCTGTTTAAAGCTGCCAGTTCTCCGGCTTTGTGAATCTCACAGACGGCTGTTTTATCATCTTTGTGCAGTACCTGACTTTCCTTTCCCGTAAACGGAACCACGGATTTTGTAATCAACCAGACTTTTCTATTTTTCTCATCTGTCTGAATGATCTTTGGATTGTTATTATTCAGTTCTCCTTCATATCCGATCCATTTTCCACTGTTTCTATTTTTAATATAGTACCTCGCATTTCCATTTGCATCATTACCAATATAGTAAAATGCAAACTGACGGTGATTGTTTCCCTTTACTTTACTGTCTGAAGACTCCCATAAATGAAGTACTGCACCGTTGTTTTTACTTTTACCATCTACATCTGCAAAACGGTCCGTTCCATCAACTTTAATATGTTTAATTCCATACCATTCATTTTCTATATGATCTAACCGAAAACGACAATTATCTCCTCCTGAAGTATCCAAATGAACTACACTGTTTTTTTCTGCACTATCGTTTACATTCCAGCGATATCTCGTATTTTCCTCAAGTGTAATAAATAATTCATTTCCTGTCTCCATTGTCTGTACACTTTTTCCACCGGAATTCTCTGCATTTACACTGACTGGTATTCCTGTAAGTGTGATTGTCATACATATGAGTACTGCCATTATTCTTTTGATTTTTTTCATGTATTTCTCTCCTCCTCATTGTATTTAGGCAACTACATTTCTTTTTATTATATTTTTGATATCTTTTTTTACAATATTTCTGACACGAATTGCCCGAAAATGGCACGAATTGTCATTCTGTGGTATACTTGTTTTAGATTTTAACTTAACTATCTGTTTGTTATCGGTCATGTGTAGTGTGTAAAGTAATATTTGTTTCAGGCAGATACAACTCTGGGAGGATTTTCATATGACAATCGCTATTGTTGATGATATTAAGGAAGAACGTGTTCTGCTACGAACACGGTTAGAAAAGATTTTTCATCAGAAAGATATGGGATTTCATTGCTGTGAGTATGAGAATGGGGAGGCATTTCTTGAAGCTTCGAAGGATCAGGACATCACAGTTTTATTTTTGGACATTTATATGGATGGTGCAAATGGGATTGAAATTGCAAAGGAATTCAGGAAATCGAATAAAGACTGTCTGCTGATCTTTACAACAACATCCTCGGATCATGCGTTGGAAGGTTTTCAGGTTCGTGCCATGCACTATCTTGTAAAGCCCTATACCGAGGATGAACTTTCTTCTTTAACTGATGAGATTTTGTCCAGAATCCCCACTCCCGAGAAAACACTTCCATTGAAAGTAAATGGGAGTGAATTTCAAGTACCGTTTAAAACGATCGTCCATGCAGATCATTTTTCTCATATGATCCACATTCATACAACTGCAAAAAAAGAACTTGTCATCCGACAATCCTTCAGTTCTTTTACTGCTCCATTAAAAGAAGATTCCCGCTTTTTTGTCTGCAACAGGGGAACGATCATTAATATGGAACATGCAGTTGATTTTGATGGAACGATGTTTCTATTGGATGACGGAAGCAAGATTGCTGTCAGTCGAGAACTAAGCAAACTGGCACGACAACACTTTATGGATTATTTATTTCAAAGGGGGGATTTCTAATGCGTACAATAATTTTTCAGGCTTTGGAATTTACAGTTCTGATTCCGGGCATGTTGCTTGCATATCTCCCTGTGAACTCATCTTTAAAGCAAAAACCTAAGAAAATGATTGCCTGGATGCTTCCTCTTCTTGTCATAATTTCTTTTTTGAGTGGATTTGTATGCAACAGATTTCATTTATCAACAAGAATGATTCTTCTGCCGCTTCTGTTTCTTACGTTTATCCTGTATCAGGCAACACTGCGAATCTCACTATGGAAATCCGTCAGCATCTATCTTGCTGTCTGTGCAGTTTTTTCTTGCTTTAACAGTCTCGCAAGAGCAACGTCTGCTATGCTTAGCTTTAATTCTGAAGAACAGGCTTTTTCTGGATTCTCCGTATTTGCTGTCCTATATAACATTTTCTGTATCCTTTTTGTTATATTGATCTGGCATCCGGCTTCTCACGTTGTCAAGGACATGGTCGAGGATGAAAATCTTGCCCAGACATGGTATGTATTCTGGGTACTTCCGGTTCTTATCATCGGATTGAACCTTGTTCTCATTTCAAAATATAATACGATTCTGCACACACAGCGTTTCTTGCACGGATACATTGTGATTGTTTACGCCCTTCTTCTTATTCTCGCACTGTTTTACACAATGTTTCTGATGATGGCTAACATTTTGAATAAAAACCAAAAACTGCAGCAGGAAAATCTGTTTCTTTCTGTACAGCAGGAGCGATATGAGAATTTAAGATCTGCAATCGAAGAAGCAAGACAGGCACGACATGATATTCGTCATCATTTCGTTCAATTATCTGTCCTGGCCGAAGATGGCAATCTCGAGAAGATAAAGGACTATCTGCAGAACGCAATGGATAAAATTCCTGGCTTTGATTTTCATTTCTGTGAAAATCAGTCTGTTGATAATGTGATCGGATATTATTATGCGTTGGCTCAGAAAGAAGAGATTCCGTTTGATGCACGTGTCGATCTGCCTCAGGAGCTTTCTGTAGATGAAATGGATCTGTGTCTTATCCTTTCAAACCTTCTTGAAAATGCATTGGAAGCCAGCCGCAAGACTACAATGTCACGGCAGCAGATTTTGCTTGAGATCCGCCAGCATTCAGCTTCTCTTCTTTTAATTCGGGTTGAGAATAATTTTGATGGAATCATCAAAGAAAAGAACCATCTGCTCCATTCTACCAAACGGAAAGGTCTGGGGATTGGTACCCAGTCTGTCCGCAGAATGGCAGAAAAGAACGATGGTTCTTGTAATTTCACTTATGAAAATGGAGTCTTCACTGCAAAGATCATGCTTCGTGCTACTCTTTAGGTTGCTCCTCTTTAATATGTAAAGCGAAGGGCTTTTGATCAGTCTTTCGCTACTTCGAGTTTCTTTTTCCCAGAAAGCATTTTATGTCCTGAATAAATAGCCATCCGGCTTCTTCCTATTATTTTTAAATTTGTATTATTGAGTGGATACGCTGTGGAGTCAGAAAAAACTTCTTACTGCGACTGCCAGCGGAAAGCAGGGTGTTCCTGAGCAGGTGCATTAGCAGGGCTCTAAAGCGGGCCTGCACTGCGAAGGAATATCTCTGTTTTTCGCATCCGATTCGCCACAAAGAAGCTTTCTGATTTACAAGCGTATCTCTCCAACAACTACAAATTTAAAATACAACCACCAGCAGCATTTTAAATTGTTCTTGTCCATAAACTGCATGTGGATGTTTTGCCGGCATTACAATCGATTCTCCTTCATGAAGAATATATTCTTCTCCATCAATCGTAATCTTTCCCACTCCGTCCAGGCAGGTTACAAATGCGTCTCCACCGGATTCATGTGTGCTGATCTCTTCATCTTTATCAAACGCAAATAAGGTTACACTGAGATGCTCGTTCTGTGCCATCGTCTTGGAAACGACCTGGCCTTTCTGATAATCGATCTGCTCCTTTAATGTTACTACTTCTGCTTTTTCAAAATTTTTAATTCCTGCCATCTTTTTTCCCCTTATAAAATTCTTCCGTCAATCGAGATCGTTACGACCTGCCATGGAAGAAATTTTCCACTATTTTTTAAAGCTTTTACTGCTGCATTCTCCAATCCGCCACAGCATGGTACTTCCATTCTGAGTACCGTCACACTTTTTATATTATTCTCTGCAATGATCTGTGTCAACTTTTCACTGTAATCAATTTGATCTAATTTAGGACATCCGATCAATGTTATTTTTCCTTTCATGAACTCCTCATGCATATTTGCATAAGCATATGCAGTACAATCTGCAGCAATCAGTAATTTTACATCTTCAAAATATGGTGCATTAACAGGAACAAGTTTAATCTGACACGGCCACTGCTGAAGCTGGGACTGCACCGTCTCCCGAGATACCTCTTCCTGTAAACCACGCCTGTTAAATTCGCGGATTGCCTGTCCAGGGCAACGATGCACAGCGGAATGAAGTTGATCTGCTTTATGGGTTTCTTTTCTTTCCATATTAGCTTTTACTGCTGCCTCATCATATGCCGCAGCTTCTCTTTCTATAAAACTGATCGCACCGGTCGGACAATTTGGAAGGCAATCTCCCAGTCCGTCGCAATAATCATCACGCATCAGTCTTGCCTTTCCGTCAACCATACCGATTGCCCCTTCATGACAGGCGGTCACGCATATTCCACAGCCATTACATTTTTCTTCATCTATCTGAATCACTCTTCTTATCATATTATATCTTCTCCCTTCAATTTCTATTGCAATTATATTATAATAAATTTAATATTTATGTGGTTATAACCACGAAAGGAGATTTTTATGAAACTTTTCCACACTCCGCTTTTCCTTGGAATCACAGAATCCGAATTTGAGACCATGAAAGAATTACATTCCATGCGTTCTTCTTTTTTCTTTAAAAATGGAACTATCTTTCATACCGGGGATCTGATCCACGAAATCGGAATCATTGAATCCGGTAGCGTAAATATTGAAAATATTGATCTTTTAGGCAATAAAAGTATTTTAAGCAATATTTCACAGGGGCAGATTTTTGCCGAAACTTATGCAATCTGCCATGAACCGATGCTGGTCGATGTCGTTGCTATAGAGGATACACAAGTTCTCTTCGCTGATCTTGATATTCTCCTTAGCAATCGGTATGCTTCTCAGCCATGGCACGCAAAAATCATGCAAAATATCCTGAAGCTTTCGGTACAGAAAAATCTGGTTTTATCGAATCGTATTTTCTGTACTTCTGCTAAAACGATCCGCTCCCGCCTTTTAACTTATCTGTCCATGGAATCTGTCAAAGCCGGGAATACTACCTTTCAGATCCCCTTTGACCGACAGCAGCTCGCTGACTATCTAAATGTAGATCGTACTGCCCTTTCCAAAGAACTTGGGAAAATGCGGACTGATGGGATTCTCGATTTTTATAAAAATAAGTTTACGCTGCGGTCTTTCTGAATCCCTGACTGACCGCTGCATAAACTTTTCCTTTGTTTTTTCCTCTTCCGGGATACATTCCCGGCTATTTTTTAATCTTATATGTTCAGACTTTTATCTTTCTGCCCACTTGTTCTCCCAGCTTCACCAGCGTCTCATACCCGGCTTCTGTATTCCGGATCAGATCTTCATCCGGCTGTACTTTGCCCGGTTCTGTCATCAGGATCACAGTTGATCCCCCAAACTCAAACATTCCCTTTTCTGTTCCACGGCAGACCCTGCAGTTTCTCTGCTCATGATTTTTGATCTTTCCTACCATCAAAGCACCAACTTCCATCATCAGCACCGTTCCAAGAGTTTCTGTCTTTAACAGACAGTATTCCCTTGCATTCATTTTGTAGATCGGACAGGCATCATTCGCCACCGGATTAACTGTATGAAGGATTCCTTTTATCTTCTTCTGCGAAGACTTTATTCCATCTGCCACATAGCAATAGCGATGATAATCATCCACCGTCAACCGCAGGATATAGATCCAGCCACCATAATAATGCTTTGCCAGATGTGCGTCCTGAAGTAATTGCTCTGCTGTATAAGCCGTATGCTTGATCTCAAATTTTCCTTTTTCACAGATCGGATATACACTCACTTTTCCGTCACACGGACTGATCAGCACTTCTTCATCCATTTCCACCGGACGTTCTTCTGCTTTGATCTTTCTTGTGAAAAATTCATTATAAGAAGCAAACTCCTGCTTTTCATATTGACTGAGATTGATCTGATTCTTTTCAACAAATGGACGGATTGCCACTGCAGAAAGTCTTGTACTCAGAAACGTTCCGCCAAGCTTTGATACCCAGGGACTGAGAAAAGGACGGATCAGAAGTCTTGTCGCGGTATGCGTATAAATAAACTTCAGCAGCCTGTCCTGTCCCGTTGTTCCCTTTGTTCGGTTTCCATTTCTATCTACATAAATCATCGTTTTCTTTCCTCTGTATCCTGCCTTACTGACATACATGTAAAATTTTAAGTACTGCGGCTGCCACTATTACTACCAGCACTACCAGTGTTGCATTTTTCGGCTTTCTCAATTTAAAATCAGTAATAAATAAAAGTCCGACTACGAGTACCGCTGCATGAAGTGCTACCATAAACTCTTTTCCAAGCAATGGGCGGAACACTACAACCAATGGAAGAATGATCGCCATGGATGTAATCGGAAGTCCCTGATAACATGCACGCTTCTCATCGGTCTCTTTCTGTCTGCACTCTTCCGTCACATTAAACCATGCCAGACGGATCAGTCCTGCAAGGACATAGAACATCAAGATCACCATTCCGATCGGGCCTCTCATCCCAATACAATAACAGATGATCGCCGGTCCTACCCCGAAACAGACGATATCACACAACGAATCAATCTGGATTCCAAAGCATTTTTCTTCTTCGGTACGATCCTTTTTCGTCCGTGCGATCTTCCCGTCAAACATATCACACAATCCCGAAATTGCCAGACAAAGCACGGCCAGATTCAGATGTCCGTTTACTGACAGCATCATTCCCCCGATGGATACCATCAGACTTACATATGTAAGCACTACCGTATAATCATAAATTCCCAACATTTTCTCTCACCTTTTTCCCTTTTCCTATAGTAAAATTAGCCACGATCGTAAGTACTGCACTTACAAGCAGCTCTGTATAATATCCAAGTCCTCTGCTTAAAATCATTCCCGGAAGAAGCAGCCCCGTTCCAAAGATTGGTGCAAAGATAACCAGGAACAGCTTTTCGCTGATTCCCATTCCGCCCGGAAGTGGCAACATATCCACTGAAACCGAGATGGTTGACTGAAGCAGAATAATCAGCCACGCACTCTGACCTGACAATCCAAATGCCTTATATACAAACCATGTAGCTGTAAAAAGTGCAAATCTCTGAAACAACGTAATTCCAAATACATTTACCAGCACTTTTACATGATTCTTCAGATACACTGCCGTTTCCCGGTACTGATCCATGGAGGCATTGAGCCTGTCAAGCCTGGACTGCTTCCTTTTCATCAGATGCATCCGCTCAAGAAGTGCCATTCCTTTTACAAGGATTGTTCTTGCAAGTACCGGATGAAACACAAGGATCAGCATTGTCACCACGCAGAAAACGTTCAGCCCCGTTCCAAGATAAAAAACGTATCTGACATCATAAAGATATTTATGTATAAATCCCTGCCCGAAAAAAGTCACCACAACTCCGATGACAACCAGCACCAGCTTATACGTGATCGTTACGATCATAAGCACCAGTGTTGACACCGGAATCGGGATCTTTTCCTTTTTCATATAATAAATCTGTGCAGGCTGTCCCCCCGAAGCAGACGGCGTAATACAACTAAAGAAAAATCCAACAGACGAAAACAAAAAGCAGGTCCACTTTTTTCTTTTGATTCCAAGAGTTCTCATCATATAATAGATAATGATGGATTCTCCCCATATAAATACGATCACGCATATAAATCCGGGAATGAGCCACAGCAGATTCACGGTCTTCAATATCCTCGCAATCTCTCCAAGATCTTCCCCGTGGAAGACTCCATAAATTGTACCGGCGAATACAAGGATCAGAAATACCACATTAAACGCCATCTTTTTCTTATTTTCCATGATTTTATCGTCCTAATCTTCTGCTTATACCGACAGATATCTTTTCATTCAGTCTCTGATATGTCTTCCAGCCATTCGTCCGGTTGCTGATAAACCAGGTCAGCTCAGCTACCCCGATGCCTCCTGCCACATCCCATAATACATGCTGTCTCGTTGCAAGCGTAGAAATGAAGACCGATATTGCAATCAGTACTGACATCAGCTTATACCACTCAGGAATCTCCTTACACTTTCTAAGACCGATACAGCAGAACCAGCTCGCCATACAATGAATCGACGGAAACAGGTTTACCGGCTTATCAACGGTATATAAAAATCGCATTGCCCGAATAAAAATCCCATTTCCCGTAAGTTCCGGCCTCGTATTTGTCGTCGGAAAAAACACAAAAAATGCAAGACAGATCAGCCGTGCGTAAAAATCTGCCGTGTAAAATCTGTATTTATTCTTATCTTCATAAAACGCTACCATCAGATAATTGACTACCCAGAAAATGTAACAGCCAAAATAAATAATGATAAATGCAGGCATAAACGGAACCAGTTCGTCCAGGCCGCCGGACAGGTTATGCGATCTTCCCGTCCCCACGATCAAAGGTGCTCCCCAATAAACCAGTGAATTTACCACAAAGGTAAATAACGGTGGTAAAACGATCTTACATAATTCTTCTGAATTTTTTCCTTTAAGTAACTTTAATTTTCCCATGTTTTCCATTTTAGACGATAATTTTAAAATAACAACTATCTTTCGTATTTCTTAAAGAAAAACGTATGATTCTTTAAGATTTACGACATATCATCCTCCCTGTATCCAAAGTTTTTCATCATATAATCACTGTCACGCCAGTTTTTCTGCACTTTTACCCAAAGTTTCAGATTCACTTTGCAGTCTAAAAGCCGTTCAATCTCATACCGTGCTGTGCTTCCGATCTTTTTCAGCATACTTCCCTGCTTTCCGATAATAATTCCCTTATGTGAATCCCGTTCGCAGATAATCGTTGCATCAATATGGCATACTTTCTTATTCATCTTCATCTGATCGATCGCCACTGCAATTCCATGCGGAATTTCTTCATTCAGACAATGTAATGCCTTCTCACGGATCAATTCTGCAACAATCTGTCGCTCCGGCTGATCTGTGACCGTATCTTCATCATAAAACTGCGGACCGTACGGCAGATAATTCAAAATGACTTTTACAAGCTCATCCGTATTATCTCCTGTCCTTGCAGAAACCGGAACGATCTCTGCAAAATCATATTCTTTTCTATACGTATCAATAAAAGCCAGAATTTCTTCTCTTTTTACCATATCGATCTTATTGATAACAAGAATAACCGGTGTCTTTACCTTCTTCAACTGCTCAATGATATGCTTTTCTCCCGCTCCGATAAAGTTAGATGGTTCAACAAGCCAAAGCACTACATCTACTTCATTCAAAGAACGCTCTGCAATATTCACCATATATTCGCCCAGTTTATTTTTTGCCTTATGGATTCCCGGAGTGTCCACAAACACAATCTGCCCCTCCTCCGTTGTAAGCACTGTCTGGATGCGGTTTCTTGTCGTCTGCGGTTTATTTGACGTAATTGCGATCTTCTGTCCGATCAGATGGTTCATCAAGGTTGACTTTCCCACATTCGGTCTTCCGATCAAAGTTACAAATCCTGACTTAAAGTTTTCTTTCATCTCTGCTCCTTCTTCTTTTCATCCCAGTATTTTAAAGTGTCCTGATCTCTCCAAACATTTCCTTCGCTTCTTCGATCTTCTCCTCGCTTCCGATCACACACAATTCTCCGGCTGCCAATACCGCCTCCAGTACTGTTGCCAGTCCACGGATATCCTCCTGCTGTGCATCCAGGATCTGTTCTCTTTCCCTGCGGATCATCTCTTCTGTAATCCGGTTCATATACAGATTCAATGAGCGGCTGCCCTTTGCCGCCGGATTCATCGGACGGTCTAAATTACTGATCGTACCGATAATAAACTTATTCATATCTCTGTCATCTATATCAAAATTCTTCAGATAATCTACGACTCCTTCGTAAATTTCCATCGTCTTTTCAAGATTCGGATCTCTGTAAGAAACTAAATACCCCTCTCCGATCCGGTTAAAGCCGCTCATACAGCCATACGCTCCTCCTTTTACACGTACATTCTGCCACAGATAATCATAACTTAAAATGACTTTCAGAATCTGCAATGCACCCGTATATTCTGCTCCACCATCAATAAAGTTACCGGTCCTTGCCACATACTGGACTTTGGAGGAAGTTCTGAAGCCCTCATTTCTCTTCTTACAGTGGATGATGCACTGTCCGTGGCTCTCTTTTTCTCCCGTATGAAGTGAATCTGCAAACTGTGGCACTGCTTTTTCCAGTACTGCAAGTCCCTCCTGTGCGGAAGTATAACTGAGCATAAGATTCTCTTTTCTGAAAATACGTCCTGCGATCTTTTTCAAATTTTCGATCAACAGTTCTTTTCTTTCTTCAAAATTCTCTTCCAGATCTTTTACAACTTCATAAAATCCAATTCCACTGGTAATATCCCTGAATCTTGCGATCGGAGAAGTGTAGGAAAGTGAACGCAGTACTGCTGTCGTATGTCCGGCTGAAAGGAAAGAGGTCTGAAGTCTTGTCTTCAGCATGGATAAAATTTCTTTCAGACGCTTTTCATCTCCCAGCTTCGACTCCATCAGGATCTCACGCATCATGGCAAAAAGTACATCCAGCTTCGGATAAAGTGCTTTTCCTTTGATTTCAAACGTTGCACGGAACTCTTTTTCTTTCACTTTTGTCACATCTGTATACAGCTCCAGTGAAGTTCCGATTCCACCGGTATGCACATTGATCTCATTGAAAAGTTCTCCGTATCCATAATGCTCTGTATCAATGATGCCGAGAACACTCTGCAGGATTCCTGCATATGGAAGCAGTTCTTCTTCGATTTCCGAAAGATCGAACAGAGCTGTCACATATCCGATCCCATTCGTCTCCACATCGTGATAAAGCAATTTCACTCCGTCTGTCTGACGCTCTTCATTATAAATTGGTGCAATCTCCCTTGAAATATCTTCCCGTCCGAGAACCGGTATCTTTGCAAGATCTTCCGGTGCAGACTCTTCTTCCTGATACGCTTCCAGCTCCTTCGTTGCTTTTACAAGAGCCGCGATTTCTTCTGCTGAAAGGCCCTCTTTATACGCCTGCAGACGATCTGCCAGTTCCTTATCCATACGTGCCGTCATCCCCTGTTCCGGTCTGATGATCACGATTGAACCATGCGGATTGTCTAAAATGTATTCACGGATCAGCTCTTCAAAATATCCTGTCTCAACCTGCTCTTTCAGGAACTCAAAGGTCGGGATTGCCTTCATATGGATAAAAGGCTTTTCTTCATCATATAACCAACTGTCAAATAACTGGAGTCCATACATCAGTCCCCGCGGATAACTTCCGAAATCTGCCTCCCGGAAACGGAATTCATGATAATTAATTCCCGCCCGGAGTGCCTTTTTATCGATTCCTTCTTCAGCAATTTTTCTCAGTGTATCCTCAATCGTACTGATAAATGCCTCTTTCTGCTCCACGTTGGCATTCTTTGCAACAATGGAGAATACCGGCTGATAGATTCCACTGTCAAAAGAACCGGATACATCCTTTCCGATTCCTGCATCGATCAGAGCTTTCTTAAGCGGTGCTCCCGGTGCAGACAGCAGTGCATAATCCAGAATCTCAAATGCCAGATATAATTTCTCATCCAGTGACGTTCCCACTACTTTATTATAAGAAAGATAAGTATTATCTTCTTCACTTTCTTCACTCGTAATCGAATAATTCTGAACTACTTCTCTCATCTCAGTAAATGGCTTTTGCAGATGGATCTCTGAATCAACCGGTTCATTTTCAAAGTGAGAAAGATATTTTTCATCCAGCCATCTCAGTTTCTCTTCCATATCCATATCGCCATACAGATAAATATAACTGTTGGATGGGTGGTAATACTTTCTGTGGAAGTCCAAAAACTGCTCATAAGTCAACTGTGGGATCACCTCAGGATCTCCACCTGAATCAACTGCATAAGTCGTATCCGTAAAAAGCGAACTCTGGATCTCGCGGTCCAGCACACCTTCCGGTGAAGAGTACGCTCCTTTCATCTCGTTATATACAACTCCGCTGATCGTCAGTTCCCCATCCGGATCATCCAGTTTATAGCTCCAGCCTTCCTGGCGGAAAGTCTTATCCTGCTTGTAGATATCCGGATAAAATACCGCATCCATATACACATGCATCAGATTCTGAAAATCCTTATCATTGCAGCTTGCAACCGGATAAACCGTCTTGTCAGGATACGTCATTGCGTTCAGAAATGTATTCAAAGATCCCTTTACCAGCTCGACAAAAGGATCTTTCACCGGAAATTCTCTCGATCCGCACAGAACTGAATGTTCCATAATATGCGGAACTCCCGTGCTGTCGGACGGAGGCGTACGGAAACCGATCGTAAAGACCTTATTTTCATCATCATTCTCCATCAGAAGTACTCTCGCACCACTCTTTTTATGCTTCAGAAGCGTTCCTTTGGACTTCAAATCAGATAAATCTTCCTGCTGAAGTACTTCATATGCTGTCAGATCATATATGCTCATTTTTTCTCTCCTCGTTCTTCTTTCTGTTATGTGAAATACATAGAATGCCAGAAATCCTATCACTGTTCAATATTCCTAGTATATCCGATTTTCATGACAAATACAAGAAAAGCCACACGTATATCAGGCATCGGGATACAAAAAGGACCGGTAAACTGCCCCGATCCTTTATACCTTCTGAACATTTTCAGTATTTCATTTTATATATTCTTTTACGAAATCAACAACGTCTAAATTCTTTTTCTTTATATTGTCATCTTTTTCCATCTCATCTATTGTCATCCAGTAATAATGCCTTCCACTTATTTCAAAATTATCTTTTCTAAATTCATCAGGAATATTATTAAAATACATCTCATATAACCTGTGATTATAAACTCTCGTCTCCTGATGGCTGACAGAGTATTTCTCCTGTACCCTTGATGTTACGTAATTACACGTTATATCGCCACTATTCAAATTCAGATCAACTGACACCTGTTCCTTCAACGCTGCTTCATTATTTCCATTCTGAGTTTTATAATTTAAAAATAATTTGCAATCCCATCTTTCATCATAGTATACAAGATAACGCTTTTCTTCACCCACTTGATTTTTTATTGCAATAAGAGAATGATTATGCTGAATCATATTCAAATGCTCAATATCCTGCAGCAGTACTTCATGATCATACTTATTTTTTACCATTTCTGAAACATCTTTCACAATTTTCAGGCAATAAACAATTCCAATCATACAAAAGATCGTCTTTAAAGCGATTCCTGCTCCACGAATCCCCAGTAAATCATCATAACTGGCTGTAAAAACTGAAAGTAAAAAAGAAATTCCAGCAATAATTGTATCAATAGTTACTTTATTTCCTATAAGATCTCTTTTCTTTTCTAAGAGTAGTGCCAACTCTTTTTCATCTATCAATAATCTCATAATCTGCTATTTTCTTCCCTCACTTTCATTTTCAATATGAAACAGTTTAACATATCCCCAACAACCGCACAAGTATTCTTTGCGTGCTTTTATCTTCACACAAAATATTGTTTCTTACTCAACTCTCTCGTTCAAATCCGTTGTCTCCGTAACAGGAATACACCAATCCATCTTGACAAAATCCGAAATCAGATATACAATCAGCCATACTAATCCGATTTCGGATATACACTGAACCATTTTTTCAGATTTACATTTTTTGACTGGAGGTATCTCATGACTATACAAAAGACTCTGCAAAAGGACTCCGTCCTCATCGGACAACTGGAACTCTATAACCGGCTTTGGAAAGAACAGGATGATATCTGGCAGAAAGCTGCCCGCAAATCCGGTCTTCCACGCACTTCTTACTGGATTTTATATACGATTGTCGTAACTGCACCGGCACCGCTGAGTCAGGCAGATCTTTGTGAAAAATGGTATTTTCCACGTCAGACCGTAAATTCAGCCGTGAAAAAACTGGTTTCCGATGGACTGGTCTCACTTTTCACGCAAAAAGGATCTGGAAATATCAAATACCTCCGGCTCACACCAAAGGGAGAAGAACTTGCCGCAGCTTATGTTGCCCCACTGGTACAGGCAGACATCCACTCTTTTTCTGCTTTTTCAGCGGAGGAACGCAGCCTTCTCCTGAAGCTCATGCAGCAACAACTCACCTCATTAAAGGAGTATTCTGAACAATTATGGAACTGAAACTTTCTGAACATTTTACTTATAAAAAACTGATCCTCTATGTCCTCCCCTGCGTTGCCATGATGATCCTGACTTCTGTTTACAGTATTGTTGACGGATTCTTCGTATCAAATTATGCCGACAAGAATGCATTTGCAGCAGTAAATCTGATCATGCCTGTCCTGATGGGCGTTTCTTCTCTGGGATTTATGATCGGAACAGGTGGCAGTGCATTGGTAGCCTTTTATCTTGGTCTGAAAAATCCTAAAAAAGCAAATGAAGTCTTTTCCATGCTCATAGAACTTATTCTTCTCGGGGCATCCATCATCGCTTTTTTGGGCTTTATCTTTATGCCGCAGATCGTTTCTCTGCTTGGTGCAAGCGATCTGATCCGGGAAGATGCAATCCTGTATGGACGGATTCTTCTTCTTTCTGAACCATTTTTTATGCTTCAGAACAGTTTCCAGAGTTTCCTCGCCACTGCCGGGAAACAAAAACTCGGACTTCGGATCTCGATCCTTGCAGGACTCACCAATGTTATACTTGACTTTACACTGGTCGGGATCTTAAAGTTTGGAATTACCGGTGCTGCAGTTGCAACCTGTGCCAGCGAATTTGTCGGAGGCTTTATCCCGCTGATCTATTTTCTTCATAAAAATAACAGCGGACTGCTTCTGCGTCCCGCTGCCTTTGACTGGAAAAGTATCCGCAAAGCCTGTGGAAATGGATCTTCGGAAATGTTATCCAACCTGTCCACCTCCCTGGTATCGGTGATCTATAACTTCCAACTGATGCATGCTGCTGCCGAAAATGGAATCGCTGCCTACGGAGTGGTCATGTATGCCTCTTTTATCGCAACTTCCATCTACCTTGGATATGCTATCGGGATCAATCCCATCGTTGGATATCATTACGGGGCAGATAATAAGTCTGAACTCCATAATCTGCTGACAAAGAGTCTGCGGATCACAGGAGTTACTGCACTTTCCATTACACTGCTTTCCGAACTGCTGGCTCTTCCGATCGCCCGTCTGTTCGTAGGATATGATCTTGTTCTGTGCGAAATGACACGGACCGGCTTTATGCTTTATGCAATTTCCTATCTGTTCAGCGGATTTAATATTTTCGGATCAGCATTTTTCACCGGACTGAATAATGGGAAAATTTCTGCGATCATTTCCACCCTACGTACTTTGGTGATCCAGACACTCGCACTGCTGATCCTCCCGATATTTTTCGGTCTCAACGGTATCTGGTGTGCAATTACGGCAGCAGAACTTCTCACGCTGATCGTAACCGGCTCTTTCCTGCTTCAGGAAAAGAAAAAGTATCATTATTAAGCTTTCTTATTACCAACCTTTCCAGAAAAAGAGTCCTGCACCGATTCCTTTTCCCAGTGCCAGCATCAGAATAAAGACTGCTGCATACCGGACGATCCTGGCACGTCTCATAAAGATTGGAAATACATTCAGGATTTCTGCAAGTGCCATCGACCAGCAGCCGACAAAAATCCCGGCAAATAGTCCGAAAAATGCCAACAGCACGGACTGTCCGGGAATTCCAATCCGAAAGATCTGAAAGACATTTCCAAGGATTGCCCCGGCTGAAACCGCATCCTCATAAAGCAGGATGTGGTTTGCAGTATGGGTGCGGTCTGCAAAATCCGAAATCACCCCGAGTTCTACAATAAAAGAAAATAAGCCTCCTGCCACGACAACGCCTGCACTCATCCCCAGAATACCGAGAAAAATCTGCCCTGCCCACATCATTTTCCTCCTCCATTTTCCAGGTCAATTTCATTCTTTCTTCTCGCAGCATCTTCCACCAGCGTCGTCTGAATATCATTCTCATACAGACGCATCTGTACTTCCATGGGCGTAGGATCTACCGTAAACCGTTTTTTCCCGAAATGATTAAAGAAAATAAGGATTCCAACTACCAGTCCGACGGAATACATGATCTCCAGGATCGTAAAGCCATTCGATTCTTTTCCTATAACCAGTTCATAGATCTGTCCGAACAGTTTCGATACATCCACATCATTGTTAAATGCCATGATTGAAAATGCTGATCCGCAAAAAATAATGACTGTTACCACTGCGGTTTTCAGAAGATGCCAGATCATTGGTGGTGTCTTCTGATTTTCATATGTTACGATCACGTCACTCTCTCCAAGATTCTGTATTTCTACTTTCGGATACCGCTCATGGATGAGGTCTATGATTTTTAAAAGAGAGATTACAAAACGCTGTTCCTTTTCTTCTCGGATCCTGAGAATTTTCAAAACCCGGATTTTGGACTGCAGCAGCTTATCTGCACATTCAATTTCCAGAATATCTCCCAGTGTCACATCCCGCTTTGTCACTTCTACATTCCGGTCACCTTTCAGATAAACGGTCACAGATTCAGATGCCATATCCGGTCACCCCATTCCACGTTTGTACTGATTGCACTTCTTCTGATCGTAACTCTCCTGACTCCATCTGCTCTGCCCGAATTAAAAATCCTTCTTCATCCGGTTCCTTTGCTGCAGTCGTATAATATAAAAGTCCGATCACCACTGCGGCCAGAACCAGTATCAGCAGACAGATCCATACTTTTCCATGTCCATTTTCCATTTTGCTCACCATACCTTTCCGTCTTTTTCTATAGTAGTATTCCATTGCCGGTGGAAAGATATACCTTGCAACTCGTATTTCTGATTTTCTTATTCCTGATTTTCGTATTTGCTATTTTCTTATTTGTGATCTACTTATCTGCGATTTTCTTTCTCCTTGATTTTTTCGGCCAATTGTTCATCAATCAGATCATTCATCCGTTCTGCCTGCTGAATACTAAAATAGAAAGATTAACAAAAGACTTATCTTTCATCAAACAGGAGTTCTTCTTATATTTTCTCTTTTGGATTTATAACCGGCTCACATCTGCTTTCTCATCCGCTCCAGTATTTTCTTTTCCATTCTCGACACCTGAACCTGTGAAATCCCTAGAATCTCCCCCACTGCTGCCTGTGTCTTTTCCTGAAAATACCTCAGATAGATCAACTGTCGTTCCTCCTTGTCCAGTCCGTCTAAAATCTGAGACAGCATCATCCGGTTCAGAAGATGTTCTTCCGGTCTGCTTTTTTCTTCCAGCCTGTCCAGAATGCTCAGTTGCGAATCTCCCTCCTGATGGATCGGCCTGTAGATCGACTCTACCTCCGTTGCCGCCTCCATTGCCTGGACAAGTTCTTCTTTTTCCGTCCCAAGCGATGTCGCCAGTTCCTCCACCGTTGGTTCTCTTCCCATCCGCTCAGTCAGTTCTTCCTTTTTCTTTCCGCATTTATACGAAAGTTTCTTTAAAGAACGACTCACTTTTATCATTCCGTCATCCCTTAAAAACCGGCGGATCTCTCCTGATATCATAGGTACTGCATACGTCGAAAACTGAACATCATAAGAAAGATCAAATTTATCGATCGCCTTTAACAGTCCGATGCTCCCGATCTGAAATAAATCTTCCGGCTCTGCACCTCTACCATAAAATCTCTTTACCACACACCACACCAAACCTACATTTTCTTTTACCAGTTGTTCTCTCGCTTCTTTATCCCCATGGTGAGATTTTCTGATCAGAGAGATTGTGTGGTCCATAGTTCCCGTCCTTTTCCGATGATCTTTTTCATCCTGACGCACGTTCCTTTTTCCGGTTCCGATTCTACTTTCACCTCATCCATAAATGCTTCCATAAACGCAAATCCCATCCCGGAACGATCTTCTTCCGGTTTTGTCGTATACATAGGCTGCATCGCCTCTTCAACATTCAGGATTCCTTTTCCTTTGTCTGATACTTCCATAAAAAATTGATTTTCCGAGATCCGGCAGAAAATACGGATCTTTCCCTTCCGCTTTTCATATCCGTGAATGATGGCATTGGTCACTGCCTCCGAAACTGCCGTCTTTACATCCGCAACTTCCTCCACCGTCGGATTCATCTGCGTCAGAAATGATGCGACTGCCACTCTCGCAAATCCTTCATTGCAGGATTTACTGTCAAACTGAATCTCCATTTCATTTGTGTCCCTCATACCCGTTCCTCCTCGTAGATCTGCATAATTTTTGTAACCCCCGATAATGTGAGGATCTTCCTGATCCTTTCATTTGTATGTACTGCCCATACTTCTCCTCCGATCAGACTGATGGTCTTATATCTTCCCATGATGACTCCGATCCCTGAACTGTCCATAAAATCGGTTCTGTCAAAATCAAAAATCACATATTTGATATGATTTCTGTCGATCACCGCATCTGCCTCTGCTTTGATCTCCTCTGCATTATGATGATCTACCTCTCTCGGAAGATAGATCGTCAGACAATTTTCCTGCACCTGATATTTCATACTTTTCCCGCTCCTTCTAATTGATAACAAAGAAAAAAGGATATGCTTCTCCGCATATCCTCTTAAGTATCTTTATTTTATTCACCTGTAGTGCCATTCTCTCCGGTATTTCCGTCTGCTGCCGTTCCACCTCCCAGTGCATTCAGTTGCTCCTGAGCATCATCGGCATAACGGTACTCTGAATAGCTGTCCAGATACATCTGGTAGTATTTCTTTGCATTCTCCGTATCCTGCTTACCTTGATATGCCTGTGCGATCAGGTAGATCGCCTTGCCGTCATTGTAACTGGAATCCATTGTGAGAACTTTGGTCAGCTCTGCGATTGCATCATCATACGCTCCTGAATCCAGCGAATTTTCAGCATTGGCAGTCTTTCTCTTGCATGCAGCCGGGAAAATATCCCCGGAAATACTGTCGTAAAGATTCTTTCCATTATCACTCATGGAATCTTTATTGATTTCCAGCAGAGCATCTGCCAGTTCCGAACTGTTCACCGACTCTGCCCGGTACTGATCGTACACACTTAAAAGCTTTTCATAACTTGCAGTTGTGGCATTCGCCTTGTCCACTGCAGTCTGTGCCTCTTCACCTGCGGCACGATACTGCTCCAGTGTCTTCGACTGAGCACTGATCTGTGCATCCAATGTACCGATCTGCTCACTGTACGCCCGCATCTGATCATTGAGCTTCTCTGATCTGGACTGGTTCACTGCCGGTGCAACCAGAAACCAGATGATTGCTGCTCCGATCACTGCTCCGATAAAGATATTCAGAACTGCCAGTCTTCCCGCCAGCTCCCTTACCGGAGAACGCTTCGGCTGAATGATCGTCTCATTGCCAAGGCTGTATTCCACTGCTTCATCCTTCTTTTTCTTTTTGCGATCCACATCTTTTCCATGTCTTCCACGCTGTCTCGTGATCTCCCGCAGATAATTCAACGTCGTTGTATTTGAAACATCCAGCTTTCTCGCTGTCAGAAGAAGCTGCCTTGCCTTTGTATTCTGATTCGTCTGAATATAGATCAATGCCAGCAGTTGATAAGCCTTCAGGAAAGTCGGATGTGCTGCGATCACCTGCTTTAACTGGATCGTCGCCAGATCTTCTCCGTTCTGCTTACAATACCCGAGACATTGATTATACTTTTTGATCGCCTGATTAATACTCTCCAGTTCATTCGCAGAGTCCTGAACATTCCGTATGTAGGAATCAGCTATATTGTCACGCGGCTTCAGGTTCTTACTGATGATCCACTCTACCAGTGCCTCTGCCACTTCCCCTATTCCATAATATACCAGTCCCAGAAGATTTCTCGCTGCAATATTCTCCCTGTTGTACTGCAGGCTCTGACGCAGGGCGATGATCGCTCCGTTCATATCTCTCTCCTGAGCTTTCTTCAGACCATCATTATACCAGTAGTTGGACTGGTACATGATCTTCTTAGCATAATCCATTTATACCCACCATTTTCTATTTCTTCTTTTTCTTCTTTTCCATGACTTCTTTCAGAAGATCCTGCATATCTGTCAGATCTTCCTCATAAACCGCATCCTCAATATCTTCTACTTCGAGACTCGGTTTAAACTTTCTGATCTCCTCTTCATAGTTCAGCATCTGCCTGTAACCTCCCACATGTCTGCTGCTCTTTCTGTCTGCTGCTCTTTCTGTCTGTTGCTGCTTCCAGCTTCTGCTTTTCCTGCTGCCCTTCAGTTTTTTCTCCTCCGGCTTTCGTCTGCTTTTTCTTTTCGCATCCGCTCTATCGTCTCCTTGACCATCCCGGTCAGATAAAGTGATCCCAGGCAATACACAGTCCTTTTTTCCTGATGCTCCAGGACATATTCCAAAGCCTTCTGCACCGATTCAATGACGACGACCGGACGGTCTGTATACTTTTCAAATAACTTTCCAAGTAGCTCTGCATCTGTTGCACGCTCCCCATCAATCAGCGTAACCACGTAAAATTCTGCCGGAACACTGTCACACAAATGTGCGATCATCTCTTCATACTCTTTATCCTTCACAGCAGAAAATAAGAAAATATTTCCTTCTGCTGTCTCCGGCACACTCTTCACAAATGCATCAATGGCACTCACATTATGGGCTCCATCTACATAAACCGACGGGAGGATCTCCTCCATCCGCCCCTGCCACTTCACCTGTGCCAGTGCCTTTCTCCAACGGTCCACATGCCCTTTTTCCCGGAACAGGTACTGCATCACTTCCATGGCAAGCAGGGCATTTCCCGGCTGATAACTTCCTATATTATTCAGTTTCCACGTGGTAGTTCCATAATAAGCATTCGTGCAGGAAAAAGCAATATGTTTGTCTTCGATTCCAAGAATTTCGTACGCATCTTTCCCGATTTTTTTACAGGAACTTCCCTGCTGTGCTGCCGTCTTTTCAATGACTCTGTCACTTTCTTCTGCACTCTGTGCATAAAAGACCGGAACACCGGGACGGATGATCCCGGCTTTCTCACCGGCAATCTGCTCCACGGTATCCCCCAGATATTCCATGTGATCCAGTCCAATGGAAGTAATCACACACACTTCCGGATCTTCTGTGGCACTGGTTGCATCCAGCCTTCCTCCAAGTCCTGTCTCCAGGATCACATACTCTGCTTCTGCCTGGGAAAATGCCAGCATTCCCATTCCGAACAGAAATTCAAAAAAGGTCGGGTGCTCCAGTCCCTCCGCCTCCATCTGCTTTACCGCCCCAAGTGTTTGTGTAAAAACTTCGCTGAAAACTTCGTCACTCACCGGAACACCATCGATCATGATCCGCTCATTCATCTTTACCAGATGAGGGGAAATGAACAGTCCTGTCCTTTTCCCCTCGGAACGCAGCATTGCATCCAGGTACGCACATACAGAGCCTTTTCCATTCGTTCCCGCCACATGGAGAATCTTCATTTTCCCCTGCGGGATCTGAAGAATTTCAAGAAACCTCTTCGTATGGGAAAGGCTGTGCTTTTTTGTAAACTTCGGAATCTCCGATATATATCTTTCTATTTCCTGATATGTCATTTCTTACTTTCTTCCTGATCTGACGACCTTGATCCTGACAGCCCTTTTCTTCTCTGATCTGCTGACCTTGATCCTGTCAGTCCTTTTTCTCTTCCTGATCTGTAAACGCCTGTCGTCCATTTTCTACTGAATCATCAGTCTCCACTACTTCTGACAGTTTTCCATCCTTGTATTCATACGTTTTTGAGGTTCTGAAGATGGTATTACTTGATCCCACCTGTGCCACCATGATCGTATCTCCGTCTTTCAATTCCGAATCTTTCAGATCCAGCCGCGTATTATTCATGAACTTGGTATCCTGCTTTTCATCATTGATATACACTTTACTCTGCTTCGTAAAGTTTGCCCCGTAGATACTGTAATCGCCGTTGAGCTGCGTTACCACATCCTTGATCTCGGCATCCTTAACTCCCATGACCATATGACCTTCTGTGATCGGTGCACCATTTTTTTCATAAGCATACTGCTTTCCATACATGATATCATACTGAAGCAGTTCCAGATCTGACAGATAATGCTTTGTCTTATTTCTCTGCTGATGGTAATTGAAGATCGTACCGGAATGAATATCCAACCGGTCAAAAACTTCTGCCATGATCTGATATGCCGCTATATTTCCATCTTTTTTCTGCAATCCGATATTATCCCAGATGACATAGTTCGTATTATAAAGATACTTGCTCTTTAAATCCTTTGCCTCCAGTCCAAGCGTCGGCAGATGATCTCCGTAAAATACGACAACTGACGGTTCATTCCTTGCCTCCACAGCCTCGATCAACTGGGCGACAAATTTATCCATCTCATGGACTTCATTCACATAATATTCCCATGCATTTCTCTTGCCTTCATCCTCAACTCCGGTCACTTTGATCTCCGGATTCTCCAGTGTCGGCTCAGTCGGATAATCTCCATGTCCCTGCACGCTGACCGTAAATACGAAATCCTGTCCCGCTGTCGTATCCATAGACTCCATAATATTCGGAACTAAAATATCATCGGTCGCCCATCCTTTCGGAGTAGTCTTCAGAATATTCATAAATTCCTTACTCGTATAATGGTCAAAGCCCATATCATTGAATACCTTTGCACGGCTGTAGAAATTGCCACCGTTATTGTGCAGTGCCTCTGCACCATATCCAAGAGATGTCAGTGCTGTCGCCGCACTTTCGAGTACATGGGTTTTCACATAGGTTTTATACGGATATTCTCCAGGTCCGAAGAATCTCATACTCATCCCTGTCAGGACTTCAAATTCTGTATTTGCCGTACCTGCCCCTACTGACGGTACTTTAAAATATCCACTGGAATACTCTTTATACAGCTTTCTTAAATTGGGGATCGGGTCTTCCGAAAAGCGAAGCCATTCTACTTCTGTCGGATCAAAATAAGATTCTAACTGGACAAAAATAATATTCGGACGCTCTTCTGACGGAAGTGAAGTCTCACTTGTTGTCAATGCTCCGTCATTACTGATCTCCTTCATGGTCTCCTCACTGTAACTTGACGGCTGATTGATCCCTGTATTGAACAGACTTGCCGCAAAACAGTAAGGGAATCCATAATCTTCATAAGCAAATGCAATATTACCAAAATAATTGGAGATCACCCGATTCTCGATCGCTACATTGGTAAGTCCCATATAGCCCATAATTCCGGCTGCAATCCCTGCAACCGCAAGCAGGCGGTGCATCTTTCCGGTATACTGTCCGCCACGTCTCCACATGGAAATGATCCAGAGGATCACCGCTACAATTCCTACCGAAAGCATTACGATCTCGAATGCATTAAAATAGTTGCTGGTCAGTTCCAGGGCATCTGACAATACTTTCAGATCCTGTGCATTAAACGGCGTTACCCTTTTTAAAAGCAGATAGCCGTTGCACGTACCGAGGAACAACCAGAATACGCTAAGTAAAATCCTGACAAATACACGCCTTTTAAATAAGTATACGATCATAAATGTCGCAAAGATCAAAAATGCATTAAACAGGAACACCAGCGGAGTCCCTGTCATATAATTCCATGCCTGAAAAAGTGAGTGTCTGGAAATCACCTCAATAAAGAAATTGATCACGCACGCCAGCAGATACTGCAGCGGCAATGAAAGCCGGTTCATCCATTTATATACAGGCTGCATTTTCTTTGCAAATTTGCTGTTCCGGCGTTCTTCCAGAATTTTCTGACGCCGCTCTTTTCTCGCCTTATAGTGTTCCTTAATATCTTTAAACTTCAGATTTCTGACTTTAACAGAAAGCCCTTTTATATCGGGCTTTCTGATATGAATTTTTTTCATACATGACCTCACATCGGATCTTATTTTCCAAGACCTTCCATTCTTTCTTTCACCTGAGCAAGCATTTCTGTATATTTTTCCAGCTTATCCCGCTCAGCCTGAACCTTGTCTGCCGGTGCCTTACTTACAAATCTTTCGTTCGCAAGCATCCCCTCTGCTCTCTTGATCTCCTTATTCAGTCTGTCTTCCTCTTTTTTCAGTCTCTCAAGCTCCTGCTCAAAATCAACCAGATCTTCCAGCGGAAGATATACAACTGCATCCGGTACGACAACCGATACTGCATTGTCCGCAACTCCCTCTTTCGTCTGTTCGATGATGATCTCATTTGCATTCATCAGTGGCTTGACTGACTCTGTCATTCCCTCAATTCCATTGCAGAGTGCCTCATCCTGGCAGACTACATAAACTTTTGTCTTTCTGCTGTTCGGAACATCCATCTCTGCACGCACGTTACGGATGCCCTTTGTGATCGCTTTGATATGCTCCATCACATTCTCGTCTGCCGGGAAGTTCCACTCCTCTTTATATACCGGCCAACTGGACATCATCAGAGACTCCTCTTCTGGTACAAGTGCCAGGTAAATCTCTTCTGTAATAAACGGCATAAACGGATGTAACAGCTTCAATGCCTGTCCGAGAACCGTCTTCAGTACCCATAGAACACAGTTTGCTGCAGCCTGATCCTCTTCTGCGTGCCAGATCCGGTATTTTGCAAGCTCTACATACCAGTCACAGAACTCATCCCAGATAAAGTCATAGACCTTCTGGACCGCGATTCCAAGCTCAAACTTATCCATATTTTCTGTTACATCTTTTGCAAGTGTATTGACTGCGGATAAAATCCATCTGTCAGCCGGTGTCAGCAGTGCATCTTCCGGTTTCTCAACCACATTTTCCTTCATGTTCATCAGGATAAAACGGGATGCATTCCATACTTTATTTGCAAAGTTTCTGCTTGCTTCTACACGCTCGTTGTAGAAACGCATATCATTTCCCGGTGCATTTCCGGTAATCAGTGTCAGTCTCAGTGCATCTGCTCCATACTGATCGATGATTTCCAGCGGATCGATTCCATTTCCAAGAGATTTACTCATCTTACGTCCCTGTGAATCTCTTACAAGACCGTGGATCAATACTGTATTGAACGGTGCTTTTCCTGTATGTGCATAGCCTGAAAATACCATACGGATCACCCAGAAGAAAATGATATCATAACCAGTTACAAGTACATCTGTCGGATAGAAATAATCCAGGTCTTCTGTCTTGTCCGGCCAGCCAAGTGTGGAGAACGGCCACAGTGCGGAAGAGAACCATGTATCCAGTGTATCCTCGTCCTGCGTGAAATGTGTGCATCCACAATGCGGGCATTTTTCCGGCATCTCTCTTGCCACAACAAATTCACCGCACTCATCACAGTAGTAAGCCGGAATCCGATGTCCCCACCAGATCTGACGGGAAATACACCAGTCCTTGATATTCTCGAGCCAGTGCAGATAAATCTTGTCAAAACGCTCCGGTACAAACCGCAGCTCTCCTGTCTTCAGTGCATTGATCGCCGGTTTTGCAAGCTCATCCATCTTGACAAACCACTGCTGTTTGATCAATGGCTCTACTGTTGTACCACATCGGTCATGAGTTCCTACAGCATGCATATGTGGAACAACTTTTACAAGGTATCCCTGCTCATCCAGATCTGCCACGATTGCTTTTCTTGCCTCATAGCGATCCATTCCTGCATATTTTCCACCCTTTTCATTGATCGTTGCATCATCGTTCATGATGTTGATCTCAGGAAGGTTATGACGCTTTCCAACCTCGAAATCGTTCGGATCATGTGCCGGAGTGATCTTAACAGCACCTGTTCCAAACTCTTTGTCTACATAATAATCAGCAACGATCGGAATCTCACGGTTTACAAGTGGAAGGATTGCCATCTTTCCTACGATATCCTTATATCGCTCATCATCCGGGTGTACGGCGATCGCAGTATCTCCCAGCAATGTCTCCGGACGGGTCGTTGCAATTTCAAGGAAACGGTCCGTTCCGGCAATCGGATATTTGATATGCCAGAAATGTCCGTCCTGATCCTCATGCTCCACCTCGGCATCAGACAGCGAAGTCTTACATTTCGGACACCAGTTGATGATTCTTGATCCTTTATAAATATAACCTTTTTCATAAAGGCTGATAAATACTTCTTCTACCGCTTTGGAACATCCCTCATCCATGGTGAAACGCTCTCTGTCCCAGTCACAGGAAATACCAAGCTTCTTTAACTGATTCTCAATCGTTCCCGCATACTCTTCTTTCCACTGCCAGGTTCTCTCAAGGAATCCCTCACGGCCAAGTTCCTTTTTGTCAATTCCCTCTTCTTTTAACTGGTTCGTAACCTTGACCTCGGTAGAAATAGCCGCATGGTCTGTTCCCGGAATCCACAGTGCATTGTATCCTTCCATTCTCTTATAACGGATCAGGATATCCTGCAGTGTATTATCCAGTGCATGACCCATGTGCAGCTTTCCTGTGATATTCGGAGGCGGCATCACCGTCGTAAAAGGCTTCTTACTTCTATCTACTTCTGCGTGAAAATACTTATTCTCACACCATTTTTCATACATCTTCTCTTCGATCTGCTTCGGATCGTAAGTCTTTGCAAGCTCCTTGCTCATTCTATCTCTCCTTTACTTTTCTAATTGTCTATAATATAAATAACGCCCTTTACTAATGTAAAGGGCGAAAATCTCGCGGTACCACCTTATCTTACAGACAATTTTCTGTATCTCTTAAGTTCTTTAACGGAAACCACTCCGGGACATCCTACCTGCCCTGCCTCTGCATTCTGAAATCCTGAATCCAGGAACTTCCACAGACTTTACAGCCCTTCAGATATCCGGTTCAGAAGCTACCTTCCATCATCCCTCTCCGAAACCGTCTTTCAGCCGGGTGATCTTCTCTCCCAACCGGTCTGACCGGCAGCTTTGCTCCTCTCCCCGAACGGTTCTCTCTGACGGCAGTAACGATGTACTCCTCTTCCTCAGCACCTTTAATTCTTTACTAAATTGTTAAATATTTTTTAACTACAAATACTATAGCGGTCATGTGCTGATTTGTCAAGGGATTTCAGGTGGTTTAGAGAATCTTAAGAATGCATCTGCTTCCGCTTTCTAATCTTTTTCTTCTGTATTTCTTTTAACGAATCAGACTCTTATTTCATCCATTTTCTTCTGAAAAGGACTCCTGCCACTACTGCACCTGCAAGCAGCATCACTGCTGCAGGGAATACAACGTTTGTCATATCTCCTGTCTTAGCTGCTTTATTTACTGTACTATTCTGATTCTTGTCGGTTGTAGTGTTCTTGTTATCTGACGGCTTGTTATTTCCGGCATTTCCATTATTACCATTGTTGTTATTTCCGCCGTTATTGTTATTACCGCCATTGTTGTCATTTCCGCCATTATTGTCGTCTTTATTTTCAGACTTCGTTGTTACGCTGAGTGCTGCTGCCGCATACTCTGTTGCATGCTCGTCTGTTCCGACTGCAACAACCTGGATCTGATAAGTCTCTCCTGCCTTCAGACCGGAAAGTGTATATCCTACTGCATCTTTGGAAATATCGGCTGCATATACGGCTCCGTTGACATAGATCTTATATCCTGCGATTCCTTCTGTTGCTGCCGGTGCATCCCAGGTGATCTTAATGGAATCTTTTGTCACTTCACTGCTCGCTACATTTTCCGGTGCTGACGGTGTTGCCGGCTGATCCGGGTCTTCTTTATCCGGAAGTTTTGCGATGGTCTCTGTCTCTTTTGTCTGGCATACAGAGCAGGTTCTTTCTTTCGATCCTTCTTCAGTTGTCGTAGGTTCTTTGACTGTTACCCACTCACCAAAAGTATGTCCTTTTGCTGCGATTTCCTGTGCTTCCTGTACAACTGTTCCACAATCCACGCAAACTACTTCGCCTGTAGATCCTTTTTCTGTACAGGTTGCTTCTTTTGCATCAAGAACAACTGTTGTAGAATGTGTACACTCAACTGCGTCATCGGTTACGATCACATAGTAAACTACGTCACCGATCTGTACGGATGTTGTTCCTGCCGCAACTCCTGTAAAATTGATCGTTGTGCTGGCTTCTGCGGCAGGATTCCGGTAAATCGTATTTGTAACCTTGGCAACATGTCTGAAGTTTGAATGATCCAGTGTCGGGTTCATCACATAGTATGTTCCGTCAACCTCTGCCGCGATCAGATACTGTCCTCCATCTTCAATCGCTGATGCTCCGGTGATCTTCTCATATCCCTTGATCGGTGAATCGGCTGAAGCTGTTGCGGACTTTTTAAACAGTTCAAATGCACATGCTGTTGTATCAAGTGTTCTCTGTCTGTCATAATGAAGTTTGGATGCATCCCTCCAGAAATACAGGTAACGTGAAGCTGATCCGTCATACAGAGATACCTTGCCATTAGAATTTGTAACATCAGCAACTGTAATATTGGCTTTTGCTGTTTTGTTCGGGATTCCTACTGTTCCCATTGTTACAAATGTGGTTGCTCCATCTGCTGTATGTCCTGAAATTGCATAAACTCCATTGCTGATCTTCTTGAATGTATACTGACACTCTGAAAGTCCCCTTACATTCGTATCCCCAAATACTGCGGTACTTGTTCCCGGATATGCTGCTTCCTCTGTAGCCGCTGCTGTCTGCTTTACCAGTTTTGCCACATGATTATACTTCTGACTTCCTGTAGTAGAAAGCAGGATATATCTGTTACCCTGTGCATCTGCTTTTGTCACAATCAGCACGCTGACTCCGGCTTTCAGTTCTTTTTCACTTGTTATTTTCTTAAATCCATTGATTAAGTCATAATCTTCCGCTGATGTGGACGGTGTATATAACTCAAACCAGCAGTTATCATCTGCCACATTCTGTCTGTCGAAATGAAGTTTTGTCGCATCGGTACTGTGGAAATACAAATACTTTCCACCGCCGCCTGATGAATTATCCATAATACTGAACATCGCATCAGAAGGATTTTTTTCAAAGGTAATATTGGCTGCTGTTGTTACATTCGGAATACCGGGAGTAGAAGATGCCTTTGGTCCAAGGTAAATCCCGTTTCCATTTGCAGCCGTAGCTTTTACTTTATAAGTGTAGCTGTCACTTCCTGATTCTAATGTATACATACATTTGCTCAGATCTACAGTTGCACCATCAAACGTTGCCATCGCTGTGGCAATCTGTGCCACCGTCTTTTCATATGTATCCTGTACATCCTTACCTGTTACGGTAACTCCCGCTACTGCTGTATCAACAGAAGATGTATCGGCATCTGCATAGTTTCCGTCTTTTACTGTCAATGTCCTGGTCTCATCTTTTTCAAGGCTGACCACTTTGTACTTTTCTGCATCTGTAATCGTCACATTCATAATAAAAGATTCTTCACCTGCTTTAACAGTTACTTTCACCTGTTTCAGACCGGTTACATTCCCCTTGGATGTCAATGTCAGTCTTCCATCTGCATAAGTTGCATCCAACACTGCTCTGTTAGATGAAGAAACCGTAATGTCAGCATCTGCATCAAGGCATCTTACAACATAAGAAGCCGTTGCATCTGTATTGATCACAGAAGAATTAACTACAGAACCGTTATCATTTTCAACCCATACGCCACTGGTCGCTGCACCATTTACGATATCATCAATTGCAATTTTATCAAACTCAAGCTGCTCATCTTCATCTTCATACAAAAGACCGATCTGTGCATCTGATGTCTCTGTAATACAGGAGTATGCATAATGCGTACCATCATTGACTACATACGGATTATCCAGCCACTGAAGGCTTCCGTCATCCTGTACCAGACCAACCCAGATACGTCCTGAATTACGTGCTGATGTATCAGATGGACCTGCAAAAAGAATTGCAGTCTTTCCGTTTACTTTCTTTGAATATGTAATGGCACTTAACTGGCAATTGTTATTATACTTAAAACCTGTCTCTTTTGGTTCTGACCATGTAAGTCCATCATCCTCAGATATATAATAGGCATTGGACATACGCACAAACAGATACAATCTTCCATCTGCTTCTGTAATAACTGCTTCAGAGCTGTTGCCTGATACAGTAGCTCCGCGATGCCAGGTTATTCCCTCATCATCAGAATAGATTGTAGATGTTCTCTGAACTCCACTTGTATACTGATAGCACGGGAAGATCAGTCTTCCCGTAGAAGTTGTAATTCCTCGTCCCGGTCCGATCAGAAATACCTGCTCGGATTCATTCTTGGCATCTACAAGCTGCGGTGCTGACCATGTGGCTCCGTTGTCCGTTGATTTTGTAATATAAAGAAAATCCGTTGGAAACTGGAAGTACGGTGTATCTCCACAGAACAGGTTTGTATCTACTGCTCCGTCTGCACTCTTAATGTTAAAATGATCATCGATCGTATAGTCTCCGTCTACAACTTCACTGGTACTGTTATTCTTGATTTCATAACAGGACTCAGATGTCGCATCGGCTTTTTTTTCCAGATGATAATCATAACTTGCAGCAGCACGTGCTGTTGAACTGGAAAGACCATTTACACTGGTTGTACTGAGTGCAAGAAGCAGATTTCCATTTGTATCATAACCTGTACTTCCTGCCTTCGCCGGATATCTTGCTGCATTTGCAACTGCCAGACCTGCCGGCAACAAATCACATGCGAGGTAGATTGTATCTCCGTCAGCAAGCAATGCAGGATCAATAAATGCTGTTGAATCACGATTAAACCGGTTTCCGTTATCTCCCAGATAATTAGCTACCGTATAAGACCAGGTTGCTCCATTATCTGTGGATCTTGATACTGCCGTATCCAATCCTGCTCCGTCTCCGCAAATATCCCATCGGATGTCTGTTGCTGCAATTAATGCTCCATTACCTGCAGTTACCAAGGCAGGAATACGGAATCTTGTAAATCCTTTGGATGAATTATGTTCCTCCAAAAACAACGTTTTCGGGAACGGCTGCTCCACTGTTGTTCCATCTGCCGGCTTTGTTCCGTCCTTTGAGTTATTCGTTGCTCCGGCTGTCACCGGAAAGCACCCCAAAGTAAGAACACCTGCCAGCAGAAATGATAATACTTTTTTTCTGTTCTTCATTTTTCTCCCTCTTTTCTCAAAACTTTTTCATGCTTATCAAAATATTGAGATGCCAGGGTCAAAAGGTCTAAGCCCACATGAGCTTGCTCATAGGTGGGTGAAAGACCTTAGAACCCGCCCCGATATGAGCATAAAAGTGGGATGATAATCCCACGATATGCGAATATTGGGTAGGATTGTGGGAGTGCGTAGCACGGAGCAATCCGTAGGCATCAAAGTCGGGGGCTTTTGACCCCGACATCATTTTATTTCATTACAGGTCGTTCTTACGGCTTCATCCTCTCCCATGCCATAACTGCTGCCTCCTCCGATATCGTACAATGCATCTCATATAGCGGAAGTCTTTCTGCCATCTGTTTAATCATCGAAAGTGTCTTTAACATCTTGTCCTTTTCACCGGGACGGTAAGTCTGCTTATACAGATCCGGATATCCATCTATTGCAGAAATTTTTCTGATCATATTTTCTTCTCCTCTTCTCAAAATACAGATCCCCTGCACCGGCACTTCCACGTTTGTCTGCAATCCATGCTTCCCGCACCACGGAGTTCCACATACATAAATTCCATCATCTTTTATCCGAAGAATCGGTTTATCGTCATTAACCATCACTGCCCTGCCGCCGAAATGCTGTCTCCACATCCTTGTATGCGTGGATTTTCCTGTTCCGCTTGCAGCCGTAAACAAGTATGCTTTTCCATCCACAGCAACAGCAGAGCAATGAAACAGGACACAATTTCTGTCCAGTATTTTTTCACACAATTTTCTGTAAATTGCCAATGACTCAATAATTCCTTTTGATGCCCCCGGTTCACTTTTCTTTTTTTCTCTTTCAACTTCCTCGTCTGTAACTTCAATTACAAAATCTGGTTTGCCCTCTGCCTTCACTTCATAATCCCGGCATATTATTTCTGTATAATTTTCTGTAAATGCAATTTCAATTTCCGCATCTGCAATCCGATATCTTTTTCTTTTTTCCATCATTCACCGTTCCAAAATACCATTTTTTTCAAGGGTTTCTGTAAAACTTCTTATATCTTTTCGTGCTGTTGCACTGTCAATATCATAAGCCTCTGTCACCGCTTCCACCAGTTTTTCTTCCTCAATTTCTTCTGACAGCTTCTCCCAAAGAAATGCACCTATCTCATTTAATTTAATCATCTCCGAAAAGTCATTTTCCCCGCATTTCAGAGAAATTGCTACTTTCTGATCTCCTATTTCATCTAAAATATATCCTTCTTTAATTTTCATTCCCTGATCTCCCAATTTTTCTTTTAGTATATAATTTTTTGTTTATAAAAGCAACAAACTGAAGTGAATCGTCCCGTCGCAGTATAAGTGACTCTTTAAAAAAAGAGAGCAGTGCATCAGGTTTCACTGCCCTCCCTCATTTTCTTTATCATTTCCACGATATCATATCCGTAATTCTTTCCAGTCGCCCAGCCTGTTCCCTGTGGATTTTCCTGCTGCCCCAGCCACTGTACATACGGAGCTGCCGCTTTCTTTACATATTCATACCGCTCATCTACACACGCTTCATTCAATGGTTCCGTTGTTGCATATGCTTTCAGATGCTGAACCTGTGCCAGTATTCCTGTCCGCACATCCGCATATGAATTTCCCGGCACTCCATTTCCGGTTGTTCCGATCCCTGCGAAATTATACTGTTCAATGGATGCATCTCCTCCATATTGAAGAAAACCGGTTTCTTTCATTGCCTGTACATAGGCAACTTCCGGTCGGACTCCTTCTGCAGTTGCCTCTTCATAATAAATCTGGCAAAATGTCTCGATAGAATCCGCCCCTCCTGCTGCCAGTGCTGCAGCCGGATAAGTTCGTCCTGATCTGTTAAAATAATCGACCATTTCCTGTACGGATACATCGCTTTTTCCCATAATGGGATATTGGGCAGCAGAAGCAGCCACTGCAACGCTTTCCATATCAGATCCACTTTCATTTTTCCCGGTATCCCCGGAATTTTTCTCTGTACCCGTTGTCTCCGAATCTGTATTCTCCGTATTTCCTTTTTCTTTACTTTCGTTCTCTTTCCCTGAATCAGCCTGAACCTGTATCTCCTGACTCTTCACAACCGGAATCTTTCCTGACTGTCCTGCTGCCAGAAGCGTTATGACAAGCAGCAATGCCATTCCGGCTTCTATGATCCGTTCTCTTTTTCTATTTTCCATATTTCTGCTCCACTATTTTCATTCCCTCTCACAGCTTATTCATGCTATACTGAGTCTATACTAAAAAAGATCGGATGGATCTTTTGTCATACGCCTGCAACTGAAAACTGACTACTATTTTATATGATGCCAGGGTCAAAAGGTCTAAGCCCACATGAGCTTGCTCATAGGTGGGTGAAA
>OCHA01000528.1_pt1 | contig 42545 bp, 36 predicted proteins | sample 1538591 | NCBI WGS metagenome assembly OCHA01 (sample SAMN04571710, study PRJEB22368) | human gut metagenome | biome: human gut; material: stool | host: Homo sapiens | place: Luxembourg | collected 2012-09-06 | reverse complement strand
TTCCTAGAAGAATTACTGGAAACTGTGCTAAGCACCAGAGAGCTCTTACAGTAGCAATCAAGAGAGCACGTCACATCGCTCTTATGCCATACGTACAGGACTAATATTGAATGTTGAAAACCGTCAGTGCATTGCATTGGCGGTTTTTTTATGTATGGGTGCTTGATATTTCATAAAATAGCGAGTATACTATATAAAATATGTGCAAAATGCACAAGAATATATGGGAATACACTAGCATAAAGGAATGAAGAGATGAAAATTTTACTGGTAGATGATGAACGGGAAGAAAGAGAAGGGATTTCCTGGCTTATAAAGAAATATAAGTATCCATTAGAAATCGTGCAAGCAGCAAATGGAAAAGAGGCATTGCAATGTATTGAAAAGTACAAAATAGATATTTTGTTTACTGATGTAAAAATGCCTGTTATGAATGGTCTAGAATTAGCGAAAGAAGTGTATAAACGATGGCCGGAGATTAAAATTATTATTTATAGCGCCTATGGGGAATTTGATTATGCAAAACAGGCATTGGAAGCAAATGCCGTAAGTTATTTATTGAAACCTATAGAGATTGAAGAATTTCAAAAGTTAATGGTTTCCGTCATACAAGTAATTAATGATGATAATAAAAAAGATGAGCTAAAACAAAATGCGGAAATTCAAAATCGTAAAAATCTATTTTATAAGATATTTAATAGAGCGCATATTGCTGCTGATGACAGAGAAAAAGTAAATCAGATACTTTTTGAACAAAGTAATACAGGATGTAAGTTGTTAGATGTTGAATTTGCAGAGAATTTTTTTGAAGAACACGAAGAGTTATTTACTCATTTTTTGAAAATGTATATGGGGAAAAATGTATTATATTTTAATATGTATCCGAATGAAGCATATCTGTTGGTTCAAGAAAAAAAGTATCTTACTGGAAACCAGTTGGAAGAGCAGGCAGAAAAACTATTGATGGATTTACATAAGGAAACTCATAGTGAAGCGGTAATGATTATTAGTGATTTGATAGATAATGATGCAAAATTAGAGGAACAACTGGTTAAAATCCATAAAATACAAAGTGAGATATTTGGTTATGACAATCAGATAATCAGGGTGAAATCATATTATAGTGAGACGGAATATTATGCTTCGGACGTAGAAAGTGCCGGTAAAAAATTGGAACAAGCTTTTGCCGCCATGGATTTGGAATTGATAAAAAAACAAAATGAATTATTGAAGAAAACGATTTTGTCATTAGATAAAGTCAGTAAATTATATTTGCAAAATATATTGTATTCTATCATAAAATCATTGTATGATAAATCTCCGAAAATAAAAATGGAAGAGGTACTGGCTTCATCAGAAAGAATGTTTCGTGCAAAAAATGCAAAGACAATGTTGGAGATTTATGGAGAATCTATAGATAAGATGCTGGATTCGTTAGCGGTAGAAAAGCAAGATGACTCAAGGATTATTCATAAAATCAAAAATCTGATAGAAAAAGATTATGCGAAAGATATAAGTTTGAATTATGTAGCTGAAAATGTCAATTTAACACCGGCATACGTTAGTTATATATTCAAAAAGGAAACCGGACAGACATTGGTAAAATATATAACGGACGTGAAGATGATGAAAGCTAAAGTTATGCTTGAAGAAGGAACATTAAAAATTGTTCAAATTGCTAAAGCGTGTGGTTATGAAAATCAATCTTATTTTAATAAACTGTTTAAAAATTATTATGGAATTACACCTAAGCAATTGAGAGAAAAAATATGAAAAAAATATGGGATTGGTATTACGGAAAGGCATCTATCAGAAAAAAATTAATTATCAGTTATCTGATATTGGTTATATTGCCAATTTTAGTACTTGGCATGTATTCTTATTATGTATCTAAAAAAAATCTGATAAGACAGACGAAGCATACAATGGAAAGCAATGTCGATGCAATTTCTTACAGTTTGCAAAATGATATTCAACGAGAAACTGACAATATTAAATATTTATCATATAATGCAAAGTTAAGAGGAAGTCTGGAAAATGGATTGAAAAACAGAAATGCGTTAGTAAAAGAAATGAACGATTCTGTAGAGCCCACATTTTGGTATTTTATAGCCAGTGATGATAAGATAAAGGGAATTGAAATCTATTCTCCATATGTGGAACAGTCATTGGGAAGTTTTTTGAAACCATTAGAAGGGAAAGAAAAGAGAAGTTGGTTCAGAAAAAACCAGAATAACTTTAAAACAGAGTGGAGTGTTAAAGATGACCGGATTTATGCGACACGAATGATTTTGGATTCGGCGACTTCGTCAACGGCAATTGGATATATGCGATTAGAAGTGTTTGCAGATGAATTTTTAGATGGACTTTTTCAATCAAGCTATTTGAATAATGGAATACTTTTAGTAGATGCAAATGGAAAGAAGATTACGGAAAGAACAATTAAAGATAGAGAAATAAATAAAAATATTTATCAACATATTGAAGAAAGTCGGGAAGAAAGGATTTACGAAACTAAAAAATATATATTAGCCACATCTGAGGAAATGGATAATGGCTGGAAATTATATTATTATATTGATAAATCGGAAATTTCGGAGCAAATTCGAGAAATTATGGCAACGACAGTACTGGTAATGGGATTGTGCCTTGCGGTTGCGTTGATTATGATGAGTGTGATTTCTAAAATTTTAAGTACAAGAATTCTTCAACTAAAACATGGAGCGGAAGAGATTAGCAGGGGGAATTTTGAGCTAAAGATAGAGCAGGGGTATTCTGACGAAATAGGAGTTGTGGCAGAAAGCTTTCGCGAAATGTGTATGAAAATAAATCAAATGATGCAGGATATGTACCAGTTAGGATTGGAAAAGCGAAAAGAAGAATTGAAAGCATTGCAGGCGATGATGAATCCTCATTTTCTGTATAATTGTTTATCTAGCATTAAATGGAAGGCAATAAGATCAGATCAGGATGATATCGCAGAAATTACAGGTCTTCTTGCAACATTCTATCGGACAGCATTGAATGGCGGAAGACAGATTACGATTGTACAAAATGAATTGGAAAATATTAAAGCATACTTGCAAATTCAACTAAAATCACATGAAAACAATTTTGATGTAGAGTATCAGCTGGATGAAGCTGGGGGAGAGTGTCAGATGCCGAACTTCTTATTACAGCCAATTGTTGAGAATGCAATATGTCATGGAGCAGATTTGTGTGAATCCGAAAGAGGAAAAATAAAGATAGAGTATATATACGGTGAAGAATTTCTCGAATTTCATGTATATAATAATGGGCCAAAGGTAGTTGGTGAAGAATTGGAAAGAATTTTAAATACTCCGGGAAAGGGATATGGGATTTATAATATCCGTGAAAGAATTCGAATGTATTATGATGAAGAGTGTGGCTTGTACAGTTCAACTACGGATGAGGGGATGGTTTGTTTCTCCATTAAAATCAGAAAAGAGATAGAGAATAAATAAAAAGTGGGAAGTCGGATAATGGCTTCCCGCTTTTTTCATAAAAACATTTCATGAAAAAATGTTATAAATCAAAAAAATGTACAATTTTAATATATATGGTTAAAAACTATAATAAAAGCAAATAGAGGAGGACAAAAGATATGAAGAAAAAAATTGTAAGCGTTCTGTTATGTGCCACAATGGTAACAGGATTAGCAATGGGGTGTGGCAAAAGTTCTGATAGTAGTTCGGAAAAAACAAGTGATGGTAAAACCAAAATCCGAATGACATATTGGAACAATGAAGATACGGTGAAAACACTTCTGGATTATCTGGAAAAGAAAGTGCCGGATGTGAAAATTGAGTTCCAGTTTATTGACAATTCAAATTATGATACGGTTGTTGATACACAACTTTCAGCGGAAGAAGGACCGGACATTATTTGTGAATCACCTGCATCTGCATTGAAACATGCAAAATTAGGTTATTTGGAAAAAGTAAATGATCTTGGAAAGAAATATTCTGATGCGGGAACAAATGTATATAGCTATGATGGAGATGTATATGCATTACCTGGAATCAGCTGGTTTGAAGGAACATATTTTAATAAAGAATTATTTGAGCAGAACAACATTGAATTGCCAACAACATTTGATGAATATTTGGATGTATGCAAGAAGTTTGAAGATCTTGGAATTAAACCTTTAGCAGCAGGATTGAAATCATGGGAACCGATGTTAAAGAATTCGATGGCTTTTGTAACAGCAGAATATCTTTCAACAGATGAAGGAAAAGATTTCGGAGAAAAATACAGAAACGGAAAAACCACTTTAGAAGGCAACTGGAATAAGTATCTTGAAAAATGGTCAGAGATGATTACGGATGGAGTATACACGAAGGATATGGTAGGTATTGACCATGATCAGGCTCTTGAGGAATTTGCAACTGGAAAAGCTGCAATGTTCTGTTCCGGTCCATGGGATTTGGATACTATTAAAGACAAAAATCCGGATCTTAAGGTTGATATGATGCCATTCTATGGAACGAAAGCAAGTGATGGCTGGCTGATTGGAGGACCGGGATGTGGTTTTGCAGTAAACAAATCATCAAAAAATAAAGATGCAGCAATGAAAGTATTAAAAGCACTTTCAACAGAGGAAGGTCAGAAGGCGTTCTGGGAAGATAATCAGGGTGGTTCTTCTTATCTTGAAGGAGCTAAATTTGAATTACCGGAAGAATATGCAAGTGCATCAAAAGCGTTGGAAGCAGGTAATGTATATTGTCCATGGAATGAATGGGGAGATGCAGCAAGTGCACACGAAACATATGGAACAGAAATGCAGTCATATCTTCTCGGAGAACAGGATCTGGATACAACATTAAAGAATGTTGATTCTGCAGTAAAAGAATTACTTGAAAAATAAGATACAGTAGGAAGAATGAATAAGGTGCCTCTCGCGTCCAAAGTGGCGCAAGGCACCTTTTGACTTTTTAGGAGAATAAAAATGGTAAAAAAGAGAAAATTACGGGCTGGTGAGCTTGGGAAATATTTTGTTATTTTCATTTTACCAGCACTGATCATATATTTGTTATTTAGCATTACCCCGTTTTTGTATACGATTTATTATAGTTTTACAGACTACACAGACATGAATCCCATAAATCTTCATTTTGTGGGATTAAAGAATTATATAAAAGTATTGCAAACGCCGGTAATGTTGGCGGCTATTAAGAATTCCGTTATCTATGCAATTTTATTAACGGGCTTTCAAACACTACTCGGATTGCCGCTTGCCTTTGTATTAAATCAGAAATTAAAAAGCAGAAATTTGTTAAGAGCGGTATTTTTCTTCCCGGCAGTATTTAGTTCCCTGATTATAGGGTACTTATGGAATTTTATTATGTCGTCTTCGGATTTTGGATTAATTAATAATATTTTACATCAGCTGGGTCTGGGAACATTGAATTTCTTTACATCGAAAAATGCATTATATTCTGTAATTTTAACACAGATTTGGCAATGGACAGGATGGGCAATGGTTATTTTCCTTGCAAACTTACAGAGTATTTCACCAGATCTTTATGAGGCGGCAGAAATTGATGGAGCCAATGGACTGAAAAAATTTATGTATGTAACATTACCATTAATGTGTCCATCGGTAAAAATTGTAATTGTTACAGGATTGATTGGTGGAATGAAAGTATTTGATATTATTTATTCTATGACATCAGGTGGACCTGGAGATGCAACACAGACAGTTATGACAGTTATGATGAAAAAAGGAATATCAGAAGGATTTTACAGTACAGGTTCAGCTTTTGGTGTATGCTTCTTTATTATCGTTCTTGCAATCAGTGCAATAGTAACAAAATTAATGGGAAAATGGAGTGAGGCAATACAATGAGAAAAGAAAAAAGAAATCTTGCGATTACTGAAATTTTTATGATCCTGATTGCAGTAATCTGGTTTATACCAATTTATTATCTGATTGTTACAACTTTAAAAAGTTCGCAGGAGGCAACAGCAAATCCGCTTGGCTTGCCTAAAGTACTCAGGTTGGATAACTATGTGAATGCATGGGTTAATATGGAGTTCCCAAGAGCGTTTGGAAATACATTATTTATTACGGCAACAGCAGTTCTTTTGATTGTTATATTTGGATCTATGGCAGGATATGCATTGGCAAGAACAAAGTCCAAAATGGGAACCAGAGTTTTTCTTCTGTTCCTTGCAGGACTGATTGTTCCGTTTCAGATGAACATTGTTAGTTTGTATAAAATTGTAAAAGGCTTCGGTCTAATGAATACTTTGTGGTCTGTTATTCTGGTAGATGTAGCCATTAATACGCCGCAAGCTGTATTTTTGTTTAAAGAATTTATTGAATCGACAATTCCAAAAGAATTGGAAGAAGCTGCAGCAATTGATGGGTGTTCTGTTTTTAAAAGATTTTTCCTGATAGTACTGCCTTTATTAAAACCGGTTATTTCTACCGTTGTAATTATCGTAACATTAAATGTATGGAACGAATTTATGACACCACTTTTGTTTTTGCAGAGCAGAGAAAATGATGTCATTCTTCAAGAGGTAACAAGAAATATAGGACAGTTTGCCACAGATTGGACAGCATTATTCCCAATGTTGATGCTGGGAGTTGCACCACTTATGATTTTCTATGTGTTTATGCAGAAATATATTATTGCAGGGGTAGCAGCAGGCGCAGTAAAGGGGTAAAGAAAAGATTAAATATGAGAGTGAAGACGATGAATCTGGATATCAAAAAAGAGTGTAATAATGTAATGGTTATTGTGCCGCATCAGGACGATGAAATCTTGATGTCGGCAGGAGTAATCAGAGTATGTGAACAGAACAATGTTCCATATACGGTTGTGATGGTAACAAATGGTGATTATGGCTGTATAGATTACTCTAAAGGTTATGCAAGGCTGAAAGAAAGTCTAGCGGGATTGGAAACACTTGGAAGCAACAAAGAATCATTTGAAATTATGGGGTATGCAGATACTGGAATGCCGGAAAGGGAAAGCTTTTTGACACATCTGTATAATGAAAAAAATGAACAGAAAATTTATCCGTCATCTTGTGCACGAGAAACGTACGGGTTAGAGGATAAAGTCGAATTTCATATGAAAAAATACGGAAAACATGGAGACTATAATCGCATAACATTTGAAAAAGATTTAGAAATGTTGTTGGAGGAAAAGAAACCGGATGTTATTTTTACAACATCCGAATATGATATGCATGGAGATCATTCAGGATTGTATTATTTTGTATGTGAAGTCCTGGATATATTGAATAAAAAGAACGGATACGAACCGAAGGTATTTTGTGGATTGATTCATTCCTGTGCGGGGGATGATAACTGGCCTGAAAGAGATACAGCAGTATTTAGTTGTCCACAGGGGTTGGAAGAAAACAGCAATTATAAATGGGAAGAACGAATGATACTGGAATTACCAGAAGAGATGAAAAAAGCCAAAGGGATTAATAATTTAAAATATCAGGCACTCTTGAAACATGAAACGGCCTTAGAACCAGATGCATATGAATTTTTAATGGCTTTTATTAAAGATGAAGAAATTTTCTGGAAAGTGCGTTAAGAAGAGTTCAATATAAGGAGAAATAAATGGATACAGATAAACGACCAATTTATCCGATTCAGGTATGGGATATTACAGAAACGGAATTTGATATAAAGAATAATTATCGGAACGAAACAACATTTGCCTTGTCTAATGGTTATATTGGAACAAGAGGAACTTTTGAGGAAGCCTATGATTTTGACATAGATACCGGATTAGAAGGCAATTTTGTGAATGGATTCTATGAAAGCGAAAAAATACGTTATGGAGAAGCTAATTTTGGCTCTCCACTTTTAAGTCAGTCTCTTTTAAATTTGCCGAATTTGAAAGAAACACACGTAATACTTGCTGACGAAAAATTTGACATGATGGACGGTACAGTGGAAGAGTATGAACGAGTGCTTCACATGAAAGAAGGGATTCTGGAAAGAAAACTTATTTGGACATCTCCGAAAGGGAAAAAAACAAGAATTCAGATTTTGCGATTGGTTTCATTTGCCAGAAAAAATATAATGTTAATTTCATATAGGGTAACACCATTAAACTATTCGGGAGAAATTCAATTTGTTTCAAAAATGCAGACAGATGTGGAAAATCACACAAGGAAAACCAATCCGATTGTTGATTATGGTCCTTTTGGACGTAGGCTGGATCCAGACAAAATGTGGGCAAAAAATAATAAAATGTATTATGAAGGCACAACAAAGGGAAGTCAATTGACAATGGCATGCGGAAGTTCACATGTGTTATGGAAAAACAATGATTTGATAAAAGAGTTGTCCTGGCAAAAAGACATAAAAGAGATGATGGCAGAAATTTCGGTATCTGTGGAATGTGAACAGGGAACAACTGTAAAATTAGATAAATTTATTTGTTATTCAACTGCGCTTGATATGGGAAAAAATGAGTTGGAAACATTTGTGAATAAAGAATTAGAAGCGGCAGAAACGGATGGCGGCCTTTATCTGGAAAAATATCAGAAAGAATATATGGAAAGCTTTTGGAAAATAGCGGATGTAGAAATCAAGGGAAATGAAGCTGTACAACAAGGAATTCACTTTAATTTGTACCATATTATTCAAGCAGCAGGAAGAGACGGACATACAGGAATGGGCGCAAAAGGACTCTCTGGTGAAGGATATGAAGGGCATTATTTTTGGGATACAGAGATGTATGTACTGCCGGTTTTGATATACACAGAACCGGAAGTTGCAAAGAAATTGCTTGATTACAGATATGGAACATTGGATCAGGCGCGAGAAAGAGCAAGAATATTAGGACATATGAATGGTGCACTATATCCATGGCGTACCATTAATGGGGCAGAAGCTTCGACATATTACCCGTTGGGAACAGCACAGTATCATATCAATGCAGATATAGCGTATGCATTATCGCTTTACTTACAAGTTAGTGGAGATGTGGAGTATCTCAAAGAAAAAGGAGCAGAAATTTTAATAGAAACAGCAAGAGTGTGGGCTGATGTTGGAAGCTTTGCAGAATGTAAAGATGGAAGATACTGTATTTGTGATGTAACAGGACCAGATGAGTATAATGTGTTGGTGGACAATAACTTTTACACAAATCTCATGGCGCGTGAAAATTTGAGAGATGCTGTAGGAGCAGTGAACTATTTGAATGAAAATGCGCCGGAAGTATTATCTCGTTTGGAAGAAAAAATAAATTTTTCTATAGAAGAGATAGAAATGTGGAATCAGATTATTGAGAAGATGTATTTTCCGTATGATGAAAAACGTCAAATATATCCAATGGATGATGGATTTATGATGAGAAAACCATGGGATGAATCTAAGATACCGCCGGAAAAACGTGCATGGCTTTATGAAAATTATCATCCATTATTTATAATGCGTCATAGAATGTCAAAACAGGCAGATGCGATATTGGGAATGTATTTACATAGCAATTTATTTACGGAAGAAGAAATAAGAAGAAATTATGATTTTTATCAAGAAGTGACGTTACATCATTCTTCATTATCAACATGCATATTTGGAATAGTTGCTTGTGATATCGGATATTTGGATGAAGCTTATAAATATTTTTCCCAATCGGCAAGAATGGATTTGGATGACTATCATAATAATTTTTATGCAGGAATACATGCAGCAAATATGGCAGGTACATGGCAGGCAATTGTGAATGGTTTTGCAGGAGTCCGATGTCAGGATTCAAAATTGCGTTTTAAACCTGTAATTCCGAAAGAATGGGAAGAATATAGATTCAGGATCAAACGAAAAGGAACGTTACTGGAAGTGACTGTATCAAAGCAGGAAGCAAGGTTTAAGATTATAGAAGGAGATAGAATCAATTTTTGGATTGGCGAAAAAAATATAACATTAAAATGCGAAGGAGATCAGTATGTTGAAAAAATATAAAGCTATATTTTTTGATTGGGATGGAACGGCTGTAATGTCGAGAAGAGCACCTGTAGATCAGGCAGTTGCAGCGATGCGCCCTCTGTTACAAAAAGGGATAAAATTAATCATTGTTAGCGGGACAACTATTGAAAATATCGCAGGCGGAAAAATTGAAAGTTATTTTGCAGAGGAAGAGTTGAAAAATCTTTATCTTGGATTGGGGCGAGGTGCGTACAATTATTCCTTTAAGGATGGAATACCATATATATTTAAAAATATGGTTCCGGACAAGGGTGAGATTTTAAAAATCCATCAGATTTGTTTTGAAATTCATCAAACATTAAAAGAGAAATATGATTTTGATACGGACATAGTATTTAGCAGACCGAATTATTGTAAAATTGATCTTATGGTAGAAAATCAGAGAGGCGATAATTTGTTTATGCAAGAAGATGAACTTGGATGTTTGAGAGAGACTTTGAAAGAACATGGAATGGAAGATGGACTTAGTGGATTGATTCACCTTGCTAAACAAACAGGGGAAAAATATGGAATAGATGTTGCACCAACCTGTGATGCAAAATATCTTGAAGTGGGAGTTACGAGTAAAAGCGATAATGTTAATGTGATTTTAGAAAAAATATGTACTGAAAATAACATAAAGCCGGAGGAGTGTACATACTGGGGAGATGAGTATGTAGGAATTGAGAAAGATATATTTGGAAGCGACAGTTTTATGAAAACGGAAAAGAGTCAAAATGGCGATTTTTATGATGTATCTGAAGTTACAGGCGAAAGACCGAGTGGAGTACAAAAGATAGGAGGTGGAGTGGATAGATTTTTATGTTTTCTACATGAACAGGAATAAAAGAGGTAAAAGATATATCGGATAAGTGGACGGAAAGAGATTTATAGCTGTCACGATTGGTTTATTTTTTTGTACGTTTGTCTCTTTGATTTTATACAATCTTGTTTTTCTGCGGTTTATTTGCTAGATTGAGATAGAAGCTATTAACTATGCAACAGGAGTCGGTATATGGAAGTTCGGTTGATAGAAAACAAAGAGTTATTAGAATCAGTAGAGCTGTTTAAAATCGAAAATCTGTTATGGGGAACAGAGAAGATTGCAAAAACGTATGGATATATCGGATTCGTTCCGGGAGATGGATTCTATATCAAACTGGTGTGTGAGGAGAAGAATCCTCTCCGGATTTATAAAGAAGACCAGGATCCGGTTTACAAAGACAGTGCTATGGAGGCTTTTTTTCAATTTAAAGGAAATGATACGGCAGCAGATGATATTTATCTTAACTTCGAAATGAATGCAAATGGTGCACTTCTTGCATGCTATGGAAAGAATAAGATGAACCGGATACCATTTACGCCGGATCAGATACGGAAGATGAAATGTAGCGCAGAAATACGGGAAGAGCAATGGAATGTGAATCTTACACTTCCGATAGAAATACTGGAACAGGTATACGGGAAAATGAATTTACAGGAAGGGTCCGATTTTCGCTGCAATTTTTATAAAATTTGTGAAACAAAGGAATACGAACATTATGCAGCGTACAGATGGGTAGAAAGCGAAGAGCCGAATTTTCATCTGCCGGAGTATTTTGAAAATGCAGTGATTTTGAAAAGAAAGTAAAAAAATGTAATTGGGAGGTTGTACTTATGAAAATTTACAAAGCAAAAGATTACAAGGACATGAGCAGGAAAGCAGCGAATATCATCTCTGCACAGGTGATCATGAAACCAAACTGTGTACTGGGATTGGCGACAGGATCTACGCCAATCGGAACTTATGATCAGCTGGTTGAATGGTATAGCAAGGGAGATCTGGATTTTTCGGAGGTTACGACAGTAAATCTGGATGAATACAAGGGATTGCCACGTACGAATGATCAGAGCTATTATTACTTTATGCATCAACATCTGTTTGACCGTGTGAATATTGATCCGGATAGGACCAATGTTCCGAACGGAATGGAGCCGGATGCGGAGAAAGAATGTGGAAGATATGAAGAACTGATCCGTTCACTGGGCGGCGTGGATCTGCAGCTGCTCGGACTCGGACATAACGGACATATCGGTTTCAATGAGCCGGGAGAAGCATTTGAAAAGGAAACACATTGTGTAGATCTGACAGAGAGTACGATTGAGGCAAATAAGAGATTCTTCGCATCGGCAGATGATGTGCCAAAACAGGCATATACGATGGGAATCAAGACGATCATGCAGGCAAAGAAGATCCTGATAGTAGTGAACGGAGAAAACAAGGCAGATATCGTAGAGCGTGCTTTCTTCGGCCCGGTCACACCGGAAGTGCCGGCTTCTATTCTCCAGCTGCATAATGATGTGACGTTGGTTGGGGATGAGGCAGCGCTTGCTAAAATTGGGATTTAATTTGGGATTTAATTTAGGAAGGCTGTGGATATCCGACCGATTTATTACAAAGAAGTCCTCAGTTGTTACCGGAAACATGGATGGAAAGAGAGCTGATCAACTACGATCAGCTCCCTTTTACTAGCAATTTATAATCTTTTCTACTTCATCTTCTTTCGTTTTCAACAGTTTTGAAATCTCAGCAACTGTAAATTTTGCTTCATATAGATTTTTTATAAGATTCTTTTTTTCCTCTTCTCTTCCCTTATCATATGCTTCGCCTCTCTGTACTTCAATATCTGTCTCATAATCATATTCAGCCGTTAACATATTTACAACCTCGCTTCCTTTTCTTTTCAGATAGTCTGTAAGAATCCCTTTTTTTATACATTCCTCAATTGCGTGCTTATATGGTTCTGCATCTTTTAATCAAGAATCAGCGTTGTCTGAGAACTGTCCTTCTGCCATAGCTTTGATGGAAGAAGCGTATTCAGAAGGAGTCATGCCGACTACCTTTTTGAATTGCCGGGAGAAGTAGTGGATGGAAGTGTAGCCCAGATGTTCAGCAATCTGGGTGAAATTCATCCGGTTGGTACGGATAAGTTCTTTGGCAGCGTTGATTTTTAGTATAGAAAAATATTCTATGATACCAAGGTTACAGTGCTCTTTGAATATTTTCTGCAGCTGTGAACGTCCAATCAGATTATCCTTGCAGATCTGATCAATCGTAATATGTGTTGTCAGATGACTCTCCAGATAATCAACAATACGTCCGAATACTTCTGCATCGCTTTTGCTTTTTGTAGCCTTTGGAGGTTCTACTTTCGGAAGTTTTTTCGGAAGCACGATCGGATTGGAGTAGCGGCGGATCAGATGGATCAAAAAGTGTTCCAGGTATAATTTGATAAGCTGCTGTGCGCCAAATGCAGCGGATTCTTTTAAAGGCATGTTCTGAAGATAAGGGTCGTCCAGACGGCAGCTAAAACAGCGTCTGGCTTCAATGATGATATTGGCAAGCAGATTGCGTTCCGTCTCATCGATCCGGAGAAGACGGTCATTGAAGAAATACATTGCGTCATCATTGCACTCAAAAGAAATCACTACGAGATTAGGCGCAATACTTCCTGTTGCTTTCACATTATGAAATTCATTTGGCTTATGAAAAACCAGATCACCTTTCTTTAATACGGTGTAAGTTTTTCCGCGTGTTACGCCGACTTCCCCTTTATCGACGCAGACAAATTCCCAAAAATTATGCGATTCACCGGAAAAACTGAAATTGTTCATGTATTCAAAATAGTGAATACTGAAAATCTTTCCAACAGTAATGGAATTATGTAGTTCAACTCCACGATATGCCATGATGTGCTCCTTTCCAGACAGATTTATTTATAATACATGAAAGAATAATAAAATGCAAAAGATTAAGTTGTAAGTTGCTGTTTTGCATTCAGATGTAAAGTAACAGAAGTATGATTTGGAACACTGTCGATAGAAATTCCATAGTCATTTCCTTCGTAAAGCCTTATTTTATTATGTATATTGATCACACCGATATTATCGGAGGTTCCGGAAGGTGAATTGCTTATGAAAGTAATCTCTTCCCCCAGTCTCCGGGTCAGATTCTGCAACGCCTTTTCGGAGAATCCAATTCCGTTATCGGTGACAGTAATGTACAGATCATCAACGGATCTTGTAGTCTTTATGGTGATGATACCGCCTTCCTCAATCTCATCCAGACCGTGGAAAATGGCGTTTTCTACGATTGGCTGAAGAATCATTTTCGGAATCAGGCAGTCTTTCGTATCGTCTGCAATTTCCAGTTTATAAGTAATCCTTCCCTGAAAACGGACTTCTATCATATACAGATATTTGTCAATAATATTTAATTCATTTTCCAGAGGTACGAGAAATGCACCTTTGATGGAATAACGGAATAAATCCGCCATATTTGTGCAGATCTGGGCAACTTCCGGAATGTCATGCATCAGAGAAATTCCACGCATACATTGCAACATATTGTAGAGAAAATGTGGGTTGATCTGGCTCTGATATGCATAAATCTGTGTCTGTTTTTTATTTAATTCCATTTCGTAAATGCGTGCCTGCGATTCAATGTCACGCTGGTTCAGAGAAGAAATCCTGTCAAGCATACGGTTCACATGAGAAGCGATCGAACCAATTTCGTTTTTCTGAGTGATCTGAAGGTTCAGTTCATTGCTTTCATAGTTGAGATTTTCAATGGCATCATTCAGCTGGTGGACCGGATGGATGATCAGGTGCTGTACTGCAAGGATGATCATCAGTATGTATACAAGCAGAAGAATCGCAAGTGTAAGCAAAAGGTGTGATTCTGTACCTTCTGTGAGATGAATCTGTCCGGTATAGGCGACGGCACTGATGTCAAGATTGGTATTGGACAGTTCTTTGGTCTTATGAAATAATTCAAAATCTTCCCGTGCCGAGATATGTCTGCGTGCAACAGCGTTAGAATATAATATCTGTTTTGTATTACGGTCAGATATCGTCAGGGAAATGTCCGTAGCTGTATTTACCAGTTTGTATAGTGCATCAGTCTTACAGATGATTGCAATGTTGCCAACGTATTTTCCGAAGTTTTCAGAAAATGAGGTGAGGTATATCGGTGCAAAATACATCATATAAGGAGTATTTGTTGTTGGCTGTATGTAAAAACGAAAGTAAGATTTCGTGTCGTAACGGCTGTCCTGAAACTGATTTACTGCAAAGTCTTCCATATCGGCAGGAATATAGCTGATCAGGCTTGTTGAAGAAGTCTGGTCCCACATAAGGATGTCTACCAGTCCCGGAGTGTAAGACTGCGCCATACCGATCAGCTCGGAGTAAGACTGTCTCTGAAGCTGGTGTGAATCGGCGGATGCACTTTCAAGATAAGCCTGTGTCTCTTCCTGGGATGAAAATACGGTGGCCGTTTTTTTCATACTGGTGGTCATAGAAGAGACGTTTACATTAATATTTTCAAGTGTAGAGATACAATAGTTCTTTAATTCCTCGTTCTGGCTCTGATGCAGATGGATAATAATAGAAAAATTAATTGCGAGAATAATACAGACTGGAATTAACAGAATGGTAATAAACTGGCGGGAAAGTGATTTTTTCATAAGTATTAAACCTCACAGATATCTTTCGTTATATTTTGTGCACAGAGAACCTGTCGCCGCCGGAAGGTCTTCTGCTTTTGTTTCTAATGTGGAAGATTACGGTATTCCTTGGGTGAATGATTACAGCATTTTTTAAATACTTTGCTGAAATAAAAGTAATCCTTAAAGCCAACCATAGAGGCAATCTCTTCCAGAGAATAGTCGGAATTATGAAGCAGGTTTTGTGCTTCTGTGATCCGGAGCTCTGTAAGATAGGCGGAAAATGTCTGCCCGAGATACTTTGTAAAAAGTGAGCAGCAGTAATTCGGGTTCATGTTGAATTCTGCGGCCAGCGATTTTAACGTCAGCTTTTCTGAAAAATGAGTGATCATATAGTTTCTCAATCCTTCAAAATTATCATCAAGATAAGATGGTTCAGGTGTAGTGGTCTTGCGGCTGTCAAGATGACGCTTAGCGCGGTTCAGTGCATCAGAGGTATCCTTCGGGTCCAGAGGTTTCAGACAATATCCGGCAACACCGTAGGAGATTGCTTCCTGTGCGTAGGAAAAGTCACTGTGTCCGCTGACAATGATGAATTCACAGTTTACATTCTGTTCTCTGACACTTTTGATGAGTTCCAACCCGGTCATTCCGGGCATCCGGATATCTGTGATGACCAGATCCGGTTTTTTCGAAACGATGGCCGGTAATGCTTTCTGTGGTGTCCGGTAAGATCCGATAATTTCAAATCCCATAGTATCCAGACAGAAAGTTTTTTCAATATCAATAATTGTCCATGGTTCGTCATCTACAATGATCGTTTTGTACATATATACGCCAACTTTCGTGAAAAATTTGTATTGATTGTATAAATGGTGATATATAAAGTATAAATACAATACCGCTAGAAAAGCAAGTACATTTCTAAATGTTAAAAAAATATCAAGATAATTTGTTGCAAGTTTAACGAACTGTCGGTATGTTAAATAAGTATCAAGAATATTCAGAAAATATGTAAAATACTCATAAAAAATGACAAAAAACTGAGTTAATTACATGTCAGTGAAATGTCGAATTTTATATAATTAAATCAACAAAACACGACCATAACAAAAAAAGGAGGAGATGTTATGAAAAAGAGAAGAAAAGTTCTTTCGGTTATGCTTTGTGCAGCAATGGTGGCCAGCCTGGCAGCCTGCGGCGGCAAGAGTGATAACAAAAAAAGCAGCGATGATGGTGGAAAAGTAAAACTGACATTCTCAACATCCGTATATGTTGAGGAACCACATCAGAAAGCAATCGATGCATTACTGGAAGCATACAGCAAAAAGGAACCAAATGTAGAAATTGAAATTCTCGGAGCTGGTTATGATGGATATTGGGATAATATCACAACTGAGATTCTTTCAAACAACGAAAGTGATATGATCCAGGTATATCCGGAAAATATTTCTACATATAATGCAATCCGTGAGGGCGGAACATTTATGGATCTTTCAGAATACATGAGCGATGATCTGAAAGAAAAACTGGTTGGACAGGATATGTGTGATGTAGATGGACAGACACTGGCAATCTCCAGCTATGCATGGGGAACAACCGGAATCTTCTACCGCAAATCCATGTTAAAAGATGCAGGAGTAAATCCTGATGATATTAAGACACAGGAAGATTTCAGAGAAGCATGTAAGAAATTTACAGATGATGGAAAATATGCAATGGGCGTTGTATCCGGAACACATGCATTCACAGTCAGTGAGTGGAACCGTCTGATCGCAAGACCTGTATCAAACGGACTCTACTTCCCGAATGGAGAGTCAGAGCCATATACAGCTGACAATGTAAATATCAATGCACCAGAAAACGTATGGGCAGCTCAGTGGTGGCAGGATTTTATCTTAAAGGATAAAGCTGCAAAACTGGTTACAGATAAGAAAGATTCCAGAGAAATGTTCTGGAACGGAGATGTTCCATTCAACATGGATGGTCCTTGGTTCGTAGGAATGTGCAAAGAAAGAGATGAGTCTTTAATGGACGATATCGGAATCATTCCACAGTTCGACGTTGTATATGACGGAACAACATACAAACCAAACCCGACAAACTATCCACTGGTAACAATGATCAGCAAGAACTGCAAGCATCCAAAAGAAGCTTATGCATTCCTTGAGTGGATGACGACAGATGAAGCACAGAAGATCATCGCTGACTGCGGTATGATCCCAAGTAACACAGACTATTCTACAAGTGATGAATACATCCAGAATCACGAATTAGAGCACAAGATTGTTGAGTTCATGCAGAACAACTACACAGACCTCGTAGCTGACCCTAACATCTCACAGCTGGGAGAAATCTCTCAGATCATGCTGGATGCAGCTCAGAAGATGTTCTCAGAGCAGGCAGCAGATGTACAGGAAGAAATGGACTCAGCTCAGAAACAGGTAGAAGAAGTTATGAGCAGAGATGCTGAATAGTAAGTAGAAAAGATTAAGTAAGGAGTGGTCCATCAATGAATCAGACAAAGAAAAATGGTAATTGGAAAAGAAAAATGGAACCATATGCCTTCCTTGTTCCACTGGTACTGATATTATTCCTGTTCCTGGTTATCCCGTTAGTAAAAGCGGCGATTATGAGTTTTCAGTATTATTATGTAACAAAACCATCGCCGAACGGACACTATTTTGTGGGACTTGAGAACTACGGAAAAGTGTTACAGGATGAATACTTCTTCAATTCCGTAAAAGTAACACTGATCTATATCGTAGTAACTGTTGCAGGAAGATATATTATCGGATTTATTACAGCATTGTTATTAAATACAAAGTTTTTGGGACGTGGTCTGGCACGAGCACTGATCATCATTCCATGGGCTGTTCCGGAAGTTGTAGCATGTCTGGTATGGATCTTGATGTATGACAAAGATTATGGAATCATCAATTTCCTGCTGAACAATGCCGGAATTCTGTCACATAATATCGCATATCTTCAGGATGTGTCGGTTGCTCTTCCGGCAGCAATGGTTGTTAACATATGGAAAGGTTTTCCGTATGTTGCAATCATGCTGCTGGCAGGCATGCAGAGTGTATCTACAGATCTGTATGAGGCGGCAGATATTGACGGTGCGACAACATTTCAGAAAATCCGTTACATCACGATTCCGGCGATCCGTTCGGTATCAACAACAGTATTCTTACTGTTGATCATCTGGACGATCAAGGATTACGCGATCGCATATGTACTGACAAAGGGAGGTCCGTCAAGGGCGACAGAACTTCTGACCATTTACATACAGCAGACAGGATTTAAATATTTTGACTTTGGAAAGGCTTCGGCGGCTGGTATGCTGATGCTCCTCGTAGCGCTGGCATTCACATTCTTCTATTTCAAGGTCCTGAATAAGGAGGAGGAATAGATATGAAAAAAAGAACAGGTAGAAAGGTAATTACGGTAATTTTGGTTGTTATTGTGTGTATGTTCGCACTGTTCCCATTTGTATGGATGATCTCGACATCATTCAAAACGGCAGGAGAAGTATACAGCAAGACACCGTCCTTTATCCCAAAGGCAGCAACTATGCAGGGATACAAAGAAATGCTTACAACCCATTCCACAACATTTAACTTTATGCAGTGGCTGGGCAACAGTGTGATCGTATCACTGTTAACAACAGCATTTTCCATGATCATCGCCACACTGGGCGGTTATGGAATCTCAAGATTCCGTTTTCGTGGAAGAGGATTTTTATCTTATTTTATATTAACAACACAGGTACTTCCGGGATCACTGCTGATCATTCCATTATATGTAATTATGGGTAATCTGCAGCTTCTGGATACAAAGATCGGTCTGGTAGCAGCTTACTGTACGTTCTCTATTCCATTCTGTACATGGATGATGAAGGGATTCTTCGATACGATCCCAATCTCCCTGGAAGAAGCAGCGAGGGTGGACGGAGCCGGAAGATTCAGAATCTTTGCAACGGTAATCTTACCGCTGACAGTACCGGGACTGGTAGCAACCGGTATCTTCTCTTTCATCAATGGATGGAATGAATACTTATTCGCCAGCACATTCATGAAGAGTTATGAGAACTGGACACTGCCGATCGGAATTGCAAGTTTCTCGGGACAATATGCGACGAACTGGGGAACACTGATGGCAGGAGCCGTGCTGATCACCTTGCCGGTAGTAATCATGTTCTTATTACTGCAGAAACATCTGGTAAGTGGTATGACGGCAGGAGCGGTAAAACAATAAACAACAGGAACATTTTTAACATGATAAAAGTGAACAGGAGGATGCAACTATGGAAATTAAACAGATCAGAATGGGTATTGTAGGAGCTGGTACATGGGGACGTACACATGCGTCTATCTATGCAGAACATCTTTTTGCAGATCCGGTAGCAATCTGTGATATGAACGAAGCAAGAGCAAGAGAGATTGCGGATGAATTCGGAATCCGCAAAGTATATACAGATTATCATGATATGGCAGCTGACGAGGAGATCGATGCAGTTGCAATCGTAACACCTGACTTCGCACATGCTGATATTGCATGCGCTATGGCAGATGCAAAGAAAGATATCCTGATCGAGAAACCACTGGCAACAACAAAAGAAGACATCGCAAGAATCTGCGAGGCAGTAGAGAGAAATGGCGTACGCTGCATGGTAGACCTTCATAACCGCTGGAATCCACCGTTTAATACAGCAAAACAGGAGATTTCTTCAGGAAAACTCGGAAAACCATATACAGCATATATCCGTCATAGCGATGTGAAATGGGTTGCAACAGATATGCTTTCATGGGCTTCTAAATCTTCTATCTTATGGTTCCTTGGAAGCCACAGTCTGGATTCCTTAAGATGGCTGGTCGGATCAGAAGCAAAACGAGTATATTCCGTTAAGAAAGAAGGCATCTTAAAAGGACTCGGCGTAGATGTACCGGATATCTATCTTACAACAATTGAATTTGAAAATGGCGTAGTAGCCCATATGGAAAACGGATGGGTAACACCAAACGGAAACCGTAATATTAACGACTTCAGATGCAGTGTGATGTGTACAGAAGGAATGATCAGTCTTGATCTTTCCAGCCACAACCTGATTGAGGAAGTAACAGAAGAGAAGGCAACTGTGCCGGATATTCTGGTATCAAATATGGTATTTGACCGTTGCAAGGGTCTGTCTTATGAAAGTATCAGAGATTTCGTAGATCGTCTGGTAGACGGAAAAGAATTCAGAGTAACTCTGGAAGATTCCAGAAGAACTGCACTTGCAATTATCGCAATTCTTGAATCAGCAGAGACGGGAATGCCGGTAGAAGTCGAATATTAATTGTAGTATTTAAAATGAGGCGGAAGGGAGTCAGGAATGTACTCTCTTTCGCTTATTTCTTATCAGAAATATGCTATAATAGATTTTAATTGGCAATAAAAAATGTAAGACTTTATTGTGCAAATTAAGAAAATGATAGGACAAAGATTTCTGGAAACAGTTATACTACAATGAATCTAGAAACGAAAGATCCTAAAGACATGGAGGTAATTATAATGAATAAACCAGTATTAGTGATCATGGCAGCAGGAATGGGAAGCAGATACGGAGGTCTGAAACAGTTAGACCCTGTAGATAACGACGGACATATCATCATGGACTTTTCCATGTATGATGCAAAGAGAGCCGGCTTTGAGAAGGTCGTATTCATCATCAAACACGAGATTGAAGAAGAGTTCAAAGAGCATGTGGGAAAACGTATGGAAAAATACATGGATGTAGCATATGCTTATCAGAATATCGACAACATTCCGGAAGGCTATGAAGTACCGGAAGGACGTGTAAAACCTTGGGGAACAGCACATGCCGTATATAGCTGTATGGATGAGATTGACGGACCATTCGCAGTGATCAATGCAGATGACTATTATGGAGTAGAAGCATTCAAGCTCATCTATGATTATCTGTCTACACATGCAGATGATGATAAGTACAGATATACAATGGTCGGATATCATCTTGCCAATACGGTAACGGACAACGGATATGTATCCAGAGGTGTATGTGAGACGAATGAGAACGGAGAACTGGTATCCGTAACAGAACGTACCAGAATCGAAAAGTACAACGGCGGCGTTGCATACACAGAAGACGACGGGAATACATGGGTACAGGTACCGGATGATACAACGGTATCTATGAACATGTGGGGATTTACAAAGAGCATCTTAGAAGAGATCAAAGCAGGATTCCCGGCATTTCTTGACAAAGGACTGCAGGAGAATCCTATGAAATGCGAGTATTTCCTGCCAACTGTAGTAAGTAATCTTCTCGCAGAAGACAAAGCAACAGTATCGGTACTGAAATCCGCAGATAAATGGTATGGAGTAACTTATAAAGAAGATAAACCGGTTGTGGTTGCAGCCATTCAGAGAATGAAAGACGAAGGACTGTACCCGCAGCATCTTTGGGAGGGAAAATAAATGAATCCTGTAACACGGGAACAAAGAGATGAAGCGATTGCACATTTTAAATATGAAGGAACATTAGTAAAGGACTGTCCATACGGAAGCGGACACATCAATGATACATTTCTTCTGGTATTCGAGATTGCCGAGATGGGAAGAATCAAAGTCATTCTTCAGAGAATGAATTCTACGGCATTTCCAAAACCGGTAGAAGTCATGGAGAATATCACAGGAGTGACGTCATTTCTGAAAAAGAAGATTATAGAAAATGGCGGAGATCCGGAACGTGAGACATTGAATGTGATCCCGGCGGTTGATGGAAAACCATATTACATAGATTCTACGGGAGATTACTGGAGATCTTATAAATTTATTACCGATGCAAGTACCTATGATCTGGTAGAGAAGCCGGAGCAATTTTATGAAAGTGCGGTGGCATTCGGTAATTTCCAGAGTCTGCTGTCTGACTATCCGGCGGAGACGCTACATGAGACGATAGAAAAGTTCCATGATACGAGGAACCGGTTTGCGCTGTTTAAGAAAGCTGTGGAAGAAGATGTTATGGGAAGAGCAGCTTCTGTAGAGAAAGAAATCCGGTTTGTTCTCGAAAGAGAAGAGATTGCTAATTGTTTTGCAGAAATGCTGGACAGGCATGAGCTTCCACTTCGTGTTACACACAATGATACAAAATTGAATAATGTTATGCTGGACGATAAGACCGGGAAAGGAATCTGTGTGATCGATCTGGACACAGTTATGCCGGGGCTTGCAATGAATGATTTCGGGGATTCCATCCGTTTCGGTGCAAGTACGGCACTGGAAGATGAGACAGACCTTACGAAAGTATCCTGCAGTATGGAATTGTTTGAATTGTATACGAAAGGATTTTTAAAAGGATGTGCCGGAAAACTGACATCTAAGGAGATCGAGCTGATGCCGATGGGCGCAAAGACGATGACATTTGAATGTGGTATGCGTTTCCTTACGGATTATCTGCAGGGAGATACATATTTCAGGATACATAGAGAAGGTCACAATCTTGACAGATGCCGTACCCAGTTCAAGCTTGTTGAAGATATGGAACAAAAGTGGTATACTATGAACGAAATCGTGAAAAAGTATAGTGACAACTAGGAGGGTACTATCATGGCAAAGAAAATATTGATCACCGGAGGCGCCGGATATATCGGAAGCCATACAGCATTAGAGCTTTTGAATGAAGGATATGAGGTTGTTGTATATGATAATCTCTGTAACTCATCAAAAGAATCATTAAAGAGAGTAGAAGAGCTTACTGGAAAGCACATTACATTCTATGAAGGAGATGTAATGGACGAAGATGCTTTAAAAGAAATGTTAGAAAAAGAGAATGTCGATGCAGTGATCCACTGCGCAGCACTCAAAGCAGTCGGAGAATCCGTTCAGAAGCCATTGGAGTACTACCGTAATAATATAACAGGAACCCTGACATTGATGGATGTTATGAAGCAGACAGGTGTTAAGAATATTGTATTCAGTTCATCTGCAACCGTATACGGAAGTCCGGAAGAGATGCCGATCACAGAAGAGTGTCCGAAAGGACAGTGTACGAATCCTTATGGATGGACAAAATCTATGATGGAACAGATTATGACAGATGTACAGAAGGCAAATCCGGATATGAATGTCATTCTGCTTCGTTATTTCAACCCGGTAGGAGCTCATGAAAGCGGACGTATCGGAGAAGATCCAAAGGGAATCCCTAACAACCTGATGCCATACATTTCCCAGGTAGCTGTAGGAAAACTTGAAAAACTCGGAGTATTTGGGGATGACTATGATACACCGGACGGAACCGGAGTGCGTGACTACATTCATGTAGTAGACCTTGCAAAAGGACACGTAAAAGCAATTAATTATATCTTCAGCAATCCTGGACTTGACGTGATCAATCTTGGAACAGGTGTGGGATATTCCGTACTTGATATGGTAAAAGCATTTGGAAAAGCATGCGGCAAGGAGATTCCTTACGAGATCAAGCCGAGAAGAGCCGGAGATATCGCAATGTGTTATGCAGATCCTGCAAAGGCAGCCAAAGTCCTTGGATGGAAAGCTGAAAAAGGACTGGATGAGATGTGTGCAGACACCTGGAGATGGCAGTCACAGAATCCAAACGGATATGAAGCATAAATGAAAATAAAACTTAAGAAATAAAAATATAGAAAGATGGGAAACACTTAACAGAACGTTAAGATTTCCCATCTTTCTTTTTATGATAAGAAATGGTATAATCATCACGTATGTAAAGTGTAATGTGAGATGCCATCTGTATTTCAGATTGCAAAAGTAGTGGGGAAAGCTCACGAACAGAGGCGAGAATCATGGAAAAGAATAATGAAAATGGAAAGGTGCAGCTGAAAGGTCAGTTAAAGCTTTACATCCAGTGGCCTGCGATTATGTCGTTGCTTTTGATCGCGATGGATCTGTGGGTTTATAAACTGGATCACAGGGCAGGGATTCTGATGGCGGTATTCGTGCTGATATATATCATCATGGTAGGCGTACTGTATTTCTATAGTAAGAATATCATCATGAAGGATCTGGTGGAATTTGCTGCACAGTATGGTATCGTCCAGAATACACTGCTGAGGGAATTGTCAATCCCTTATGCAATTCTGTTAGATGACGGAAAAGCAATCTGGATGAATGACGAATTCGAAGCAATTCTGGGCGGAAAGCCAAAAGGAGAAGCTTACATCAGTAAATATATTCCAGAATTGAACCGTAGTATATTTCCAAAAGAGGACCAGCAGAAGGTCACGATGGAAGTATATTATGATGATAAGGAATATCAGGCAGAGATCCGGAGAGTATCGGTAGAGGGATTCAGCGATACGGAACAGCTTATGGAATTGCCGAAGGAGAAGGAATATTTTATCGCAGTATACCTTCAGGATGTTACAGAACTGAACCGTACGATCCGGGAAAATGAAGAACAGCGTATGGTTGCAGGTCTGGTATACATCGATAACTACGATGAAGTGATCGACAGTGTGGAAGAAGTCAGACAGTCACTTCTGATGGCACTGGTAGACCGTAAGATCAACCAGTATATTGCAAAAGTTGACGGAATCGTCAAGAAGCTGGAGAATGATAAGTATTTCATCATTATCCGGAAGTCTTATTTTAAACAGCTGGAAGAAGATAAGTTTTCTCTGCTGGATGACGTAAAATCCGTAAATATCGGAAATGGAATCCCGGCAACGCTTAGTATCGGACTTGGACTGAGTTCCGATTCTTATGCACAGAGTTATAACTATGCGCGTGTTGCAATCGATCTTGCACTTGCAAGAGGCGGTGACCAGGCGGTTATCAAAGACTGCAACGGTGTTACCTATTATGGAGGCAAGCGCGAACAGACAGCGAAGAATACCCGCGTAAAGGCGCGTGTAAAAGCCGAAGCACTGCGTGAATTTATCACGGTCAAAGATAAGATCTTTGTTATGGGACACAAACTGACGGATGTGGATGCATTCGGTGCGGCAATGGGAATCTACCGTGCGGCACTGGCGTTGGAGAAGCGTGCGTATATCGTAATTAATGAAGTGTCTGCATCACTGAGACCGTTATATGAATTGTTCGAACAAGATCCGAGTTATCCGGATGACCTGTTCCTGACATCGTCACAGGCGATGAATATGGCGGATGAGAATTCGATGGTAGTAGTAGTAGATACGAACCGTCCGATGATGACAGAGTGTGAAGAACTTCTGAAGACAACGAAGACAATCGTGGTACTGGATCATCACCGGCAGAGCAGTGATAATATCGACAATGCACTATTATCTTATATCGAACCATATGCTTCATCGGCATGTGAGATGGTATCAGAGGTACTGCAGTATATCGTAGATGGTATCAAGATCCCGAAGATCGAGGCGAGCAGCCTGTATGCCGGTATCATGATCGATACCAACAACTTTGTGAATAGTACCGGAGTCCGTACTTTTGAGGCGGCAGCATTCCTGAGAAGATCTGGTGCAGATATTACGCTGGTAAGAAAGTTGTTCCGTGATGATATGGAATCTTACAGAGCAAAAGCAGAGATCATCAGCAGTGCGGAAGTGTATCATAATAAATTTGCCATCGCAAGAGGTGTGGATCTGCACATCGAGAGCCCGACGATCATCGGGGCACAGGCGGCAAATGAATTATTGGATATCAGTGCGATCAAGGCATCATTTGTATTAACAGAATATAATGGAAGAATATACGTCAGCGCACGTTCAATCGATGAAGTTAACGTACAGATCATCATGGAACGTCTGGGCGGAGGCGGTCATATGAACGCTTCCGGTGCACAGTTCAACCACACAGACATGGATGAAGCGGTAGCCTGCTTAAAACAGGTGATTGACGAGATGATAGAAGGAGGAGACTTGTAATGAAAGTAATTTTGACAGAAGACGTAAAGTCACTTGGTAAAAAGGGAGAGATTGTAAACGTCAGCGACGGATACGCAAGAAACTTTATCTTAAAGAAGAATAAAGGTGTAGAAGCTAACGGAAAGAACTTAAATGACCTGAAATTAAAGAAAGCCAACGACGACAAGATCGCTCAGCAGCAGTATGAGGATGCCCAGGAACTTGGCAGAAAGATCGAAGCAGGAAAGATTGAAGTTGCGATCAAGATGGGTGAAGGCGGCAGAGCGTTCGGCTCTGTATCTTCAAAGGAGATTGCAGAAGAAGTCAAAAAACAGATGGATCTTACGATTGATAAGAAGAAAGTCCAGTTAAAAGAAGCGATCAGAACACTGGGAACACATACGGTTCCGGTTAAGCTGCATCCAAAGGTAACGGCTGAGCTGAAAGTTGTTGTAAAAGAAGAAGCATAGGAGGAATTCAGGCGTGGAAGAAGCACTCATCAAACGAGTCATGCCACACAGCATCGAAGCAGAACAGTCTGTTGTCGGCGCCATGCTTATGGATAAAGATGCCATCACCACTGCAGGAGAAATCATCAGTGGTGATGATTTTTATCAGGCGTCATATGGAGTGATCTTTGATTCGATGATCGAACTGTTCAATGAAGGGAAACCGGTCGATCTGATTACTTTGCAGGAACGACTGAAGGAAAAAGATGTACCGGCAGAGATTGCCAGTCTGGAATTTGTCAGAGACCTGGTGACAGCAGTGCCGACTTCTGCGAACGTGAAATATTATGCACAGATCGTGGCAGACAAATCTGTGATGCGTAAGATGATCAAACTGAATGAAGAGATTGAAAATATGTGCTATGCCGGAAAAGAACCTCTGGAGTCTATCATGGAGCAGACCGAGAAATCCATGTTCCAGTTATTACAGAGACGAACGACCGGCGAATATGTTCCGATCAAACAGGTGGTTCTGAATGCGCTGGATAAGATTGAAAAGGCATCTAAGAGTAAGGGAACCGTTACGGGAATCCCGACCGGATTCATCGATTTGGATTATAAACTGTCCGGATTCCAGCCGTCGGATTTTATCCTGATTGCGGCGCGTCCGTCTATGGGTAAGACGGCGTTTGTCCTGAACATTGCACAGTATATGGCATTCAAGAAGAATAAAGCGGTTGCCATCTTCAGTCTTGAGATGTCAAAGGAACAGCTGGTAAACCGACTGTTCTCACTGGAATCACAGGTAGATGCACAGTCACTCAGAACTGGTAATATGAAAGATTCCGACTGGGAGAAACTGATTGAAGGAGCAGGTGTGATCGGTCAGTCGAAACTGATCATAGATGATACACCGGGTATCTCCATTTCGGAATTAAGATCAAAGTGCAGGAAATACAAGTTGGAGCACGGACTGGATATCATCATCATCGACTACTTACAGTTAATGACCGGAAGTGTAGGGAAGAGTTCCGAATCCAGACAGCAGGAAGTCTCAGACATTTCCCGTCAGTTAAAGGGACTTGCCAGAGAGCTGAATGTACCGGTCGTATCGCTGTCGCAGTTAAGCCGTGCGGTAGAAAGCCGTCCGGATAAGCGTCCGATGCTTTCCGACCTCCGTGAATCCGGAGCCATCGAGCAGGATGCGGACGTGGTAATGTTCATCTACCGAGATGAATACTACAATAAAGATTCCGAATTTAAGAAACAGGCAGAAATTATTATCGCAAAACAAAGAAACGGCCCGGTAGGGACCGTTAATCTGGCCTGGTTAGGTGAGTACACAAAGTTTGCGAACCTAAGCAGACAGGAAGATTCGTTTTAGTTTTTTTACTGGACCGGCATCGGCCGAAGCTTTCCGAAAGGATTGCTGCTGGCGGATCAGCTGGTCCAGTTTTTTGAATTCCAGTTCTTCCTGGCGTTCTTTTGCATCCAGAAGAAATGACATCTCCTGGCTGAACATGTTGAGAAGCACTTCGTTGTTATTCTGCAGCATACGTTTTAACTGAAGCTGCTCCCTGGTCCGTCTGATATCCGGGATCAGGGCCCTGAGATCAGAAAGGGAGACTCCCTGCTCATAGAGGTCCCTGATACATGCGTACAGTCTGGCATCATCTTTGGTCTCGCGTTTGATCTGTTCTAAAGTATTCAAAGCATTGGTATGATTTCCCACATTAGATACCCCCTTATATTATAATACTTGTCCCTTATGGGTAAATGTATCATAGCACAGGGGAAAACACCGATTTCGTCAGAATCCGTCGAGGGAAACAAAATTGTTGAAAAATGCGCAGTACATAAATACTGCGCATGAGTTTACCTGAATATGCAAAAGAACCTGCCGTTAGCAGGTTCTTTGTATATGCTTCTTATTTCGAATGATTAGCCTTCAGAGATAGCTCCTACTGGACACTGAGCTGCACATGCTCCACAATCTACACAAGCGTCAGCATCAATTTCATAATGCTCTGCTCCCTGAGAAATAGCTCCTACTGGACATTCAGCTTCGCAAGATCCGCAGCTTACACATTCATCACCAATTACGTGTGCCATAGTATTATACCCTCCTTTGAGTTTAAATTCCAGACATAAACCAATTCGTTGTCTCTGTCCATATCATAATACAAAAAGCCGAAATAAACAAGTAAATTACATGTTTTTTTGGAAATACATAAAAGTTTAGTTATAACTAACTTGTGTTAGCTGATACTGCTGTAAAAGGCATATCCGGTGGTGAAAAGAGACGTTCTTGTGGATTTTCGGTAAATTCCGGTTAAAATTAAGAAAAATTTCAATAAAAAATTCAACAAATTTTCACCGTTTTGGTGTATAGTATAGAATGCTGATAAAGTATAAGAAAAATAGAAGTGAAAATATAGGTAGTATATAATACAGGTGAAATGATACCGGATATAGGAGAGAGGAAAATGAAAAGAAATCGAATCATTGCTATGCTGCTTGGTACGGCACTGCTTGTATGCGGATGTCAGCAGACACCGAAAGCAACGGATGAAGAGAAGAAGATTGAAGCAGAGAAGAATACAACCAAGACGGAAGAGAAGGAATATCAGGGAAAATTAGACCTGATCAGTCCGGCGGCTTATAATAATACAGACGGACTGAAGTTGAAAAAAGGAGACTATATTTCGATTATAGGAAAGGCGAATGGTACGCAGTATTGGGATGAAGTAAAAAAAGGCGTGACACAGGCTGCAGAGGATCTGAATGCAAGTCTTGGATATACAGGAAAAGACAAGATAAAAGTAACATACAATGCACCGGATAAAGCAGACAATGTGGATGATCAGGTGAACCTTCTGGATGAAGAACTGGACAGATATCCGGTTGCGGTCGGAATCTCAATTGTAGATCTGCAGGCTTGTCAGGTACAGTTTGATCTCGCAACCGACAGCGAGATCCCGGTTGTTACTTTTGATTCCGGGTCTGATTATCAGGGAGTGGCTGCAGATGTATCGACGGACAATGTAGCTGCAGGAACAGAAGCAGCACAGAGGCTGGCAGAAGAGATGGGAGACAGCGGGGAAGCAGTTCTGTTCATTCAGGATTCGAAATCACAGGCTGCTCTTCAGAGAGAAAAAGCTGTGACGGATGAACTGACAGCGAACCATCCGAATATTTCTGTGGTAAATGTATATCATATGGATGAATTGAGCAATATGCAGAAGACAGTATCGGACGAGATCAATGCCGGAACTTACCGTCCAAAAGACAGTGAACTTCCGGATGGACAGCTTACCGGAGAAGATATAGTGGCTGCAGACAGTATTACAGAAGACCAGGTAGTCGATTACATCCTTGCAAAACATCCGAATATCACCGGCTGTTTTGCGGCAAACGGCGATGCTGTGAAAATGGCAGTTGATGGCTTGGAAAGAAATAAAATGGAGAAAAACGTAAAAGTGATCGGTTTTGATGCCAATGATGATGAGATCCAGAATCTGAAAGACGGTAAGGTCGATGGATTGATCGTGCAGAACCCATTCGGCATGGGATACGCAACCGTGGTGGCTGCGGCAAGAGCTTCTCTTGATATGGGAAATGAAGCTGTAGTGAATACAGGGTATATCTGGGTGACAAAAGAGAATCTGAAGACGGATGAAGTGAAGAAGATGCTCTATACAAAATAAAAAAAGAAAGTCATTTCTGTGAATATGAGCAGAAGTGACTTTCTTTTTTATGGAGACAAGGGAAAATTCCCTGTTATATTAACCAGCAGCTTTCGGAAGTGAAAATGAGAACTCCGTTCCCACCCCTTCCGTACTTACTACAGTGATGTTCTCGCCATGTGCCTGCACCGCTTCTTTCACGATCGCAAGCCCAAGACCGGTGCCTTTCTTATCTTTCCCTCGGGAGAGATCACTTTTGTAAAAACGTTCCCAGATTTTTCCGAGTGCCGCCCTTGGAATTCCGATCCCATTATCTTTGACTGCTGTATATACTTTTTCACCGCGGTCTGTTGTTTCGATGGTAATAATGGAATCCGGATCGCTGAATTTAATGGCATTGTCCAGCAGGTTGTATAAGACTTGCTGGATTTTACGTTTGTCGGCATTTACATTCAGATGCTTTGTTGCGAAGACTAGCTCAATAGAGATCTTTTTCTGGGTGCAGACTCCTTCGAAGGATGCCGCCACGTGTTTGATCATCTCGTGGATATCGAATACTTCCCGGTTGAGAAGCAGGTGATGGGTATCGAACTCATTTAATGTCAGTAGATCGTGTGTCAGGTCTGTCAGGCGTTCCGTTTCGAATAAGATAATCTTCAGATACTTCTCGTGTAATTCAGGCGGGATAGTTCCGTCTGTCATAGCTTCCACATACCCTTTGATGGAAGTAAGCGGAGAACGGAAATCATGGGATACATTTGCCACAAATTTCTTCTGGTAATCTTCCATATCTCGAAGCTGTGAAGACATATAGTTCAGCGATGCGGACAGATAACCCATCTCGTCTTCGGTTGTGACCGGGATCTCATATTCCAGATTGCCGGAAGCATACTGTGTTGCAGCTTCGGTGATCTTGTGAAGCGGTCGGTAGACAAGGAAATGGAATGCCAGCAGGATAATGAACGAGAGCAGGAAGATCACGATGAATGTGATATACACACCACGCATTAATATATCCGTCATGGTGTCAACGACGGTGGTGTACTGATGGATCATCAGATAACCTTTTGGGAAATACCCGTAAGTTACCGGAACGGTCACAGTGATAACATCACTGTCGAAATATCCGTGATAATCACCGGTCTGTGAACGGTCACTTCCGGATTCGGCAGGATCGAAATCCTTGATCGTATCCGGAGCGGACGGGTATTCACTGGAATGGGCGGAGGCGATCATGTTACCATCTCTGGAAACGAACCAGACTGCGGCATCCAGCTGGGTCTCAATCCCGGATAAGATCATCTGTGTATCAGATTCCTGCAATTCACCGGAAAAATAACCGGGAAGATAGCTGGTGGCAACCATCGTAGCCTCCCGGTACATACTGTTACTTACACGGTTAAAGATCGGTGTACGGACCAGATTCTCTGTCAGTGTTGCGGCTGTAAAAAGGCTTAAGAATCCGAATATGATATAGATAAATATGAATTTTAAATATAATGTACTTTTCATGATATCTACCCGCTGTTATTTTACTTCAAATTTATAACCGATTCCCCATACAGTGCTGAGACTCCAGCCGTTATGATCTTTGATCTTCTCGCGGAGACGCTTGATATGCACATCTACGGTACGGGTATCACCGATGTATTCGTAACCCCAGATCTGATCCAGCAGCTGCTCTCTGGTGAAGACCTGATTTGGAGAAGATGCGAGGAAATAAAGAAGCTCCAGTTCCTTCGGCGGCATCTCAACGGTATGTCCGTCAACAATGACAGAATAATTAGTCAGATTGATCTCAATTCCCGGATATTCGACACATTTTCCCTTATCTGCCTGAGGGGTCTCAGGTTTTGAACCAACCTGATAGCGGCGTAGAACAGCTTTTACGCGGGCAACAAGCTCTTTGGCATCGAATGGTTTCATAATATAATCATCTGCGCCGAGTTCAAGACCAAGTACCTTGTCGAATACTTCGCCTTTGGCAGAGAGCATGATGATTGGGGTGTTGGATCTGGTGCGGATCTCACGACAGACCTGATATCCATCAATACCAGGCAGCATAAGATCTAAAAGAACCAGATTCGGTTTGTAAGTATCAAAGGCAACCAGTGCCCGTTCGCCGTCGTGGACCATCATGGTATCAAAGCATTCTTTGGCCAGATATAAAGAGACCAGTTCGGCAATATTTTCATCGTCATCGACGATCAGTATTTTCTGTTTGTTCATAGATGTATACGCCTCCCATATGCAGATGCATTTTTTTGTTTTATTTCAGTTCGGCAATGGTTACACCTGCGTCACCCTCGCCGAAAGCCCCAAGACGGAATGATTTGACATGTTTCTGTCGTTTTAGATATTTGTGGATACCGGCTCTTAATGCTCCGGTTCCCTTACCGTGAACGATCCTTACAGAACTGAGGTGTGCAAGCGAAGCGTCGTCCAGATATTTATCCAGTTCGGCAATCGCCTCATCGACCGTCTTACCAAGAAGGTTGATCTCCGGGCTGATCGCGAGAGACTTGCCCATCTTGACTTTGCCCTTACCGGTCTGACGGGTTCTCTTGGCAAATGAATATGCCGGCGCTTCGTCGATAATCTCCAGATCGGAAATGTTGACTGTGGAGCGCAAGATTCCCATCTGCACGGTGACATTACCTTTGGCATCCGGAAGTGAAGTGACAGATCCGGTCAGGTTCATGCTGAGTACTTTGACAGATTCACCCAACTTGAAATCACTGGCCTTGTAAGCCTTTTTCGGTTTTTTTGTATCTGTCTTCATGGAATTCTGTGTGGCATTCATTTTCTTGCGGAGACGTTCGCGTTCTTTTTCCATCTCGGCAACAGATATATTTGCCTTGCCGAACTTGTGGAAGTTACGCATCGTCTCATCGGCGGTTTCCTTGGCATCGGCCAGAATCTCATGCGCTTTTTCGTTGGCTTCACGGATGATGCGGTCGCGCTGCTCTTCTAATTTGTCGCGTTTCTGACGGGTCTCTTCTTCAAGACGTGCCAGTTCACGTTTGTAGTGCTCGATTTCTTCCTGTTCTTTCCGGATAGTACGCTTACTTGTCTCCAGATCGGTTAACAGGTCTTCAAAGGATTCATCCTGTTCGGTCAGGTGTGTTCTGGCATCATCGATGATATAATCAGGAAGGCCAAGCTTTCCTGCGATGGCAAATGCATTACTCTTTCCCGGGATACCGATCAGAAGACGGTAAGTCGGACTGAGTGTCTCTACATCAAATTCACAACAGGCATTCTCAACACCCGGTGTGGAAAGGGCGAAGACTTTCAGTTCACTGTAGTGTGTGGTTGCCATGGTGCGGATACCTCTCTGATGGAGATAGCTTAAGATGGCGATCGCAAGAGCGGCGCCTTCAGTAGGGTCGGTTCCCGCATTCAGCTCATCGAACAGTACCAGAGAATGTTCATCTACATGTTTTAAGAACGAGACGATGTTCGTCATGTGAGAGGAAAAGGTACTGAGGCTCTGCTCAATACTTTGTTCATCCCCGATATCGGCATATACATTTTCAAAAAGAGCCAGTTCCGAACGGTCCAGTGCAGGGATATGAAGTCCCGCCTGTCCCATCAGGGTAAATAATCCGACTGTTTTTAAGGAAACAGTCTTACCGCCGGTGTTCGGTCCGGTTACGATCAGAAGGTCGAAAGTGTCACCGAGAGTGACAGTGATCGGAACGACTTTCTTCTTATCTAACAGAGGGTGACGTCCTTCGCGGATATGGATTCTTCCTTGTGTATTGAAGACCGGCTTGCTTGCATTCATAAGAATTGCAAGGTTCCCTCTTGCGAAAATGAAGTCCAGTTCCGTCATGATTTTATAGTCGGTGCGGATGGACTCTGTATATTCTGCGACATCGGCACTTAAGCGTGCAAGGATTATCTGTATCTCTTCCTGTTCTTTGCCGTAAAGTTCTTTCAGGTCATTATTCAGTTTTACAACAGACATCGGCTCGATGAACAGTGTAGAGCCTGTGGCAGACTGATCGTGGATCAGACCGGATACCTGGCTTCGGTATTCGGCTTTGACCGGGATACAGTAGCGGTCCCCGCGCATTGTGATGATCGAATCCTGCAGATAGGTGCGGAGTGAACCGTTGACCAGGGAAGATAAGGTAGAGTGTACTTTATCGTTGATCTGGTTCATGGAACGGCGGATCTGCTTCAAGGTGCTGCTGGCATCGTCGCTGATCTCATCTTCGTCAATGATACATCTGCGTATCTCGGTGCTGATCAGTGTCAGCGGCTCAATCTGCTGGAAAAATATATCTAGACAATCTTCCGCATCGTCTACGGTCTCATGACGGCCGTAGGCTTTGATCTGCCCTGCATTTTCCAAAAGCTTGCAGATACGTAAGAGTTCCCCGCTTCCAAGGGCTGCATCGACTTCCAGACGCTTTAAAGATTCCCCGATCGGGTTACAGCTTCCGAAAGAAGGGCGTCCTTTCTTGATGATACGGGTAAATGCAGCTGCAGTCTGTTCCTGTGCGGATTCGATATCCGGAAGGGATGTCATAGGCTTTAATCTCTTGCAGCGTTCCTTGCCGCCGAAAGAGGTTGCCTGTTCTATTAAGATGTCAATGATTTTATGATATTCTAATTTCGTTAATGTTTTTTTATTCATGTTTTTCACCTGGATCTATTCTATGTTACTGTACGTACAGTAATTCTGGTCAGTAACTATTCTACCTTATTTGCGCTATAAAGAAAAGGATAATATTGAACATTCCCATTCCATACGGTATACTATAAAAAGGATTGTAAAGGAGACGAAAGAGCTGATGGATGAGCAGAAACATCTGAAAAATGGGCAGGAAGAACCTGAAAATAAAACAGAAAAATCAGAGTATTCATTTATGCAGGAAACGATCAAAGATGAGAACAGCCGCGGCAAAAAGTACCGCAAAGATCTGCTTCGGATCGCAGGGCTTGGAGTGGCGTTCGGTGTATGTGCCTGCATTAGTTTTTCTGCGCTCAGACCATGGCTGGATGAAAAGTTTCCCGGAGATTCGCAGGAAGTTGTAATACCGGAAGAAAAAGAGGAAGAAAAGTCGGATGAAACCACTGCAGATAGCGGCGATGACAGCACAGTACAGCCGCTGGGCATTGACAGTTACAGAGAACTTCAGAAAGCAATGAACACAGTAGCATCCGAAGCCGCAAAATCGGTAGTTGAGGTCATCGGTATCTCGGGAGAGCAGGACTGGACGGAAGAATCTTATGATAATAAGAACAGTGTGTCCGGACTGATCATTGCGGATAATGGACAGGAACTTCTGATATACGGCAAGACTTCTATATTAAGAAATACAAAAGAGATTCATATCAGATTCGCAGATGAGACAACGAAGCAGGCTTCTGTGAAGAAGAAGGATGAAAGTCTTGGGTTTGCGATCTATGCTGTAGCCAAAAGCAGCATCGGGCAGTCAACCTGGCAGCAGATCAGTATTGCAACTCTTGGCAGTTCCGGTTCGGTACAGAAAGGAGATGCTGCGGTGGTTCTCGGAAAACCGTTCGGTTATGCGGGAGCGGTTGGATTCGGAACGATTGCGAGCAGCAGAAATGAACTGGACGGGGATGACGGAAGTTATCCGCTTCTTTGTACAGACATTGGTGCGGCAGAGGATGGGACAGGCGTGATCGTCAATCTGTCGGGCGAAGTGGTTGGAATTATTGACCAGGGCATATCCGGGAACAGCAGCAGAGAACTGGTGACCGGTTATGGAATCTCGGGATTGAAATCAGAGATTGAATTGTTATCCAACGGTCAGGCGGTGCCATATATCGGCATTCGTGGATTGGATGTGACGGCAGAGATCGAAGCGCAGGGAATTCCCAAAGGCGTGTATGTCCGGACTGTAGAGACGGATTCTCCGGCAATGGCAGCAGGGATCCAGAGTGGAGATATCATTACGGAGGCAGCAGGGAAGAAGATAACATCACTGTCAGCCTACCAGAGTGTACTGCGGGACCAGAAAAGCGGCAGTAAAATCAGACTCAAAGGACAGAGACAGGGCTCCGGTGGTTATGTGGATATTTCCTTTGACGTGACAGTCGGAAGTAAGGAGTAGCCTGCCGGATGGATGCTTTGGTGCCGGGGCAGTTGTAAAATAAAGATATAGAATATAGAAAGAGGAAATAAGATGAGATATATCAATACCCTTCACGAAGGGGAAACGATCAGAAATGTATATTTGTGTAAAGGAAAGCGTTCGGCGGAGACCAGAAACGGAAGACCGTATGATAATCTGATCCTGCAGGATAAGACCGGAACACTGGACGGAAAAGTATGGGATCCGAATTCCGGCGGGATTGCAGACTATGATGAGCTGGATTTCATTGAGGTATATGGTGAGATCATCAATTACAATAATAATCTGCAGATGAATATCAAGCAGATCAGAAAAGCGCAGGAGGGCGAATACATTGCTGCCGATTACATGCCGACAACAGAGAAGAGTACAGACGGTATGTATGAGGAACTGCTTGGATACATTAAGAAAGTAGATAATCCGTATCTGAGACAGGTACTGGAGTATTATTTTGTAAAAGACGAGACATTTATCCGTAACTTCAAGGGACATTCCGCAGCGAAGACGGTTCATCACGGATTCGCAGGCGGCCTTCTTGAACATACACTGAGTGTTGTCAAGTTCTGTGACTATATGACAGGCGCATATCCGATCCTGAATAAGGACCTGCTTTTCACAGCAGCAATCTGTCATGACATCGGAAAGACCAAGGAATTATCTTCCTTCCCGGAAAATGATTACACAGACGAAGGCCAGCTTCTGGGACATATCGTGATCGGTGTGGAGATGATCGGGGATGCAGTCCGCAATATTCCGGACTTTCCGGAGAAACTTGCGAACGAATTAAAACACTGTATTGTTGCACACCATGGAGAACTGGAATACGGTTCCCCAAAGAAACCGGCACTTGCCGAGGCAATGGCACTGAATCTTGCCGACAATGCGGATGCGAAGATGCAGACTCTGACAGAGTTATTCAAAGACAAAAAGGGAAATGACTGGCTGGGATATAACCGCCTGTTTGAATCAAATATCAGAAAGACAGTTATCTAATGATGCAGAAGAATGAAATTGTAAAGGTAAAAATAGAAGATATCGGAGTCGGAGGAGAAGGCATCGGCAAGGTGGACGGGTATACACTGTTCATCAAAGATGCCATTATAGGGGATGTCGTAGAGGCAAAGGTTATGAAAGCCAAGAAGAATTACGGCTATGCCCGCCTGATAAATGTCCTGACTCCGTCGAAAGACCGCGTAGAGGAAGTGGTCTGTCCGATGGCGAGAAAATGTGGTGGATGCCAGATACAGGAGATGAAGTACCCGGCACAGCTTGCATTTAAAGAATCTAAGGTACGCGGCAATCTGGAGCGGATCGGAGAAGTTCCGGGTGAACTTCTGGATCAGATCATGCACCCGGTTGTCGGTATGGACGGAGAAGGAATGCAGCCGTTCCGCTACCGTAATAAGGCGCAGTTCCCGATTGGAACAGACAAAGACGGCAGAGTGATCGCCGGATTCTATGCTGGCAGAACACACAGTATTATCGAGAATACAGACTGTGTACTCGGTGTGGAAGTGAATGAAGAGATTCTGAACTGTATTCTGGACTTCATGGAAGAATTCGGAATTCCGGCATACGATGAAGTGAAACATAAGGGACTGGTGCGCCATGTATTGCTCCGTTACGGATTTAAAACGGATGAGATCATGGTATGTCTGGTCATTAATGGAAAGACCATTCCACACTGCCATGATCTGGTCGGACGTCTCCGTCAGATTCCGGGTATGACAAGTATTACACTCTGTACGAATACGGCGAAGACGAATGTGATCATGGGTGATACGATCCGCCTTCTGTGGGGACAGGAGTTCATCACAGACTATATCGGTGAGATTAAGTACCAGATTTCCCCTCTGTCATTTTATCAGGTGAATCCGGTTCAGACAGAGAAGTTATACGGACTGGCACTGGACTATGCAGGTCTTACAGGCAATGAGACAGTGTGGGATCTGTACTGCGGAATCGGAACCATTTCCCTGTTCCTTGCGAAGAAAGCAAAGCAGGTATACGGTGTAGAGATCGTACCGCAGGCCATTGACGATGCGAAGAATAATGCGAAGATTAATGACATTACGAATGCGGAGTTCTATGTAGGCAAGGCAGAAGAAGTTCTGCCGGAATATTATAAAGAATATGAAAAGACACATAACGGAGAGGCGGCGCACGCAGATGTGATCGTGGTCGATCCGCCGAGAAAGGGCTGTGAGGAATCCCTACTTCAGACGATCGTGGATATGCAGCCGGAGAAAGTCGTGTATGTGAGCTGCGACAGTGCAACGCTTGCGCGGGATGTGAAGTTCTTAAGAGCGAATGGATATGAGCTTAAGGATGTGACGCCGGTGGATCAGTTCCCGCATACGGTGCATGTAGAGTGCGTGGTCTTGATGTCAAGAAAAGATGAATAATAGCCAAAAAGCGGCGTATTTCCGGGCTTTTTCGGAAGTTGGGATTAGAAGCCTAACTTCTGAAAAGGCTCGGTTGTTTTATATGGAAACATATCTACTGCGAAAATGTGTGTCAGGTTGTGACCTCGGATTAGATAACGCAAATTGAGTGAGGGGATTAGATGTTAGAAAGTGAAATAAAAATTATCATTTAACATAGAAATAAACATAAGGAGCGTGAAAAAATGGGAAAAGAATTATTCGACAATATACCTAGCAAAGTTGCAGACCTATTGTCTGATGTTAAAAATGGACGCATTGGTTTGCCAGACCTGCAGCGCCCTTTTGTATGGAAAGACAATAAGGTTCGTGAGTTGCTCGATTCAATGATGAAGGGATATCCAATCGGCTACATTATGCTTTGGGCATCTCCGGATGATTATGAAAATACAGGCTACATCGGTAAAAACAATAAAATGTATAAGCGTCCAGATGATTTAGTAATTGACGGACAGCAGCGTTTAACAGCGCTGTTGGCTGCAATGTATGGAGTAACCATTAAGGATAAGAATTATAAGGAAAGAAAGATTCGTATTTCTTTCAATCCTTTAACTCGTGAGTTTGCAGTTTGGACACAGGCGTATGAAAGAAATCCTGAATGGATTAGTGAAATCAGTAGTGTGTTCGCAGCAGACCAAGAGCATAATATTTCTAAATTTAGAAAAGCATATATCAAAACTGCCAATGAGGGCCGCTTGAAAAATGATGAGCCTGAGTTGACAGAAGATGAAGAAGATATCATCGAAGAAAATATCAACGATTTGCTTAATCTTGGTATTTATTCATTACCAACACTGAAAATTAACTCAAAAGCTGACGAAGAGGATGTTGCTGATATCTTTGTTCGTGTAAACTCAGGAGGTCAGAACCTTACTGAAAAGAACTTTATTGAAACACTTATTGCTGTTTATGACAATGAGGTTCATGACAAGATTAATAAGTTTTGCGCGGAATCAAGAATACCTGCAAACGGTACATCGTTTAATCAGATTCTTCAGGTTGACCCTTCACATCTAATAAGAATGTCAGTTGGTGTTGGATTTAGAAGAGCACGTTTGCGTTATGCTTACATGTTGCTCCGTGGTAAAAATCTGAAGACCGGTGAAATTACTCAAAATGTACGTGAAGAAAATTTGAAAATATTCAAAGAATCCTTGGATGTTGTTACTAATTTGAATAACTGGCATGCATTTATGAATCTTTTCGCTTCAGCTGGTTACTTGAAGGGAAGTTTGGTTGCATCATCAAATGCTGTAGTATTTAGCTATGCTCTATATCTGATTGGAAAATATGAATATAAGGTGTCATCGATTGAGCTTCAGAAAATTATTCGTAAGTGGATTTTTATGTCTACGATTACTGGATTCTATACAGGTTCAACAGAAACAGAGGTTGAGAAGCAGTTTGCAGATTTAAGGGACGTTCACAGTGCTGATGACTTTGTTGCTTATCTTAATTCTGTTATTTCAAATAGATTTACCGATGACTATTTTGAGTACTCGTTACCTGCAGAATTGAACAGTTCATCTGCGACGTCTCCGGCTTGGTACGGTTATGTCGCTGCGGTTAATGTACTTGGAACACCGATGTTATTTAGCACTGCGCCTTTATCACAATATTTTGTATTAGGAACTAGTGGAGATAAGAATTCAGTGGACAAGCACCATATCTTCCCTAAGCATTATCTTGAGAAAATCGGATATGACAATGACCGTGACAGAAACCAGATAGCGAATTTTACATATCTAGATTACGTTACGAACATTGATATATCTGATGCGCCTCCGGCTGAGTATGTTGGAAGATACAGAGAAAAACTCGGTGAGGAAGGTTATAAACTGGCTTGTGCGCAGAATGCACTACCAGTGGATTTTGAAAAACTAGAATATCCAGAGTTCTTGAAGCAACGCAGATTGTTGATGGCTCAAATAGTAAAATCAGCTTATATTGAGCTAAATAAGTAAATGTATATTTGTAAATAAACCACCTAATCGGGTTATTAAAAAGGATTGGTAACATGGAAAGAAGTAAACTTGTGCAACGTACAACTGAATATCTTTTATCTTTACCAGATGAGAGAACTCTTACGATGAGAGAAGCAGTTTTAGCGGCATGTCCAGAAGCTGAGGAAGATATCAATGATACAGCCTTGTTTGATTTACTAGATGAGATTTCTGATACAGTAAGAAAAACTGGTGCGGTTCTGGACTTTACTGCTCACGATGGATTGGTTGAGGGTCTTCCGTTTAATCTTGACTTCATCGTCAGAAAGAAACGACTGCAGAAGGCACAGATTATTTCTGACCTACTGTGCTATGGGCCTTGTCCGGAACCTGAAGATGCAATAGAGCAAAGAATCACAATATCTGCAACAGGCAGAGTTTGGTTTACAGAGTATTTGTTTGGTGAAATAGGATGTGAGAAGAAACCTGTTGGCAGAAAACTTCAGTTCTCTATTGGCAAGGAAAAAGCGATGGCCATCTTATCAAAGATAGCAAATTACCTAGAAGAAGAACCAATGTTAATTCGCTGCACTGATATTGGTGATTGGACTTTAATAGCTACAGATGCATCAGGTGGTGTACAGCAGATGTCCTGTTCATTATGTGGAGGTGTTGTAGTTGATGAAGTTGATTTGACAGATTTCATTCGAGAACAAATTCCTATAGCTGCATTAAATCCTATGTCTGGCATTGAAGAAAAGGCAGAAACTCTCATGACTGAGGCTGCTAGAAAGACAAGCCGAGTATTTGAGCCTTTGTTTCAAAATTTGAGTAACTCATTTTTAAGAGGATGTGTGGTATAAATCTGTGCATCCTCTTAAAGAAAATGGTATAATTGTAAATAGGGTTCTAGAATAAAGAATTAGATTTACGGATTAATCTAGGGAAGTTGATAAGAACAAAATTATAACGAAAGTTTTTGGAAATTTGAACGGTATAAGCATGATAAGAAAAATCTTTCAACTATTATAGCGGATAAAACAGATGTGAAGATGGATATGACTAATACTGTGAGGGGTGTTCGTTTACATAGCATAAAGAAGGAATAGAAGCAAAGCAATATTAGTTAAATCATAAATCTAAGCTGAAAGGAAGGTTAATGTGAGTAGCAAAGTGCTTTATAAGATGTATGGTTTTAATAAAGACTACTTAAGAGGTTCGTGTAAGAAAAAAATCATCATAGATTCCAACATTATGTGGAAATATCCTAATCATCCATTTTTGCAAGAAGTAATTATTGCCAAAGAATTAACATATATGGAATTTATTTTAATAGAAGGAAAAGAAGCAAAAGATTACTTAAGTGAAATTAGTGACGAGTTAGAAAGGATTTGTTTTAATATTATAGTATATACTGAAATACCAACATTGCAGCCATTCTGCGAAAGAGCGCAGATAATAAATGCAGATGGAACAGTTATGATGCTGGATGATAGATTGAATATTCATGATGAATTAACTATATGTAATGATGCCGGGGTCAAAACATAGTTTTTTCTATGTCTGCCCTTTGCAAGAACCTT
>OCHA01000484.1_pt1 | contig 45625 bp, 36 predicted proteins | sample 1538591 | NCBI WGS metagenome assembly OCHA01 (sample SAMN04571710, study PRJEB22368) | human gut metagenome | biome: human gut; material: stool | host: Homo sapiens | place: Luxembourg | collected 2012-09-06 | reverse complement strand
AACAATGTTCATCAATGCCTGCCAGTCACCGATTGCCATACCAAGCTTATCTGATATTGCCAGATTCATCATTGTACAAGGGTCGGTGCCCATGTCACATAAAACAAGCCAGGACAGGCAAAATCCCATAAGGATAACAGCGAAAAGCACCAGAAGCAGACGGGGAATGAAATTTTTTCTTCGGTACATGTGAGTAAAAAAGTCTTTTGTAAAAATTGCGCTCATAAAAAAATCCTTTTGTATTGAATAGAGTACCCATCTGCAGTACAGACAAGCCATTTTTAAGTATAGCATAGTCTTACTGATTTGCAACAAAAAAATCAAACTTTCGGGCAGTGTCCCATAAGCAATTCATTAATGCAAATATCAAAGTGATGGCTTAAATTGTAGAGATTATCAATAGTGGGAACAGAATCACCGTTCAACCAGTGGTAAATTGTTTGCGGACAGGAAAGTCCTAATATTTTCTGAAGGTCTTTTACAGTCATATCGTGCTGCTTCATCAATGAGCGCAGGTTCTGACCGATTTCTCTGGAGTCAAATTTTGGAATATCCCGCATTTGTTTTGTCTCCGTTTCTTTTGCTTTCTTGTCGTATTTACAGTAATACCAGAAAAAAGGCCAAGAAGCAAGAAAAATAGAACGCAGGATTCGACATAAGCTGTACTTTCGAGAAATCTGCATCTTGCCGTAATGTGGAAAAGCGATATAATAAATAAAAGGGGAGGCAGGCACAAACAAAACAAAGAAATACAAAAAGAGAGGTGTACCATGAATATAAACTGGGATGCAAAAGGCTATAAGGAAAATTTTTCATTTGTACATGAATATGGCGAGGATGTTGTCAGTCTGTTAAAGAGTCCAAAGGGAGCTGCTGTGCTTGATTTAGGCTGTGGAAATGGAGCATTAAGTGTAAAACTTTTGGAAAAAGGCTATAAGGTAATTGGAATGGATGCATCAGAGGCAATGCTTGAAATTGCAAAAGCACAATATCCGCATATGACATTTTTGCAAGGCGATGCATGCAGCTTTCATCTTAAGGAACCATTGGATGCGATCTTTTCCAATGCAGTGTTCCATTGGATTGATGCTTCGATGCACCCTCATATGTTGTGTCATCTCGCTGGACAGTTAAAGACAGGCGGTGAGCTTGTATGTGAGTTTGGCGGAAATGGCTGTGCAGAGACCGTTCACGCTGCGTTAGAGCGCGCATTTGCAAAGAGAGGCCTAGTCTATCCAAGAGTCTTTTATTTTCCAACTATTGGAGAATATGCACCACTCTTAGAAGAAGCAGGTTTTCGCGTTGAATATGCGGTACTTTTTGACCGTCCAACAAAGCAGAAAACAGAAGATGGCTTTAAAGACTGGGTAAATATGTTTGATAAGGCACCGTTTGAAGGAATGGATGAAGCATTAAAAGATGAGATCATTGCAGAAGCCGAAGCAGAATCAAAAGAAAAATTATATCATGACGGCAGCTGGTACATTGATTACGTGAGAATACGTTTTCGCGCCGTAAAGTATTAAAGCCATGGGGACAGGGACACTAATTCGGCCACTGTCCCTGTCCCTTTGGTCACTTTCTTATAAATTTCAGATAGATTACGCATGAAGCAGCGGCAGTAATAAACTCCGTCAACCACATAGCATGCCATACACCATTTGCATCAAAAAATTTAGTTAAAATAAGCGCAGCTGGAATGATGACAACTATATAGCGCATCAGTGAGATCACAAGTGATGGAGCACCTTTTCCGAGTCCTTCGAGTGCACCGGAAACGGTAACAGAAATCGAAGAGATGATAAAGCCAATGCTAATAATGCGAAGAGCAGAAGCGCCAAGGCGAATCGTTTCTGCATTAGAGGTGAAAAGTCCGATCAAGGAGCTTGGAATAGCAAGACAAAGTGCAGTACCGATTACCATGACACCAGATATAAGAATCAGAGAATCAAAGAAAATCTGCCTTACACGGGCATGTTCACCTGCACCATAATTGTAGCCAATCAGCGGACGCATTCCCTGAACAACACCATTTCCAGTCAGATAAAGGAAGGTTTGGAGCTTATAGTAGGCACCAAGAACAAGTACATATGACTGGGAATATGCAGCCAAAATTCCATTTAATGTAGAGACAAGCAGTGAAGGAAGCGCCAAATTTAATGTGGCAGGAATGCCGACAGTATAAAGGCGAAGTAATAGTTGCTTGCTTGGCTTGCAGCAGGAAAGAGAAAATGTTACAGGCAGTGGACGAACCACGCAGAAAACAAGGTAAATTACAAGAGACAGCATTTGTCCAATGGCAGTTGCAATTGCAGCACCTTCAATTCCCATTGCTGGAAAAGGTCCGATGCCAAAGATCATAAGTGGATCCAGAATGATGTTTCCGATACAGCCCGCCATCATGGCAACCATCGAAACCTTCATGCGTCCAGTTGCCTGAAAAATTTTTTCAAGAGATATTGAAATTCCAATCGGAATTGAGAAACTAAGGGTGATTCTTGCATAACGAATACCTAAAGATATAACGTCCTGATCAGTTGTAAACAGCTCCAAAAAAGGGCGAATAAATGTTAGACAGACAATCATAAGAAGCAGTCCGTGAAATGCATTTAATAATGTGCCAAGCGAGGCAGCACGGTCGGCTTCTTTTTTATTTCCAGCACCAAGGTGGATGGAAATAACAGCATTTGTTCCAATTGCAAAGCCAACGGTGATTGCCGTAATCAAGTTTTGAATTGGATAAACAAGAGAGAGTGCCGTCATGGCATTGTCGCTTATTTTTGCGATAAAGATGCTGTCAACAATATTATACAAAGAATTAACGAGCATAGACAGCGTCATAGGCAGTGCCATAGAAACTACAAGCGGCAGCACTGGTTTTTGCTTCATGTAAGTTTGATCCATAAAAAAAGAACTCCTTTCTGCTTTAAAGCGTTCTCACGAAAACATTTATTGGTTTTGCTGCGCAAAAAAAATACCGCACAACAAATACGGGAACGCAGTATTGTTGTGTGGCGAAAAATAAAGATATCTTAATTTAATTAGTCTTTATGAAAAGTCCACGGCCGGAATCCGGTTTTAGTACTAACATAGAATAGCAAAAATAAAGAGAGATGTCAAGCTTGACAAACAGGAAAAGATGCTATACTGTTGAGTTATGTGTTTAAAAGAACATGGCAAGGAAGGGAGACATCAGATGAGTTTGACACAAATAAACCTAAAGCCATATTGGGATGAAAATACAATAGACAGAATGGATGTGACAATAAAGATCACAGGACTGTCTTATAAAGAAGGGGAGCGGCTGTGCAGTATGCAGCTAAGCACCGTGACAATACCAGGATGTGAGCCAAATGCTTTACAGATTTGTGATGAAAGCGGTGCGGTTTTAGTGAAGGAGTCAGAAGAAACACCATATCCGTATCATTGGCGCAGATGGAACGTGCAGCGCGGCACAGAGGGAAATGTAAAGATTAATTATACAGTATATCCGCGAGAGATAAAGCCAACAGATATTTGCGGTCCATATTTTGACTTTCGTGCAGAAAAGGGAGGTGCAAACAGTGCAGGCTTTTCTTTTTTAATGGATATTGAAAAGGCAGAAGAATGCGAGCTTTCATGGGATATGAGTGCGATGCCAGAGAAAAGCCGCGGTGTTTGCACATTAGGGGAGCATAAAGTAAAGGCGAAGACACTTGATAGGCTTCGTGAATGTTATTTTGCTATGGGACAATTAAATGCTATTGAAGAGGGTGATTTTGGATTTTACTGGATGAGTCAGCCGCCATTTGACGTGAAAGAGGTTGCTGAGTATACAAAAAAACTTTTTGGTCAGATGCAGAAATTCTTCAAGGATACCGAAAAGGTCTACCGTATTTTCGTGAGAAAGGATCCATTTTTGACAAGCGGAGGAACGGCGCTTTATCGTTCCTATCTTTTTGGCTGGAATACAACTCAGCCATGCAGCCTTGAAGATAAAAAGGCTATTCTCGCACATGAGATGGTACATAACTGGCCGCAGCTAAATGATAATCCATATGGTGTCACAACATGGTATTCGGAAGGCACGGCAGAGTATTACAGCGTGCTTTTACCGCTTAGACTTGGTCTTATGACAGATGATGAGGCTATTTTGGAGCTTCAAAAGCGCACAGATGCATATTATTCAAATCCGACAAGAGCACTTGGAGATGAGGAGGCTGCCGCCATTTGCTGGAAAGACCGCAGGGCGCAGCGACTGGTTTATGGCAGAGGAATGATTTTTGTAATCAATACTGATATTATGATTCGCAAGGCAACAAATGGCGCACACAGCATAGATGATGTTGTGCTTGATATTTTACAGAAAGATCGCGCAGGAATACAGCTTGGAAACGAAGTATTTTTAACGTCTGTAAAGAAAATTAGTGGTCTTGATGTGCGAAGTGAATGGGAAGATATGCATACAGGAAAGGAAATTATTCCGTTAAGCGGAGGCTTTGACGGTCATTTTGCCGTAGTGGAAAAAGAGATCGATGAAGCAGATACAGGAAAAAAAGTGCGTTCCTGGACATGGATCAAACAAGAGACGAAAAAAGGAAAATAATATGAGCGCTCAAGCGAGAGGAGGCAAATAGAAATGGAAAACAATACGACACAGCTCAAGAAATTTACACCAGAGACGATGAAAGAAATCGTTTATGTCACATGGCCGACACTTGCACCAGCAGGGGACAAAGCTGCATGGGTTGATTGGAAGGGCGACATGAAAAGTGGCCTGTTTTCTTCAAAGATTCATCTGATGGAAAATTTATTACAAAATGCGACAGGCGCAGAGGGTATGGACGCAGCTCGAAAAGAATCTGTTTTGACACCAGATGGAGTGAAAGAAAAACAGCCAGTTTTTCTTTCAGATGGCGTTCATATGGCGTATCTGTCGAATGAGACAGGTGAGTTTCAGGTATTTATTAAAAATCTTAAGACAAACGAAAAACGTCAGATTACAACACTTCGTCATGGTGTACTGCGCTATCAGCTGTCAGATGATGAGACAAAACTTGTTTTTGAGGCAACGCTTTGGCCAGAGGAGATTCAGGAAAATACTGCATTCGAAGAGATGACGCCAGAAAAGAAGGCACAGTGGGAAGAGGATCTTGATTGGAGACCATATGAGATTACTAATCTGACATATAAGCTTGATGAGTGGCACGGTATGAGAAAAGGTGAGTTTTCACATATAGGTACGGCAGAACTTTCATCAAAAAAACAAAAGCTTTTTACATCAGACTGCATGGAAAAGATGGAAGCAATTTATCCATCCTGGTCTCACGATGGCAAAAAAATTGCGTTTTATGGATATCCGTATGAAGGCGCAAAAGGCTTTGATGTAGAATTGTTTGTATGTGATGAGAACGGAAAAAATCTGAAGCAAATAAGCCGCGACAATGGTATTTATGGAGATCATGCACCGGCCTTTACAGCAGACGATACTGGCATCGTAGCGATGGTGTTTGGTGATTTTGAAGATGGAAGCTGCGTACAGCTGCCAATGTTGTTTGATTTAATGAACAATATGCATCGATATTTGATCGACGAGTGGGACGAATCCATCTGCCATGGTGTTCATCCGCTTCGAGCAGGTTCTCTTGAGTATGGTGATCATTCTCCTTACTTTAAGCTTACGAAGGATGGTAAGTATCTGTATTTTCAGACAGGACGTCACGGCCGTTATTCCCTTTGCCGTGTAAGAATTGATGCGGCAAAGTCAGAGACAGCAGAAGTATCTTCGGTGACGGACTCAGTGATCAAGCCAAGCCCAGTTGAGATGGTTCTAGAAGGTCAGACCGACATTCAGGAATTTTCTATGAATGAAAATGGTCAGATCGTGACAATTCAGGCAGATTGGCTTCATCCAGCTGAACTTTGGATGAATGGAGAGAAGCTGACAGACAGTAATCCGTGGCTGTCTGAATATGCGCTTGCTGATGTTGAAGAACATTGGGTAAAGAGTAAGGACGGCAAGGCAGATCTTCAATATTTTCTTGTGAAGCCAGTCTGCTTTGAAAAAAATAAGCAGTATCCTGCAGTACTTGATATAAAGGGTGGCCCTACAACCATGTATGGACTGACTTTCTGGCATGAGTTTCAGGCACTTGCTTCTTTGGGGATGGCAGTTATTTTTGGAAATCCAAGAGGCAGCACAGGCTTTGGACGTGCATATTGTGCCAGAGGCGTCTGCTGGGGAAATGAGGCGATGGATGATCTTGTGCAGTTTGTGGAGGATGCTATATCAAAGGGATTTATTGATGAAAAGAGAGTGGGTGTCACAGGAGGCAGCTACGGCGGCTACATGACAAACAAGTTGATCGGAAGAACAAAGGTCTTTGCAGCAGCTGTCACGCAGCGCTGTCTTGCAAACACTGCAACTTCCTACGGTACAGGAGATATGGGCTTTGTCTCATCGCGTCCGATTCCGAAACATTTTCATATGCTTGATTATTTAGAAGACCGCGCAAGAGGAAATATCATTTCCTACATCGATCATTTTAAGGTGCCGTTGCTGATTCTTCATGCGTATCAAGATTATCGTTGCGGATTTGAACAGGCAGAACAGGTATTTATTCCAATGAAAGAGAGAAATCCGGAGATTCCATGCCGCATGGTCATGTTTCCAAATGAAAATCATGGAATGACAAGAAACGGAAAGCTGTATCATCAGGTTCGCCATCTGCAGGAGATGACTAACTGGTTTGTTAAATATCTGATAGAAGAGCCTGACTGGAAGACAAAAGCAGATGAAAAGAGTGAGAAAGATACTGATTTTATGAAAACACAGGAGGTGAAGGGATGATGCGTTTACCTGAATTTGAGGATTGCCGTGATCTTGAACAGTTAAATGGAGGCGATTATTTTCCACAAAAGGAGCTTGTCTGCTATGCCTCCAACCACACAAACGGTATTGTGATAAAAAATTTAAAGACAAATGAGAGTGTGACAGTGACAGCAGGCGGCACAGGTGAGGGAGGTCCGTCCTTCTCTCCAGATGGAGATAAAATTTTATTTGTCTCATCAAAGAAAGGTGTGGGACGTCAGGCATTTGTTTATGAGATTAAGAGCAAGAGTATAACACAGATTACTCATGTAAAAGGTGCCGTCATGGAGCCGCAGTGGTCACCGGATGGAACAAAGGTGTTGTTTTCCGTGATCACCTCCGGCGCATCACAGAATGCATCCAATGCTGCAAGCGCTTCATCGTCTGCTGCATCTGCAACGCAGGAGCAGTTTGTTCATGACGACGATGCTGTTGCTACTGAGGATTTTGGCTACAAATTTGATGGTATGGGATTTATTCGTCCAGATACACACTGGCATTTGTTTGCTGCATCTGCTGACGGCACAAGTGAGACTCAGTTAACAGACGGCGAGTATGATTATCTTCATGCCGCATGGGCGCCAGATAGCAAAAAGATCGTCTGCGTCAGCAACCGTTTCCGCAAAAGACAGGAAGGAATTGGCTATGATCTTCTGCTGATTGATGTGGACAAGGAGCCTGGAAAGCTTCGCAAACTGACAGAAGGATATTGGCTTGTTTCTTATCCAAATCCAGTGCGCCCAGTATTTACGCCAGATGGAAAATCAGTCATCGCTGTAGTCTTAAATCCAGAATATGTCGATGATGAGTCAGAGATGGGCTACCCAGAGGGTTATCTTTACCGCTTTGATGTTTGTGATGGCAAAGCAACACCAATATTTATTCAGGATGATAATTGCTATCAGTGTGTACAGTTTCCGTACAATGCAGGCTGTGGACGAGGCATGGATAAGCTTCAGATTGATGAGAGCGGACGTTACGTATACTTTGTCAGTGGATTTAAGGGTCAGGGAAATTTGTACCGACTAGATTTAGAGGGTGATGGTCATGCAAAGCTTTTCTGGGGCGGCAAGCAGGTTTGCCATGGAATAAGTAAGGTGCGAAATGGACGTATCATGGCGGCGGCAGCAAAATCGACAGTGCCGGAATTTTATGCAGTTCTTGATGCAAAGACAGGAGAATTACTTGATATTGCGGTGCAGTCAGCACAGAAACTTTTGGATGAGGTAAAATTAAGTGAGCCAGAGGATTTCTTCTTTTCAACACTTGATGGTGAGAGTCATGTTCATGGCTTTGTCATGATGCCGCATGATGCAAAAAAAGGTGAAAAATATCCGGCGATTCTTTACATCCACGGAGGTCCGCATCCGTTTTACACATATGGTTTGACAATGGAGTTTCAGATGTTAGCAGCAAAGGGCTTTGCAGTTCTTTATTGCAATCCAAGAGGCAGCAGCGGCTACGGCTGGACACATGAAAATTATCAAAGAAGTATTGATGGATCTGCTTATTATGACATTCTCCAATTTGTTGATGAAGCATGCAGACGTTTTGATATGATTGATGAACAGCGAATTGGTGTCACAGGCGGAAGTTACGGCGGTTATATGACAAATTATATAGCGACTCATGCAAAGCGTTTCAAGGCATATGTCACGCAGCGAAGCATCTCGAATGAATTAATCATGTATGCTAATTCTGATATGCAGGGCAAGAGTACAGACTATAAAAGCTATGAGGATTTCATTGTGGCTAAGCTTAAAGAATCAGCTGTATCGTATGCAGAGCGTGTGGACAAGCCAATTTTAATTCTTCATGGAATGGACGATTACCGAACACCAATTGAGGGAGCGCACCAGTTTTATGTGGCTATAAAGGATCTGCATCCAGATCTGCCGGTTAAGATGGTAGCGTATCCGCATACAGGTCACGAGCAGCCAACTGACCCAAGACTATTAAAGCATTATTATCACGAGATGATTTTGTGGTTTGAAAAATACTTGTAAAAAGAAAGGCAAGAATTATGAAAATTTATGCGTTTGGAGTGAGAGATGATGAAAAACAGGCATTTGAGCAGATTTCTGCTCAGTGTGGTGTAGAGGTTACGCTTTCAGATGAGACACCATCACTTGAGAATGCCGATCTTGTAAAGGGATATGAGGGTGTTACAGCGCTTGGCATGGGAAATATTGACAGGGATTTATTAAGTCGCTACAGCGAGAATGGTGTGCGTTTTCTCTCTACAAGAACTATCGGTTATAATCACATTGATTTGGTGGCAGCAAAAGAGCTTGGAATTAAAGTCTGCAATGCAGCCTACCCACCAAACGGTGTTGCAGACTTTACGGTAATGATGATTTTAATGTGCCTTCGCCAGTATAAGCAGGCACTATGGAGAGGCCAGGTCAATGACTTTTCCTTGCAGGGACTGCAGGGGCGTGATATGAATGAACTTACAATAGGTGTCATGGGTACTGGACGAATTGGCCTTCAAGTATTAAAAAACTTGTCAGGCTTTGGCTGTCGTCTGCTTGCCTATGATGTTTATAAAAATCCAGAGGCAGAGAAAATTGCGACATATGTAGATCAGGATACAATCTATAAGGAATGCGATGTCATAAGCCTTCATATGCCGCTGTTTGATTCTACGTATCACATTATTAATCATGAGACAATCGCAAAGATGAAAGATGGCGTAATTTTAATTAACTGCGCAAGAGGTGGACTGACTGACATTGATGCATTGGTAGATGGTGTTGAATCAGAGAAGATTGGTGCGCTTGGCATGGATACCGTAGAGGGCGAAGAAGGTATTGTGCACGAAGACAGAAGAACAGATATCATCTCCAACCGCAACTGGTTTTATCTTCATCAGTTTCGCAATGTCATCATGACACAGCACATGGCATTCTACACAAAAGAAGCAGTAGAGAGCATGGTGCGCTGTGGCATAGAGGGTATTGTGCAGATGGAAAAGACAGGAAGCTGCAGGACAATGCTGACGAAATAAATTATAACATTACATTGTGCACACTGAAAATATCTAATATAGGTACAGTGTGCACATTGATACAATACTGATTTTATGATAAACTACATTCAAGATTGACAGAGGAAAGAGAGGCATTTAAAGGAAAGCAAAGTTCAATGAGGAACATTTCCCTGCCGATCTATTTCTATAGTCAAAATACTTTAATGAATTAAAGCAAAACAGCACAATAGTGAAATGGAGGAATCAGATATGAGAAAATATGCAGCAATGGGACTTACAGCAGTGCTGGTAGCAGCATCATTTCCGGCAGCCGTACTGGCAGACGAGGCAGATGTAAAGAGTGTAAGAATTGGAGCACCATATGATCCGGTTACTATGGATTACGCAGAATTAAATGTAGATCCGGCAACATATATTGATACTTTAATCAGCGATACCCTGATTCGCAGTAAGCAGGGTGAGTACATTGGAGGAGCAGCAGAGAGCTGGGAGACAAGCGAGGATGGAAAGACCTGGACATTTAAACTGAAGGAAGGCTTAACATACAGTGATGGAGAGACACCGATTACATCCGAGGATTTTGTTTATGCAGCAAAGCGTCTGATGGATCCAGAGGCAGGTCACTATAATGCAGAGAGCGGATATATTCTGGAGAATGGCGAGGAATATTACGCAGGAGAGTGTGAGTGGGACGAGGTTGGTATAAAGGCAGTAGATGATCTGACAATCGAGTATACCTTCAAGAATCCGCAGTATGAGAGCACATTTACATCCACAAGCTTATTTGCACCACTTGAGGAGTCCTTTGTTGATTCACTTGGAACAGAGTATGGTTCTTCAGCAGATAAAATTTTGACAAATGGACCGTTCATCGTGTCAGACTGGGTATCTGATTCTACCATGACACTTGTAAAGAATGAGAACTACTGGGATGCAGACAGTATCAATATGGACGAGATGGATTTTAAATTTAACGTAACAGGTGATACTGGCGTAGATATGATGCTTGCAGATGAGCTTGATTTTGTTCCGACTGGAAGTGCTATGCAGCAGCAGACACTGACAGATGCAGGCTTTGAGAGCAGCAAGTACACCACCTCTTATCGCTGCCTGAACATCAACCATGCAGGAAAGACAGAGGAAACAGGATTATTCCTTGGCAATGCAAACTTTAGAAAGGCAGTCAGCTATGCAATCGACCGTACAGCACTTTGCGCATCTGTTATGACAAGTGATGAGCCGGCAAATCGTCTGACAGCACCGTCAGAGGCAGGTGTAAATGGTACCTTTGACGAGGAGTTTGAATACGAGGGATGGCCGGCAAGTGCAGATGTAGAGAAGGCACAGGAATACTTAAATGCAGCACTTGATGAGCTTGGAAAGACAGCTGATGAGATTCCAACATTCGAGCTTCTTTGCTATGAGTCACAGGGAAGCATCGATGTATTGGCAGCTGTTCAGGATATGTTAAAGAAAAATCTTGGCATTGAGACAACTATCAATTCTCAGACAATTCAGGTGATGGTATCAAATGCAATGAGCGGTGACTACGATTTCTGGTATGGCGGAAACAGTCTTGAGATTCCGGATGCATTGACTGGCTTTTTAAGTGGATACACGAGCGCAATGCAGTCTGCACTTAGAGGCTATTCAAATGAGGAATATGATAAGCTGTATGATGAGGCAATTGCTTCCCCAACTATTGAGGAGAGAAAGGCAAACTACTTCGAGGTTGAAAAATTCTTCTGTGATAATACACTGAATCTGATCCTTGGATGGACAGACGGCGGTTTCCAGTATAAGAGTGGTTACACTGGATTCTATAACACAACTGAGACTGATTTTACCTATCTGGATTATGCAGAATAATTTTAGAATTGCGAGAGTTGCACAGTAACGGAGCAATTTGTGGGTATAGTTGGAGGGAAAAGCTTTCCAACATTATAAAATAAAAAGTAAAGACGCCGATCTGCGGAAACTCCAAAGAGAGGCGTCTATTTTTTTAGGAGGAAATATGCTCAAATATATAGGAAAAAAAGTATTGATTGCAATCGCGACAGTCTTTGTGCTGGCAACGGCAACATTCTTTTTAATGAAGCTGATTCCGGGTGATCCATTCTTAAATGATAAGATCCCGGTGGCCGTGCAGGATAAGCAAAGAGCGTTTTATGGTCTTGATAAGCCAGTACCGCAGCAATACCTGACTTATATGAATAACTTGCTGCATGGAGATCTTGGTTATTCCATCAAAAAGACAGGAAAAACAGTAGTGGATATCATTAAGGAAGCCTTCCCTGTGTCTGCAAAGCTTGGTTTGATTTCATTACTTTTTGCAGAGGCAGTTGGTCTTTTCTTTGGTATTTTATGTGCTCAGTTTCGAGGAAAATGGCCGGATTATCTGTTGATGGTAGTGGCAGTTTTAGGAATTGCCCTTCCAAGTATGGTGTTAGGTCCGATTCTTCGTATGATTTTTGGTGTAAAGCTTGGCATCCTTCCGGTAACAGGATGGGGAAAAACAAATCAGATTATCCTTCCTGCACTTGTTCTTGGTCTTGGAACTGTTGCAGGAAATACAAGAAATATGAGAGCGAGCATGTTAGCCATAACAACGCAGGATTATGTAAAGACGGCAAGAGCGAAAGGTCTTTCCCCAATTCGCGTCGTATTAAAGCATCAGTTTAAAAACTCACTTGTTCCGATCATTCCAAATCTTGGTGTACAGATCGCAGGTGTTTTGATGGGCTCATTTGTCGTAGAGAGCATGTTTTTAATTCCTGGACTGGGCCGATATTTTGTCGATTCAGTCACTAATCTTGATTATCCGCTGATCATGGGTCTTACAGTATTTTATGGTGCATTTCTAGTTACAATGAATCTAATAGTTGATGTACTGTATGGATTAATCGATCCGCGAATCCGCGTAAAGTAAAGGAGAAAAGATGAATACTGATACAACAAAAAAAGTGCAAGCTGCAGAAGTAACATTTGCAGATGATGCGTTTTCTCCACTTCCAGAGGGAGCACTTGATCAGGATCAGATTGCAAGGAAAAAGACAACCTATTTTAAGGATGTATGGAGAAATTTCAAAAAGAATAAGCCGGCGGTAATCAGCTTGGTGGTTATTGCCATCATGATATTTTTTGTCCTGTTTGGACCGATGATGACAAAATTTGATTATTATTCTAATGATTACAGCTGTTCAAATCAAGGACCAAATGCCGTTCACTGGTTTGGAACAGACAATCTTGGACGTGATCTTTGGACACGCGTGTGGGCAGGAGGAAGAGTATCCCTTATCATTGCGATTTTAGCTACGCTTATTCCAGAGATTATTGGAATGGCAGTAGGCGGCATCTCAGGTTATCTTGGCGGTTGGGCAGATACAGTAATTATGCGCACAATCGATGTGTTGATGGGAATTCCAAGCTTAATCTATATGATTCTTTTGATGGTTGTAATGGGAAGCGGAAATATTGCAACGCTTGTAATTGCAATGAGTATTACCGGCTGGATGGGTGCCGCAAGAAGCACAAGAGGTCTTGTTTTACAGCTAAAGACTCGTGAGTTTGTAGTAGCATCAGAGACGCTTGGTGCATCGTCTGGATGGATCATTGCAAGACGTTTGATTCCAAACACACTCGGCATTCGCGTAGTCAGCATTACAATGTCGCTTCCAAGCGTCATTTTCTACGAAGCATTTTTAAGCTATATCGGACTTGGCGTGACACCGCCGCAGCCAAGCTGGGGTCAGTTAATCAAGGCAGCAGGTGAGACCTTCCGTTATTATCCATACCAATTTATCATTCCGTGTCTGTGCGTCAGCATCACAATGCTTTGCTTTAACCTGATTGGAGACGGACTTAGAGATGCACTTGATCCAAAGCTTCGTGCGTAAATAGATAATGCATTCGTTATAGAAAAAGTGAAACGAGCAGAGCCGCAGTATTTTTGTATTTCGGCAGAATGAGAGGAATCATGGAAAAGGAAAAAATCTTAGAGGTAAAGGATTTAAAAGTATCCTTTCAGACCTTTCAGGGAAGCGTTCAGGCAGTGCGCGGCGTTTCCTGGCATTTAAATAAAAAAGAAACGATTGCAATCGTAGGTGAGTCTGGCTGTGGAAAAACAGTTACAATTCAGACAGTTATCGGATTAAATCCAAAGAAAAACGGCAGTATTAAGGGCGGAGAGGTTCTTTTTAACAAAGAAAATCTGCTTGAATTGACACCTAAACAGATGAGAAAGCTGCAGGGCAATCAGCTCTCAATAATTTTTCAGGATCCATTTACATTTTTAAATCCGACAATGACAGTTGGAGAGCAGATCATGGAGCCATACATGCAGCACTACAAGGTTTCCAGAGAAGAGGCAAGAAAAAAGGCAGTCGAGATCTTAAAGATGATTTCACTTCCGTCACCAGAGGAAAATATGAAGTGCTATCCGCATCAGCTTTCAGGTGGTATGCGCCAGCGTATCATGATTGCAATGGCACTCATTTGTAATCCAAAGGTATTGTTTGCTGACGAGCCAACTACAGCGCTTGATGTGACGATTCAGGCACAGATCATTGAACTAATGAATGATTTGAAGGATAAGATCGATACTTCAATTGTTTTAATCACACATGATATGGGCGTTGTTGCAAATATGGCAGACCGAATCTACGTTATGTATGCTGGTCAAATCGTAGAGCATGGCGATTGTGATACGATCTTTCATCATCCAAAGCATCCGTACACATGGGGACTTTTAAGCAGTGTGCCGCGTCTTGATAAGAGAGTAAGCGAAGACCTCTATTCAATTCCGGGAACACCGCCGGATTTGTTGGCACCGCCTGTCGGATGTGCGTTTGCTGCCAGATGCAAATATGCAATGAACATATGCCGCACAAGCCAGCCGCCGTGTATTGATTTTTCAGAACCAGACCATTATGCATCCTGCTGGCTCAATCATCCAGCGTGCATCAAGAAAAATGGCGCACCAAAGAGTCCTGTTGAAGCACAGAACATAAAGGAGGAGGAATGATGGGAACGACAAAAGAACCAATCCTCGAATTGAAAAATGTAAAAACAACCTTCAAGGTGCCAAAGGGTATTTTAAAGGCTGTAAATGGTGTAGATCTAACTATTTATAAGGGCGAGACAGTAGGACTTGTTGGTGAGTCAGGATGTGGAAAAAGTACGCTTGGAAAAACAATTATGCGATTGTATCGCCCAGATGAAGGACAGGTAATGTTTGAGGGACAAGATATCTGGTGCTACAACAAAAAGGAAAAGAAAGAGTACACCAAAAATGTGCAGATGATCTTTCAGGACCCGTATGCTTGTCTTGATCCTCTTAGTGTAGTAAGTGATATTGTTGCAGAGGGCATGAAGATCCACAAGATGTATAAGGGACCAGAATTAGAGGAGCGTGTATTGGAGCTTCTTAAAATGGTCGGCTTAAATAAGGATCATGCAAACAGGTTTCCGCACGAGTTCTCAGGCGGACAACGTCAACGTATCGGAATTGCCAGAGCGCTCTCGCTTGAACCAAAGCTGATCGTATGTGATGAGCCGATTTCTGCACTGGATGTTTCTATTCAGGCACAGGTCGTAAATTTACTTAAGCGTCTTCAGCAGCAGATGGGATTATCTTATTTGTTTATCACACACGATCTGTCAATGGTGCGCCAGATATCAAACCGCATTGCCGTAATGTATTTGGGTTCACTTGTTGAGATTGCAGACAGCGAGGATATTTATATTAAAAACCGTCATCCATACACGAAGGCACTTCTTTCTGCTATTCCGATTGCCGATCCGACAATTGAGCGTGAGCGAAAAAGAATACTTCTTCAGGGTGATGTGCCAAGCCCGGTCAATCTGCCGCAGGGCTGCAATTTCTGCAATCGCTGTCCATATGCGACACAGCTTTGCAAGGAGAGAAAACCGCAGCTTCGTGAGATCGAGCCGGGACATTTTACGGCGTGTCATCGTGCGGAGGAGATGTAAAGGAAGGTTACGAAACGCCCTTCGGTGATGGTTTCGTCGGCGCATTCGTGAAAGCCATACACCTCAGGGCTGCTTAAGCATACATTACGTCTCCGATAGGAATTTATCGATCTTGACGGCGGTCTGCAGCTGGAAGGTGATGTCAGAATCATCGAGCGATACACCAAGCAGCTTTTCAAGCTTTTCTAAGCGCATCAAAAGTGTATTTCGGTGAAGAAAGAGTGCTTTTGCAGTCTGTACCTTATTGCAGCGGCAGTCGAGCCACATGCACAGCGTTTCATAAAGATGTGCATCGTGAGCTTTGTCATATTCTCGGATCGGATCAAGAAAACGAGCAGTATATTCGCGCATAACAGAGGCCGTCGGAATTTCAAAAAGAAGCTGATAAAAGCCTAGATCACTGTAAGAGATTAAGTGACGATTGTCACCAAGAAGTTTCCATGAAAGCAAGCTTCGTTTTGCCTGAATATATGATTCGCGAATGCCAAAAAGACGTGAACGGACATTGCCTTTTCCAACGCAAAATTTTGTGCCGGGATATTGCTGTTCCATACGTATCGTCAGTGATTCAAAGAAACGATCAGCTGATTGCTCCTGTGAGTTGGTATTTATGGGAAGCACAAATACGTTAGCGCTGTTTCTTGCAACATGCCATGTGCTTCCAGTTTCTTTTTGCGTGATATAGCTAAGTTTTGTCGCAAGCATACGGAAAAATTCAGATGATGTTTCTGTAAAGGAAGGTCCGTGCATCGCTTCAAGCTTTTGAAAATAAGCAGATGCATTCATCATCTCAAATATGTACACACAGTAGTTATAGCTTGGCAGATATCCCAGAAATAATGCCTGATTTAGTGTGGCGATATCATCTACATTTGTATTCTGGAAAAAGAGTGAGTACCAGAAAGAATTGGCGATTGCAGCATCCTTCTCGCGATCCTGAATCAGATTGATGATGTCTTTTGTGATGGAGTTTACATAGGCAAGACTTGTATGAGAGAAGACTGGAAGCTTAAGCTCATCAGCAAGCTGTCGGATCTCATCATCAAGATTTTCTTCAAGAATGTAATGGTGGCCGACAAGAAATAAAATGCCGGCGGCATCGTTTTGTGCAGCATCGCGAATCAGCTGAGCCAGCTCCACCTTTTCAACAACAGCGTTGGCACCATAATAAATTAAAAATTCGCCGCCGCTTACCCATTCACCAATTGGAGGACATAAAATCACGTAAGGCCAGGTGACAGTCCTAGACAGTCCCGCAGCTCCGCCAATCAGCTTCATGTGGGAGAGAGAAGGCAGCGATAATAAATCTTTTGCAGTAGTCATAAAGTAAACCTCCTTGTCAGACAAGTGTAAGTGATTTCTGCGAAAATTTCAAGATAAAAGAAGGGAGAAAGTGATGATTCAAAAGGACGAGATCAGACAGGTATTAGAGTCTGCAAAGGCGCTTGGAATCGAGTTTGCCGAGTTGTTTTTTGAAGATAGAGAGGAGACGAACATTCCCTGCATAGAAACTGTGATACAAGGCGTGAAGAGTCTTCGTATATGCGGAGCAGGTCTCTATCTGATTCAAGGTCTTTCAAATGTCTATCTTTATACAAATCAGGTGACAAAGGAGGCACTTCTTGATTTAGTTAAAAAGGGTGCAGAAATGCTTGAGATAAAAACTAGAGCAGCTGCCGCTGGAATTGTTTTAACAGAGAAGTCATATCATAATCCCTGCCCTGTTGTGAAGTATCCGTCACAGATTAGCAATCAGGACAAAATCAATGTGCTTTTGCAGGCAGACAAAGCCGCAAGAAGTGCAGGCGTCAATGTGCGTTCATTAAATGTAAACTATTTTGATACGGATCAGCGTGTATTGATTGCAAATACAGAGGGACTTTATACGACAGACCGCCGTGTAACAACGAGAATGCGCATGCAGGCAGTTGTCGCAGATGGTGACAGTGCATATGGCACATGGGATGATTATACAAAGGCTTCCGGCTTTGAGGCTTATGATGACGAGCTTTCTTACACGAGCTTTGCAAAGGATATGGTACAGCGAGCTGATCGCATCCGCACGGCAGGAAGCATCTCGCCGTGTACCGTTCCAGTTGTGCTTGCAGCTGGCGGTTGCGGAACGCTGTGGCATGAGAGCTGCGGCCACTCACTTGAGGCCATTGCGATTGCCCACCGTTCAAGTGCATTTGTGGATAAGATCGGAGAAAAGGTAGCAAGTGATAAGGTTACGCTTGTAGATGATGGAACGCTGCCAGGTCAGTATGGTTCTGCTGCGATTGATGATGAGGGTCATCCGATGCAGCGAAATGTTTTAATAGAAAATGGTGTTTTAAAATCTTACATGTGTGACCGCTACTACGGAAAGCTTCTTGGAATGGAAAGTACAGGAAGCGGAAGAAGACAAAATTATACATATGCGCCAGTATCAAGAATGACGAATACATGTCTGGCAGAGGGCATTGACGATGAGGATGAGATTGTGCGCAGTGTGGACAATGGCCTGTATGTTGAGAGCATCGGAGGAGGCTTCGGCGGTATGCAGTTTTCTCTTGAAGTAAAAGAAGGCTTCTGGATTAAAAATGGCCAGATCGACCGTGATCATCAGGTAAAAAACATTATGCTGACGGGAAATGGAATTGATGTGATTAAGCGCATTGACCGCGTTGGAAAAAAGATGAAATATGAAAAAGGCGGCTTCTGCGGTGCAAGCTCAGGTCTGATTCCAACGACAACACCGCAGCCAATGGTGCGCATTTCCCATATGGCGATTGGGTGATTTTGAGTTAAAGAGCATATAACGAGGAAAGGCAAACATATGAAAGAATGTATGAGAGAACTAAAAGCATATAAGGCGGCTATGCAGTTTCTTCCTAGTGGATGTCTGGCAGCTGAGGCCGAGGCAGAAAAGCAGGAAAAGCTTTCTGTTGAGATGACAGGTTCACAGACTGGTCCTATGAGCTGCAGCGAACAGACGGAGCTCTTTGTGCGTGCATCAGGTCAAAAGACAGGTATGGTTTATACGCAAAAGCTGGATGCAAACGCAAGTGATGTGATTGCACAGGCACTTACAAATAGTGAGGCTTCTGCTGCCAAAAAGGCAGAGCCGATGGCGGCAGCAGATTACTGGGAAATGGATGAGGCAAAGGATTCAAATTATGAGCAGGCAAAAACACTTGTCTCTATCGAAACCTTAAAGAATAAGGCAAAAACACTTGCCGGACAGTTAGAGGAAAGCTTTGGGTGTCAAGTGCGTCTTAATCTTTCTCAGACAATCCTTACTATGGGCATTGTGAACACCAATAATATAGAAGAAACAGCTTCAGTTTGTCGCTTTGCGGCAGAGGCAGCGGCAGATGGATATGAGGGCTATGCGTGTGCACTCAAGCTTGATGAGCTGTCACCAGAGCCTTTTATTCATGAATTTTCAAATCGCCGATTCTTAGATGTGCCGACAATTTTGGCTGAGCCTGGTGTGTACCGCGCTGTGCTTTCATCACAGGCAGTAAATAACATTTTGATTACAGCGTGGCAGATGTTTACCGCAAAGCGTGCCAGAAGCGGTGCGACACCACTTGCTGGAAAGGAAAACAAAAAGATCTTTTCAGACTGCATTACGATACGTGATTACAAGGGCGGCGCTGATTCAAAGAACAGCGTACAGTGTGGCTTTTCATGGAAAATGGACTGCGAGGGTGTGCCAAGCCGTGACTTAACACTTGTTGAAAATGGCGTGTTAAAGGGCTGGATGCATAATCTTTCAAGTGCAGCAGCAGCCGGGGTTCGTTCTACAGGAAATGCAGGCCGAAAGACACTTTTAAGCGGAAATATTCATACTGATATGGCAATCATGCCGAAAAACTTTACTATCGAGTCAGGAACGGCAAGCTTAGAACAAATGATTCATGATTGCGATGATGGTGTGTATGTGTTTGAAAATTATGACCAGTTTCATGCATTAAATGTTGTATCAGGCGATTTCTCATTCCCATGCAAGGCAGTGCGCATTAAGGAAGGAAAGCCGGTTGGCATTATGGAAGGACTGACGATGACAGGAAATGTGGCAGAGCTGTTTGCCAGAGTAGAGCAAGTCGGAAGTGACCGAGTTATCAATCCGCTTGTTATGTATGACAGTTATACTGTATCTGGCCCTGCGATGCTTGTAAAATCACTGAAAATTAGCGGCTGATAAAAAGGTTAGGAAAATCAGAAAGGCAGGTTTTAATATATATGAAGATTATCGAGCAGGAAGAAGTAAGAAAGCTTCTGCAGCCAAAGGACTGCATTCAATTAATGGCAGAGGCATTAAAAGGTCTTGAAAGCGGCGAGTATGCTCAGCCGGCACGTCTGATCACAGTTATGCCGAATACAGCAAAATTTGGTTTCATGCCAGCATATGTAGGTGACTATTTTGGTGCAAAAGTGATCTCTGCATTTGCACCGAATATGGGAACAAAATATCCGTCTCATATAGGTTATGTTATGCTGTTTGAGTCAGCGCACAGCACTGTAGCAGGTATGATAGAGGCTGGAAGCATCACCGAGATTCGTACTGGAGCCGTCAGTGCAGCTGCAACAGATTTGTTAGCCAGAAAGGATTCACACAAATTGGCACTGATTGGAGCCGGAGCACAGGCGCGCTCGCATCTGGCTGCGATCAGTGAGATTCGTGATATTACTTCCGTAACAGTCTACGATCTGTTCCCACAGGCAGCAGAGCGTTTTGCAAAAGATATGCAGGAAAAGTACAAGATTCCAGTTGTTGTATGCAGTACCGTAAAGGAAGCAGTCAAAGATGCAGATATCATCTGCACCGTAACACCGTCAAAAGAACCGCTTTTGACAAAGGAAATGGTCAAGCCTGGAACTCATATCAATGCAGTGGGTACCTTTACATCAACTACAAGAGAGGTTTCCTCTGATCTGGTAGCAGCAGCGCGTCTATATTCCGATCAGACAGAGGCAGCAAAGCGCGAGAGCGGCGAATATCTAATTCCGCTTAAAGAAGGGCTGATTAAAGAAGATCATATTGTTGGCTCCATCGGAGAAGTGCTTTTAGGCAAAGCACCAGGAAGAACAGCTGATGATGAAATTACCATCTTTGATGCACTAGGTCTTGCTATTGAAGATGTGGCAAGCGCAAAATATGTGTACGAAAGGGCAGCTTTGTAATGGAATTTGATTTTGAAACACTTGTGGAGCGCTCTGGCGCAAATTTAAAGCTGATGATGACGCCGCCAGAAGTCGTCAAAGCAGGAAATATCAGTCTGGATGGTGCAGAGCCAGATTTTAAAAGTGCGCCTGTTATCGAGGAGGCAGTCATTCGCTTTGCAAAGAACGGACTATACGGATTTACACTGCCGGATGAAGCTTACAAAAGTGCAGTAACAAAATGGATGCAGATGAGCCGAAAAACACAAATTAAGCCAGAGTGGATCGTTACAACACTCGGAACTATTTATTCGCTTGCAACCACGATTCGTCTTGTATGTACGGATCCTGATGATGGTATAATAGTGACAACACCTGTTTATAATCGCTATCGTCAGGCGGCTGATCGCCTTAATAAAAGGACAGTGGAATGTCCGCTTATATATGACAGTGTGAGTGGCCGTTATCAAATGGATTTTGACGCAATCAAGTCCGCTATGGCAAATCCAAATAATAAGCTGTTTGTGCTTTGTAATCCTCATAACCCGATTGGTCAAATCTGGAAAGAAAAAGATCTGGTGCGTTTGGCAGAGTTAGCAAATCGCTATGGTGTTATTGTTTACTCAGATGAGATTTTTGCAGATAACTGCTATCAGGGATTGACATGTCCGTGCTACCTTGATATTAAAGGTGCAAAGTCACATGCGATTGTCGCGACAGGACTGGGAAAATCATTTGGCTTTACAGGAGTAAACCATGCAAACATTATAATCGCAGATGATGAGCTTCGCGCGCGCTTTACGGACAGGCGGACTCGTGACCACTATGGAAGTCTCGATCCGTGTGTGTATGAGTGTGTACTTTCTGCTTATACCAAAGATGGCAAAGCATGGGTCGATGCGTCAAATGTGTATGTCTGGGAAAATATGCGTGTGCTTCGCGACTATTTTGCAAAGCACCTGCCAAAAGCAAGAGTGTGCGGCGGCGAAGGCGCCTATATCTTGTGGATCGACTGGTCAGCATATTTTTCAAGTGGTGAAGAATTAAACGAATTTCTAGTTAAAAAAGCACATGTGTGTCTAGGTGAGGGAAGTGATTACGACAGTCCATTGTTTACGCGCGTGTGCATGGCAACACCAAGAAAATGCCTGATCAAGACACTCGAATCAATAGGAAAGGCTTTTTCCAAACTTGGAAAAGAAAAATAGGCATAATAGGAAAATAAGAATTTATACACAAAAGAAACAATATAAGTAAAATAAGCCATTAAAAGTGAAAAACATGACGTTTAATCATTATTTTAATAATATTGGTTGACATTTAACCCTATTTTCATGATTTTGAGGCTTAAAAATTAAAGAAAAAAGTTTGGCGGAATCGCATAGAGTGCTGTGCGGTTCCGCCTTTTTTGTGTCGAAATGGCGGTTATGCAGTACAGTTGTTTGTGCTATAATTATACTAAAGAAGATGAAAAGAAAGCGAAAAGATATAAGAATAGTATTAAGAAAAATCGGAAAAAAGAGAGGTATTGTGTATGAAGAAAAGAAGTTTGAATAAAATAAAGCAAATGGTGTCGATTGGTATGTCATGCATTATGGCAGGTTCTACATGCAATCTTCCTATGATGCTGCATGCAGAAGAGGTTCAGACAGAGAACATGAAGCCAACTTATATGGTTACTTCATTTGATGAGTTGAACGAAGAGATTGCGTATCAAGCACTGTCAATTGGTGCAGAAGAAAGCGAAATCAACTTTCCTGATACATTAAAGGTAAAAGTGATTCGCCAGGTTGAAGAGGAATCAAGTACAGAAGCAGATGAAGAGGAAGCTAGTACAGAAGCAGTTGAAGAGGAACCAAGTACAGAAGTGGAGGAGGAAACGACTTCAAAAGTTCTGGAATCTCAGACAGAGGCAGAATCTCAGACTGAAGTAGAATCAGAGGTGGAATCAGGGACCGAGACGGAAGTTAAGCCGCAGACGGAAGTTGAGTCACAGACTGAGATAGAATCAGAGTCGCAGACGGAAGTAGAGTTACAGACAGAAGTAGAAAATGAAACTTTGGAAAGTGAGTCTGAAACGGAAGTACCAATGACAGAAACAGAGGTACCTGAAACAACAGCGGCATCAGAACCTCAAACACAAGCACCAGAGACAACAGCATCAGAATCTGAGACGGAATCTACCGAACAGCTAGAGTCTGATACTACAGAAGAGGAAAGTAGTATTGTGGCTTCTCTGATAGATAGCATCAAAGGTCTCTTTGCCCCGGTGGAAGTATATGCGGCAGAGGAATATATTACTTACAGTGTAGGTGAAGGCAATGGCGCAGAAGATAGTCAAGAAGGTGAAGAGTGGATTATCGAACATATTACATGGAAATTAGATGCAGAGAAAAGCTCACTTCCAGAATTTGACAGCAGTGAAGAGTCTGCTGGTGCAGTTTACATATACACGCCAACTATCCCAGAAACCGACGAAAATGGCAATCACTATATTCTGTCAGAAGAAGCAATTTTGCCAGAGATCTATGTCATGGTTGATGGTGTGGATAATGGTATTGTATTATGCAGTAGCAATATTGTGGCTAGCGGAACCTGCGGAGCAGAAGGAAATAACGGGGATAATCTGACCTGGATACTGGATGATGAAGGTGTGCTAACCATAAGCGGTACAGGCGCGATGGCGAGTTGGGAGAATGACTCGCCATGGCATGAAAACCAAGATATAAAATCAGTGATGATTGAAGATGGTGTGACAAGTATTGGACACAAGGCATTTTTTAGATGTAGTGGTCTGGCAAATATAACGTTTCCAAATAGTGTAAAAAGTATTGGGGTCAATGCATTTTATGGATGCAGTGGACTAACAAGTATAAAGATTCCGAATAGTGTAACAAGTATTGGAGAAGGTGCATTTTATGGATGCAGTGGTCTAACAAGTATAAAGATTCCGAATAGTGTAACAAGTATTGAAACATGGATGTTTTATGGATGTAGTGGTCTAACAAGTATAACGATTCCGAATAGTGTAACAAGTATTGGATCATTTGCATTTTATGAATGTAGTGGACTAACAAGTATAAAGATTCCGAATAGTGTAACAAGTATTGGATCATATGTATTTTATAAATGTAGTGGTCTAACAAGTATAACGATTCCGAATAGTGTAACAAGTATTGGATCATATGTATTTTCTGGATGCATTGGACTAACAAGTATAAAGATTCCGGATAGTGTAACAAGTATTGTAGACAATGCATTTTCTGGATGCAGTGGTCTAACTAGTATAAAGATTCCGAATAGTGTAACAAGTATTGTAGACCGTGCATTTTCTGGATGCAGTGGTCTAACCAGTATAATAATTCCGGATAGTGTAACAAGTATTGGAACCAGTGTATTTTATGGATGCAGTGGATTAACCAGTATAACGATTTCGAATAGTGTAACAAGTATTGGAAATTATGCATTTTCTGGATGCAGTGGACTAACAAGTATAAAGATTCCGAATAGTGTAACAAGTATTAGAAGCAGTGCATTTTCTGGATGCAGTGGACTAACAAGTATAAAGATTCCGAATAGTGTAACAAGTATTGGAAATTATACATTTTCTGGATGCATTGGACTAACAAGGGTTATTTACCTTGGAACCGAAGAACAATGGAATAATCTGACGATTGGAAGTGACAATGATTACTGTTTAAAAGCTACTAAAATTTTTCATGTTCATACACCCGCGAACGATTTTTCTTTTAACGCTACATATCATTGGTATCAGTGTACGGATGAGGCATGCCCTGTAAAAGATGAACCACAAGCACAAGATGGATGCGCTTTACACGAGTGGGAAAATGGAATTTGCAGAGTGTGCCAATATAGTTGCAATCATACAGGAGGAACTGCGACTTGTACTAAGAAGGCAGTTTGCACAGAATGCGGAATAGAATATGGTGAAAAAGACTCTAATAAGCATGAAAATTTGTATCATGCCGCACAAGCTCCTACATGTACAAAAAACGGATATGAAGCATACTGGAAGTGCAAAAACTGTGCGAAGCTGTTTTCAGATGAAGCTGGAAAAATTGAAATCAATAACCCATTAAAAATAAATGCAAACGGTCATGACCTTAAAAAGGTAGAAAAGAAAGAGGCCGGCTGTACAGAAACTGGACATGAAGCATACTGGAGGTGCAAGAACTGTGCGAAGCTGTTTTCGGATGAAGCTGGAAAAATTGAAATCAATAACCCAGTAAAAATAAATGCAAACGGCCATGCCCTTAAAAAGGTAGAAAAGAAAGCGCCGACCTGTATAGGAATTGGATATGAAGCATACTGGAAGTGCAGTAAGTGTGCGAAGCTGTTTTCAGATGAAGCCGGAACACATGAAATCAATAACCCAGTAGAGATAAATGCAAACGGTCATGACCTTAAAAAGGTAGAAAAGAAAGAGGCCGGCTGTACAGAAACTGGACATGAAGCATACTGGAGGTGCAAGAAATGTGCGAAGCTGTTTTCAGATGAAGCTGGAAAAATAGAAATCAATAACCCATTAAAAATAAATGCAAACGGTCATGCTCTAAAAAAGGTAGAAAAGAAAGCACCGACCTGTACAGGAATTGGATATGAAGCATACTGGAAGTGCAAAAACTGTGCGAAGCTGTTTTCAGATGAAGCCGGAACAAATGAAATCAATAACCCAGTAGAGATAAATGCAAACGGTCATGACCTTAAAAAGGTAGAAAAGAAAGAGGCCGGCTGTACAGAAACTGGACATGAAGCATACTGGAAGTGCAAGAAATGTGCGAAGCTGTTTTCAGATGAAGCCGGAACACATGAAATCAGTAACCCAGTAAAAATAAATGCAAACGGCCACAAACTAGAAAAGGTAGAAAAGAAAGAAGCTGGCTGTACAGAAACTGGACATGAAGCATACTGGAAGTGCAAAAACTGTGCGAAGCTGTTTTCAGATGAAGCTGGAACACATGAAATCAGTAACCCAGTAGAGATAAATGCAAACGGCCATGCTCTGGAAAAGGTAGAAAAGAAAGAGGCCGGCTGTACAGAAACTGGACATGAAGCATACTGGAAGTGCAAGAAATGTGCGAAGCTGTTTTCAGATGAAGCCGGAACACATGAAATCAGTAACCCAGTAAAAATAAATGCAAACGGCCACAAACTAGAAAAGGTAGAAAAGAAAGAAGCTGGCTGTACAGAAACTGGACATGAAGCATACTGGAAGTGCAAGAAATGTGCGAAGCTGTTTTCAGATGAAGCCGGAACACATGAAATCAGTAACCCAGTAAAAATAAATGCAAACGGCCACAAACTAGAAAAGGTAGAAAAGAAAGAAGCTGGCTGTACAGAAACTGGACATGAAGCATACTGGAAGTGCAAAAACTGTGCGAAGCTGTTTTCAGATGAAGCTGGAACACATGAAATCAGTAACCCGGTAGAGATAAATGCCAGTGGTCATGACCTTAAAAAGGTAGAAAAGAAAGCACCGACCTGTACAGAAATCGGTTGGGAGGCATATGATACCTGTTCTCACTGCAACTATACCACATATGTGGAACTGCCAAAGTTGAATCATGACTTAGAACATCATGAAGCAAAAGCCGCAACCTGTACAGAAATTGGTTGGGATGCTTATGATACATGTAAGCGAGAAGGCTGTACCTACAGCACCTATGTGGAACTGCCAAAATTGAATCATGACTTAGAACATCATGAAGCGAAAGCAGCAACCTGCACAGGAATCGGCTGGGAAGCTTATGATACATGTAAGCGAGAAGGCTGCAACTACAGCACTTACAAGGAGATTGCAGCATTGAATCATGACTTAGAACATCATGAAGCAAAAGCAGCAACCTGCACAGAGATAGGCTGGGAAGCTTATGATACCTGTAAACGCGAAGGCTGTACCTATAGCACTTACAAGGAGATTGCAGCATTGAATCATGACTTAGAGCATCATGAGGCACAAGCCGCAACCTGCACAGAAATTGGCTGGGAAGCTTATGATATCTGTAAACGCGAAGGCTGTAATTATACTACCTACAAGGAATTGCCAGCATTAGGTCATGAAGACAGCAACAACGATCATCTCTGCGATGCTTGCAGCACGAAAATTAGTGATCATAGTTATGAAAGCAAAATAGCAAGAGAAGCGACCACAACTTACACAGGAATCAGAATATATACATGTACGAAGTGTGGACACTCTTATACGGAGGAGCTTGCAAAGCTGCCAAGTCAAACTAACCAAGCTGACCAGACAAATCAAATTGAGCCAGTTAATAATGGCAACGAAAAAGATTTCATAGAAACTGTGACGAGTGTATTTTTAAATGTAACTAATTTTGCGGCAAAGAACTTTATAATATCATTTGGATCAATGATTCAGATGCCAAGTCAAACGGATCAGGCTAATCAAAGTAACCAACCTGACCAGACAAATCAAATTGAGCCAGCTAATAATGGCAACGAAAAAGATTTCATAGGAACTGTGACGAGTGTATTTTTAAATGTAACTGATCTTGCAGCAAAGAACTTTAGAATATCATTTTGGCTGATGATTCAGATGCTTTTAAAAGCAGTAATGCAACTTTGGTAATTATAGTTTTGGAAATAGGTATTCCATGAACAGTAACTTTGCAACAGAAAACCGGGGAAATATCCCCGGTTTTTCTTGTAAAGAACAGCTTGCCATATGAAATTGCATGAAAAAGTACGTATTTATTGCAAGTAGGCTTCTAGCATATCGTGCACGATTTGTTCAATCTCTTCGGCAATGTTAATACATGTTTTTCGTGGAATACCAGCGGTGATTCCAACTTGGACAAGTTCCTTTTTACCGGGATTGCGTCCGTTTCCGTCGACAGTGGTTGTGTGTTCTCCGTAATAAGTACTGCTGAAAGTTAAATCATAGGCAGGACTTAAATGCCAAAGATCAGTGGTGTCATCATACAAAAAAGAAAAGTTTTTCGAGTGATCATCTCGGTTGTGTGCGTAAACATTAAAGCACATTCGACGAAATAGATTTTCGATATCAGAATAATTATTTTGCGTGAGAATTTTTGTTAATTTCATTAAGCTATGATAGTCAAGACTTGGTTGGCGAAAATCAAGTTCTAAAAGTGCAGCGGCTGTCAGCATGTGTATTCGTTTTGTACCTTGATTATCTGATTTTCGGTCAAAACGTTTTGTACCAAAATAGCCGGGGCAACAGGAAGAGGGAAAAAGACAAAACTCACTCATTGTAATTTTGCATGCTTTCGCACATACGGCATAGTCGTATTCCATTTTCCCAGCGTCTTTTCCATCAACATGAGCTGGAAATTTGATGATCCAAGGTTCTCCATCAATTTCAGTCATGATTTTTGGTCTGGCACCTCCGCTAGTACCGCCAAGATGATAAAGTTCATCCAATTTTTCGGAATATTCCATATTTAATATTTTGTGACATTGAGAAGCGAGTTCATCTAAATCGTCATTTAAATGCTCTTGTGGAAAACTGATTTTGGGATGATATGATAGTGCACCCATGCCAGAATCACCAATAATGGCAAGGCGATCTAATACAGTAATGTCATCCAAATTTTGCTTATATTTTTTGAGCATTCTATTTAATAAAAGCTGTCCCCAAGCATCTGGTAGACTATCTGCAAAGGCACCGAATAGTCCGTTGAAATAAGGCTTAGTAGGAGTAAAAACTTGCTTTTCGAGAGGCAATGAAAATGGACTGATTGGAAATCCTGTTTTAATCCAATCATCATCGTATTCAAATGACGTAGAATGACCACGCATAGCAAGCTGTCCTACAACCTTTCCATCATAAAACACCTGAATCACGTTGTTTTTGTTCATTGATAACCTCCTGCAAATTGCGATAAGGAACTTGAGTAAATAAGTTTCTAAGATCATCTTCAATATGAAGAGCCATGGCAATTTTTGTAAGCGAATAAAGAGAAATTTGACCAGTAGATTCAAAGCGTTTGATAGAGCCATAGCTGACATTCGACATGAGGGCAAGCTTTTGCTGCGAGATGGAACGGCGCTTTCGGATGACCTTTACGCGATATGCTAACTTCTGATCAAGCTCTTCAACAGTCTCCCATTGCAGTGAACTCATGGTATCACCTCCAATCTTATAATGGATAATATATTATCTAAAAAGGCATAAAAAGAGCTAAAATAGATAATATATTATCCGTAAAAATTATACCATGTAACAGCACGATATTCAATAGTTGGTTTAAAATGTCAGCTTTTTTCCTTGTAAAGAACAGTTTGCTATGGTAAACTGTCAATAGCAACATCAATGGAATTGATAACAAGAGAAGGAATAAATCATGGAATATTTGACAGTGAGAGAAACCTCTGAAAAATGGGGAATGTCCATTAGAATGGTCAATTATTATTTGAATACAGGACGAATTGAGGGAGCTGTCCGCAAAAAAAGTGAATGGCTTATTCCATACACAGCAAAGAGTCCTTTAGATATCAGAAAAAAAGCCGATACGAAGAAAAGCACAAAAAGGAAGCGAAATGTAAATAAATGCTATATGCCATTGATTGCAAGTCCATGTTCGGGAAGCTTTCATGAGTTTGAGCATTCACTTGCAGATGAGGAAGAGCGACAGATAACAAGGGCGCTTTGGCATTATTTTCGCAACGAAGAGAAAGAATGCTGCACAGTGAGCGAGCAATGCTTCAATAGCGAAAGTGTACAGATACGTTTGGCGGCGCGTTTGGTGCATGCCATGGCAACTGTTCAGGAAGGAGATCCAACAGCAGTTTTAGCAGATTTTAGTGCCATTGCCTTAGAAAATAAAAAGACATCAGATCCTTCAGCGAAGCTCTATACGCTTGTCACAGAAGGTTTTGTAAGTGTCTTTTTCCATTCAGAATCAGCAGATTTAAGTGTGCTGCGTGATAAAATTAGTTTGTGTCAGGCTGGAATCCAATATTATGCGATCTATGCCGCAGCACATGAGCTTTATCTTAGACGTGAATATCAGCGCGCAATGGGCATGGCAGAGGCCGCACTTATGATGGCAGGAAATAATTTTCCAATTGCAAGTATTTACTTAAATCTTGTCCTTTGCATGATTTGTATGAATTTAAAAGATGATGAACATGCAGATGCAGCGTTTATGAGGGCGTGGAACATTGCACTTCCTGAGCATTACATACATCCATTTATTGAGCATCATGGCTTGCTTCAAGGGCAGATCGAGCGGTCGCTGCGTGAACAGTATCCAGATGAATATAATGAGATCATCGAATCTGTATATACATTCAGCAGAGGATGGATGAAAATCCACAATCCAGTATCCACTCTTCAGGTTACAGATGCACTTACACCATATGAGTTTTCCATCGCCATGCTTGCCTCAAAAGGGCGTTCAAATAAGGAGATTGCAAAAAGTCTTGGAATCTCCTTAAATACAGTAAAGTCGTATTTGGAAAATATTTTTTCGAAGCTTCATATTTCAAGCAGAAGTGAGCTTGATATGTTCGTAAATCGCTGATCAAAGGTCCGTCGACGAAACCATTGCACTGTAGGGCTTTCGTTACATAGGTAACGTCACTTCCACGAAACCATTCTTTTAGTGCTATGCTTGTTTTATTTTGAAAGTATGCTATAATAAAAAAACATGCGCTTTGGCAATTGAGCGAAAATGAAATACAGGGAGAAAAAAGATGGAGAAGTGGAACATTCGAAAGAACAAAATGCTGCCAGTGATCTTTGCTTTGGCATGGCCAACTATGCTGGAGCAGTTTCTGCAGACAGCAGTGCAGTATATTGATACTGCAATGGTTGGTTCACTTGGCACACAGGCAACTGCGGCAGTCGGATCAACCAGCACTGTAAACTGGCTGATAGGAAGTACAGTATCAGCGATTGGTGTAGGATTGCTTGCGTTTATATCGCAGTCATTTGGTGCCGGAAATCAGGAACGCGCAAAAAGGGCGTCAGGACAGGCTGTTTTAGTAGTGCTTGCGGTAGGAATCAGTTTTACTATCGTGATTGCAGCAATCAACAAGCAGGTGCCGGTTTGGATGCAGGTAGATGAAGGTATCCGCGATATGGCATCTCGTTATTTTCTTATATTGTATGCACCGATGCTGTTTAGAACAGCGAATATTATTTTTGGTACGGTACTTAGATCAGTAGGGGATACAAAAACGCCGATGAGAGTTGGTGTTGTGATGAATATTATTAATACCGTGCTCAATTTCCTGTTCATTTACCCGACACGAGTGGCAGTGATTGCAGGTATTTCTATTACGCTGCCAGGTGCAGGTTTTGGAATTGAAGGTGCAGCTCTTGCAAGTGCGATTGCGTATACATATGGAGGAATTGCCATTACTGTAAAATTGTGGAAACATGCTGATATTTCACCGAAGGGACAGAGCTTTAAGCCAGATAAGACAATTCTTATTCCGTGTATTAGAGTAGCATTTCCAAATATGTGCCAGCGTTTTGCAACATCGCTTGGCTACGTTGTATTTGCTTCCATGATCAACTCGCTTGGAGAGACATCTGCGGCAGCACACACAATCGCAAATACAGTAGAGTCTGGATTTTATATTCCAGGATGGGGTATGCAGACAGCCGCGGCTACACTAGCTGGTAATGCGCTTGGTGCAAAAGATGGGAAAAAGCTTCGCGATTTAGAGCGCGCCATTATTCCGCTTGAAACTGGACTGATGACTGTGTGCGGTGCCCTCCTGTTTGCATTTGCACCGCAGCTTATGACATTGTTCTCACGTGACGCAGAGGTAATTAGGCTAGGTTCTACAGTACTTCGCATGGTCGCAATATCAGAACCTTTCTATGGTATCCCGATCGTACTTGAGGGGATGATGCAGGGAGTTGGAAAAACAGTTGCACCATTTATCTTTAGTGTAATTGGCATGTGGGGTGTTCGTATTATAGGAACTTTCATATGTACGCAGCTTCTTGGCATGGGACTTATTGCTGCATGGGCATGTATGATAGCACATAATGTTTTATTATTTGTACTCTTTGCTGTATACTTTGCGCGAGGAAAGTGGAAACCAAAATTTTAAATAAAAAACGACAAATTGCATGGAATAACGTGCAGCTTGTCGTTTTTTTATTATTCGTTACAAGCTGGCAACAAGCTTGAAAAAAGCTTATGTTCGTCACTATTGAGAGCTTCTGTAAGGAGGTGCAGTATGAATTGGAATAAAATTTGGATGTCTCTTTTTGGAACATGTGAGTGGCTTGGATTAAATATTGGATTTTGGGTATCCATGGCTGTAGTTGTAATTATTGTAATTTTAATTAATGTTGTATTTTGGAGTATGAAGCCAAAAAAATAAGCTAGTGGGGTCGGTTTAAGAGCCGGCCCCATTAGCTTTATGCAAGTTAAAAATTTGATCAGAAGGAACGGATGATTTCCTCTGTCATAGAGCGAACAACTTCGGTTGCTAACTGTACTGTAGCTTCGAAATCATAGTAGGAAGTGATTCCATAATGAGAATGGATGTAACGAACAGGAACACCAACAACGATTACCGGGATGCCATCAAGAGAAGTGTTAATGATTGCACCATTGTTTCCGCCGCCTTCACGGACAGAAGACTGTACAGCAAGTCCCTTTTCTTCAGCAAGATCTAATACGTAGCGCTGATATCTTGGGGAGCATACAATTGATTTGTCCATAAAGCGAAGCATTGGACCTTTTTTAAGAGCTGTCTGAATTGCATACGGCTCAGTAAAGGTATCATCAGCAGGGCAGCCCTCGAAACAAAGCGCAATCTGAGGAGCAACCTTTCCGACTGCAACCTTAACACCACGCTCGCCAAGCTCCTCTTGTGTAGATAACACACCTACCAGATCAACATTTAAGTTCTCATCTGAGAGACGGCGCATAGTCTCAAGAAGGGCAGCACAGCCAATTCGACAGTCAAAGCCCTTTCCAATCATGACATCATGTTCCTCGTCATAGGAGAAATGTACGTCAGAAATAATAGGCTCACCAATGCGGATACCAAAGTTTTCAACAGCATCTTCCTTGCTTGTTGCACCGATATCAATTACAAGAGACTGAATCGATGTGGAACCGGCATTCTGACGCTCAGCAGGTGTCATGAAATGAGGTGGTTTAGCTGCAATTACACCAGGAATAAATTTGCCATATTTGTTGCGTACAAGAACCTTTGATGCCGGGAGAGAATTATCGCTCCAGCCACCGAGGGAGACAAAACGAAGTGTTCCATTTGGCTTAATTGAATGAACCATCAGTCCAACTTCATCACTGTGGGCATCAAGCATAAAAACAGGCTTATTACCTGTATTATTCCTGGAACGCAGATAGAGATTGCGCAGGCAATCCTCCTCAACATCGGCAAATTCTGCACCATATTTTTTTGCGACAGCAACAGCTTCATCCTCAAATCCGGACGGTGCCTTTGCATCAGACAGTTCCTGAATCATAGTAACTGCATTTTGATCTGGTTTGATTTTCATATCATTATCCCTTTCTCTTATAAGAATGATGTATTTCTCTATATTCGAGTATCATATCATTTCTGAGGAAAAAAAACAAGATAACAAAATTGTTCTATATACTATGAAAATAGTAATAAGTTACAGTGCCTGCTCTCAATGCAAGAAAAATTTCGCTTGACTTTTTGAAAAGCAGGAAAATTAGAAGTTCACAAAATCTTCACAAAAAATTAGCACTCACCTCTTGACAGTGCTAATAATAAGTGCTATAGTACACATAGAACAAAGGAAGGGGAACAACAAGGAAGCCTCTTAAAAACCTTAGTTCTGCAGCGAAAGCTGCTAAAATAAATACCACATCGGCAGTGTCCGGAGTGTCAAAATAGATTGCAGCTGGCGCTGCAGATGTTAAAGTATAAAATCCAGTTTGGAGCACTGAAAGGAGATTTTGATTATGTTAGTACCGAGCATTTTTGCAAATAGTGTATTTGATGATTTCTTTGATTTTCCATATGTTAATGACAAGAAGACAGAGAGAAAGCTGTATGGTCACAACGCAGCAAACCTGATGAAGACTGATATTCAGGAATATGATGACGGCTATAAGTTAGAGATTGATCTTCCAGGCTTCAAGAAAGATGAAGTACATGCAGAGTTAAAGGATGGTTATCTGGTAGTCAGTGCTGAGAAAGGTCTTGACGAGGACGAGCAGGATAAGAAGACTGGCAAGTATTTAAGAAGAGAGCGTTATGCAGGATCATGCCAGAGAAGCTTCTATGTTGGTAAGGATATCACCGAAGAAGATATTAAGGCACAGTTCCAGCATGGTATGCTGACACTGTTTGTTCCGAAGAAAGAAGCAAAGCCAGTTGTAGAAGAGAAGAAAAACATTACAATTGAATAAATATTGTTATACAGGGCGCATCCGAAAGGGTGCGCCCTATTTTTATCACTTGCAATGAGCCATCAGGGACAATAAAAGAGCCATTGCCCCTGTCACCCAACTGTAATGATAAATAGTATCAGTGAGACAAAATTTAGTTGCGAAACAGGATAAAAGTGATATACTGAAAGCATAAGAAAAGAAACCGCGTGAAATTACAGTTTTGTTTTCACACGGTTTTTTTTAAAGATTGGGTTAGACGAAACTAATACATGATAGTGATGAATATGGATTCAAGGCAAAAAAATGCAGTGATTGGAGGAAGGGCATGAAAAACGAAGAATACAAAAAATTGTCAATTAGTGAATTTACAAAAGCAGCTGGAAGATATGAAAGTAACCATGCTGGCATTTACGAAATGTGTAAGAAGGATTATCCGGATATTCTTGCAGAGCTAGAGAAGGAGTCGTTCAGAAATTTATTGGATGCAGGTTGTGGACCTGCTCCAATGATTTCTTTATTATCAGAAAAATACCCAGACCGACATTATACAGGACTGGATCTGACGCCAGCCATGATTGAACAGGCAAAAAAGAAAAATATTCCAAATGCAACATTTGTTGTAGGAGACTGTGAGAACTTTCCATTTGAAAACAATGCATTTGATGCAATTATTTGTTCTATGAGTTTCCATCATTATCCAAATCCACAGGCATTTTTTGACAGTGTAAAAAGATGTCTTCGTCCAAATGGAAGACTGATTCTGAGAGATGTGACAAGTGATAATAAAGTATTGGTATGGCTGATGAATACATTGGAAATGCCTCTGGCAAATATATGTGGACACGGAGATGTCCGAGTGCCAACAAGAGATGTGGTTATGAAATGTTGCAGAAAAGCAGGGCTAAAAGTGGAAAGATTTGAAATCCGCAAAGGTATGAGGATGCATTGCGTTGTAAGAAAACCTATTGGAAAGGGCGATAGATAATGAAGAAAAAACATTTTGATGTGGGAACAGATGGATTTTATGGTGCATACTGGAAATGTAAATCAGATTCAGACTGTGCAATGATTGCCATGATCGGAGATGATTCAGAGGATTATCTGGCGCGTACATCTGTGAAATGGCTACATAAACTCGGTGTTAATGTGATGACGATGTCACCTGGAAAAAAGGATTATGGACATCATAATTATCCGCTGGAACGCATAGAAAAAGCAATCAGCTGGTTAAAAGCAAATGGTAATCAGAAGATAGGAATTGTCGGGGCATCTACTACAGGAACACTTGCTTTAACTGCCGCTTCTTATTTTGAAGATATCACATTGACGATTGGTCTGACACCGAGTGACTTTATCTGGCAGGGATTTATGCAGGGTAAAAAAGATGGCTGTAAGGAATGGCCGATTGAGGGAGAATCTCTTTTTTCTTATAAGGGAGAACCGCTTCCGTATATGCCGTTTTGCTATAAACATCCAGACTACTGGAAGGTAATTGAGAAAGAAACAAAGCGAACCGGTGATATGGTTAATTCAAGAAAACTGTTTGATGATTCGGAAAAGGCTCACCCAGTCACAGAAGACGAGATGATCAAGATTGAAAAAATCAATGGAATATTATTGCTGATTGGCGCTGAAGATGATGTATTGTGGGATACTGCAAAATATATCCGTCGAATGAGACAGCGAATGAAAGAATATCCACACACATGCAGATTAGAGTCTGTAATTTATGAGCATGGAACACATTTTGTTTTTCCAGAGAGTATGTTAAAGACAATGCTGCCAATTGGTTCTGGAATCTTCATGAAATTGGCATTTCAGGCGGCAAGAAAATATCCGAAAGAATGCCAGAGAGCACGTTTGGATATTGACAAACGGGTTAAAAATGCCGTTGAAGAATGGAAGCAAAGCCAGTTGTAGAAGAGAAGAAGCACATTACAATTGAATAAATATAGTTATGCAGGGCGCATCCGAAAGGGTGCGCCCGTGAATTGTAACGGAGCCATCAGGGACAATAAAAGAGCCATTGCCCCTGTCACTCTGGATCAAATTCCATATTCATTAAATAATTTTGTCCGAAATGTTGGATCAGCAATAGCTTTTGGAATTTCAGAGCCTCTATTTTCCTTTAATAATCTCTCATAAAGCATATTAACACGCTGTTCGCCTAATTGCACCCCCTGTTGTACTCCGTCCTTTCTGGCTGAGTTTATGGAATCATTCCAGTCGCGTATTGCTTTTTCGCGGTTTCGGTACATAGCCATTAATGTTTCATCGCTGCTGGCTTTTTTCAGACGCTCATATGCTTCCTCAAATGTTTTGTTTTCTTCAACCAATTTTTCATACACCTCCTGTTGACCAGAGTTAATAAATAGTGCCCATTGATCTCTTGCAGTTAAACCAGAAAGCTCAAAAGTTTCGACTTCTTTTGTTTGAGATAATTCGCTGACTGCTTTGCGCAGCTCAAAGAATGAAATCTTGAAAGTTTGTCTGTATATTTCATTTGTTTCTTCATCTTTAAGAACAAAGCTTCTGTAGTAACGGGAATCTTTGTATAAGTCAAAACACAACAAATGGCTTACTTTCTTCCTGACCGAATACCTGTTTAAATACGATATCAGAAGTCAGGGGTAATAATTGTACAGTTTCTAAGTTATCGTTCATCAATAAGTCCTCCATTTTATGTAGTTCCGAATTTCGGTACTTATCTGATGTATTTTGTGCTATCTGGCTTTTTCTTTTGTACCTTAAAGTATTCCTTTCTATTATGAGAATATCACGAGGGTGATATTTTTGCAAGTGTTTGTCAATAAAAAAATAGAAACATATAGGTTGCATTAAATCCGCAATTTTTCAGCAGGAGTTTCTAGGAATGAAGGAGTCAAAAAGATCCATTGCCCCTGTCCCTCCTGGCTTAAGTGAGAAAAAAAGTCCAGTAAGACATCATGTGTATTCTTGACAATATCAATAGATAAAATTAATATAACAGTGTGATATAACATTGTTATATTTTTGACAGCATTGGAGGATGAATCATATGTCAGTAAAGGCAGAGAAAACCAAGGAAAAAATATTGGACACAGCACTTAGACATTTTTTAAAAGACGGATTCAGTGGAGCATCTTTGAGGAATATTGTGAAAGATGCCGGACTCACAACAGGAGCATTTTATAAGTATTATCCGACGAAGGAAATGCTTTTTGATGCACTGACAGATCCTTATGTGGAGCACATTTACGAAATATATGATGGAATCTTAGCTGAATTTGTAGAACTTTCTGCCGATGAGCAGACAAGGAATATGTCTGGCACTTCAAGTGATGGAATGGATCAGATGATCGATTATATTTATGATCACTACGATAATTTTAGATTGCTCTTAAAATGTGGAGACAGCGGAAAGTTCGAAGATTTTATCCATAACATGGTAGAGCGGGAGGTGGAAGCAAGTCAGAAATATATGAAGGCAATGTGTGATGCAGGAATAGAGTTCCCAGCTGTTAGTAAAAGTCTTATGCATATGATTTATACAGGTTTTTTCTCATCAGTACTGCAGATTATTGAACATGACATGGAGAAGGAAACGGCAAAGAAAAATGTATACCAGTTAAGGGAATTTCAAACTGGTGGTTGGGAGCGATTGTGGAATATCAAATTCCCAGCTGAAGATAAATAAGATTTTCAGAATAATAAAATAAGGTGGCTTATGCCGGTGAGCCATCTTATTTATTATAGGCAGGTTAGCCGAAACTAATTTGGATTGCCTGAGCAAAATTATAGTAAGGGAGTGTGTTTGCATGAAAGAAAAGAAGAAGTCTGCTGCCAGTTGGATACTGGAGTGGGCGGGACAAAAAAGAAGTGCCTATGTATGGAGTGTAGTGCTTGCGGTAGGAAATGTTATTTTCAAAATAATTCCATATTTTATTATCGCAAATGTCGTAACAATGTTTTTGGATGGCAGTAAGGAATTTAAAGAATATCTGATTATGGCAATATGGATTGCGCTGTCGTTTATTATAGCAGAGCTTTTTCATTCACTTTCTACATCGCTCTCTCATAAAGCAACGTTTACTGTACTTGCAAATATACGAAAATCTTGCTGCGAAAAGCTAGCGAGGGTGCCGCTTGGATATGTGAAGGATACACCATCAGGAACATTTAAAAATATCATGGTGGAAAGAATTGACAGCATTGAGACAACACTGGCACATATTGTACCGGAATTTACTTCTAATCTGCTGGCGCCGGTCATTATCCTAATTTATTTCTTCATGACAGACTGGAGACTGGCATTATTGTCATTAGTGCCGGTGGTGGTTGGATTTCTTTCTTATTTTGGCATGATGATTGATTATAAACCGAGTTTTGAAAGAACGGTTAAGACAACAAAGGAACTGAATGATGCAGCAGTGGAATATATTGATGGAATTGAAGTCATCAAAGCATTTGGAAAAACGGAAAGCTCTTATGCCAAATTTACAAAGGCAGCTATGGAATATGCAGATTCCTTTATTTCGTGGATGAAACGCTGCTCAATCTTTCATGCACTGCTGATGGTTGTGACACCGTATACATTATTGACAGTTCTTCCATTTGGAGCACATTATGTGGAAAATGGAACACTGACGATTTCAAGTTTTGTTATGTGTATCATTCTGTCACTTGGAATTGTAGGACCGATTATTACAGTAGGTTCTTATACTGATGATCTGGGTAAAATCAGTGTGATTGTTGATGAGGTGGTTGGAATTCTAAAACAGCCAGAGCTTAAAAGACCTGAAAAGAGTACCGCAGCTCCAAAGGATAATTCCATCACACTTACCGATGTCAAGTTTGGTTATCATGAAAGGGAAATCCTGCACGGAGTGAATATGAAGCTGGGGGCTGGTACGGTCAATGCAATTGTGGGACCATCAGGAAGCGGTAAATCAACGATTGCAAAGCTGATCGCTTCTCTTTGGGACGTAAACAGCGGAAGTATCAAGATCGGCGGCGTGGATGTAAAACAGATGTCATTTACTGATTTTAATCAGAAAATTGCATATGTGGCGCAGGATAATTATCTTTTCAACGAGTCGGTTCGCGAAAACATCAGACAGGGTAATCCGAATGCCACTGATGAGCAGATCATCGAAGTAACAAAAAAGAGTGGCTGCTATGATTTTATTATGCAGCTTGAAAATGGATTTGATACAATTGTCGGAGGAGCCGGAGGACATCTTTCAGGAGGTGAGAGACAGCGTATTTCGATTGCAAGAGCTATGCTTAAAGATGCGCCAATTGTTATTCTTGACGAGGCGACTGCATACACAGATCCTGAGAATGAAGCTATTTTGCAAAATTCTATCGCAAAGCTTGTTGCAGGAAGGACTCTCATTGTCATCGCACACAGACTTTCTACAGTCAAAGACAGCGATCAGATATTTGTTGTGAATGACGGAAATATAGCAGCACATGGCACACACGAGGAGCTTCTTGCATCGTGCCCACTTTATGAGGAAATGTGGAATGCACATATATCTGCCAAAGATACCGTAAAGGAGGAAAACTAATATGTTTGAGATTCTGGCAAAATTCTTTAGGTTTTCTGGAAAAGAAAATGAAAATAAATTCAAACTGTCCATAGTGATCGGTCTTGCAGAAGCCCTTGCTTCTGCGATGAAGATACCGGCTATCATGTATGTACTGATCGGATTGATAAGTAAAGAAACCATGGGAAAATATATAATTGGTTCAATTGCTATTATGGGAATTGCCGTTACAGTCGATATTATCTGTAAGAGGTTTTCAACCGTGCTCCAGACAGAAGGTGGGTATAATGCAAGTGCTTTTACGAGGATAAAGATAGCAGAACATCTTCGTTATCTTCCAATGGGATATTTTAATTCAAACAGCATCGGCGAGATTTCTTCTGTTACAACGAATACTATGGAAATGCTTGGTGATATTGCGGCTAGAGTCGTTATGCTGACAACACAGGGTATTCTGGAAACAACTATGATTGTTCTTATGATTCTCATTTTTGATTGGAGAATTGGTTTGATATCAGCGGCTGGTGTAGTTATTTTCTTTGTAGTCAATTCAATCATGCAAAAAGCTGGAAAGAGTGATTCAGAGAAAAAAGTTCAGTGTGATACAGAGCTGATTAGCCAGATCATGGAATACATTCAGGGAATATCAGAAGTAAAATCTTATAACCTGCTGGGCAAGCATGCAAAACGGCTGAATGATGCAAACGAAGCATGTGCGAAGATCAACACGAAAATGGAGCTTTTATTTGTGCCATATCATTTTCTTCAGGGAATTGTGACGAAGATCACAGGAGCAGTTATTGTGATCAGCAGTGCGGCACTTTATATAAATGGAACGATGAGTGCAGTTTATGCAATCGGTATGACGATATCAGCATTTATGCTGTATTCAAGCCTTGAGTGCGCCGGAAACTACTCCTCACTTTTACATGTAGTAAGTGTGTGCGTAGATAAGGCAAATGCAATTCTTGAGCTTGACACAATGGACATTGACGGAAAAGAAATCAAGCCGCAAAACTGTAATATTAAACTTGACCACATTTCGTTTTCTTATGACAAGAGAAAAATCATTGATGATGTATCGCTTTCAATTCCTGAAAAGACAACAACAGCAATTGTTGGTCCATCTGGTGGCGGTAAATCTACATTGTGCAATTTGATCGCAAGATTTTGGGACGTAGATGAAGGCAAAGTCACACTTGGCGGTGTAAATGTGAAGGATTACAGCATGAACAGTCTGATGAACAATTTTTCCTTTGTATTTCAGACAGTATATTTGTTTGCCGATACGATTGAAAATAATATCAAATTTGGTCGTCAGGATGCAACACACGAGGAAGTTGTAGCAGCTGCAAAGAAAGCATGCTGTCATGAATTTATAAGTCAACTTCCGAATGGTTATGATACAGTGATTGGAGAGGGTGGTTCATCGCTTTCAGGAGGCCAGAAGCAGCGCATTTCTATAGCACGTGCTATTATGAAGGATGCGCCAGTCGTCATATTAGACGAGGCAACAGCTAATGTTGATCCGGAGAATGAAAAGGATTTGATGGATGCCATAGAAGCACTTACAAAGGAAAAGACAATTATCATGATTGCTCATAGATTAAAGACTGTTCGTCATGCAGATCAGATACTAGTTGTTGATAAAGGAAGAATTGTACAGAAGGGAACACACGAACAGCTTATGATGCAGGATGGTATATATAAGAGATTTGTAGATGCCAGAGAACAGGCAGTAAGCTGGAAACTGGCTCCTTGTCCCTTGGCTCAAAAATAAATTGGATTCTTCCAATTGAATAAATATTGTTATGCAGGGCGCATCCGAAAGGGTGCGCCCTATTTTCACCACCTAAAAAGATCTATTGCCCCTGTACCCCGGTTTCAAAATGTGTTGCATTTTATTGAAAATAATGATAATATGAAAGCGAAGTTAAAAAACGTGAGTAATTAAAAAAAGAAAGGAGAATTATGAAGATGAAGAAAAGTCTTGTATTTGGAATATTATTATCTATATGTATGACAATTCCAACCATGGCGGATACTTCAAATAGTGGTATAGTTATTGAACCAATATCGTCATTGCAGGAACAATTAGAAGAAATGACAGAAGAACAGAAAGTAATTGCAATTGAAAAATATTACAGTGTGGAAGATGAAAAGATCGTTGAAACTAGAGCGTCATGGTATCAGTTGGGGGGATTTTATATGCCTCAACAGTCTGCACAAAATAATTGTGTGGCAGCATGTTGTTATGCGACAATGCGGTGGTTGACTGGAATAGAAGTACCGATGGGAGCTTTGTTTGGGGGTGGAGCAGCGTCATTATCACAGGCACAGTCATATTTAAATAGTGCGCAAAGTGCTAATGTATATGTGGCAATGTCATCAACTGTTTCGTTAGATGCGATGAAAGCTAATTTTTATACCGCAATAGCAGGACATAATGCACCACCTATAATTAGTGCAACTATGTCGACAGCAGATGGATGGCCGTATGCGCTTAATGCACATGCAATGTGCATTACAGGGATTACAAGTGACCGTGGAATGGTAATGGTAGCGGATTCATACATTCCATGGGTAAATGGAAGTGCAAGCACTCAGTATGTAATGCCGTCAACTAGTGTAAAAAGTGCAATTGCAAGACGTGGAATAGGATACATATTTTAAAAGTTAATAAAAGAGGGCATATTAAATTAAATATGCCTTTTTTTCTTCTTAATAATACAGAAAGCGTGATATTATGATAAGAAAAATAATGTGGATTTTAATTTTAATAGTTAACGTTGTAGTACAAAATGATATAAATTATGTTGAGAGGCAATCTTATTTGCCCAATATAGAAATATCAGATGTGGCAGAGGAAAGTAAAAATGTAGATGGAAATGAGACATTTTTATTATATGAAGATCAATGTATACAGGATGCAAATCCGTGGAATGAAGAAAGCAAAGTGAAAGAACTTCCAGTATATTATAATGCATCATGTTATGGGGAAGATGAAAAAGTAGATAATTTTAATGAAGATGAGTTAAAAGAACAACTAAAAGATATGGCAGAAAAATTCGGAATTAAATATGAAGATAGTAAAGTGAAAAAACAAGGGGGATTAGATCAGGAAATTTTGGAATGGATTCAAGAAAAAGAGGGAGGCATAGCAAACGAGTATTTATATTTTAATGAGTGTTCGATATCAGAGAAAGGTATTCAGGTAATTGTAAAAGATAATAAAGATACTGTAATCATTTTTTCACCATCCTTAGTATTGGAAAAATGTCAAAAAGAAAACGAGTATGACCAAATAGTTTTGATTGCAAAGCAGTTACAAGAGATGTTTCCGAAAATTTGTGGAGTGGATAAATATCAGTATGATATAAATGGTGGGGATTATACTATAGACGGAAGGCAAAAATGGAGAATTGCTTTCGTGTTAAAAAAAGAGTCAGTGGAAGAAAAGAACATAATTAATTATAATTTTCATCGTATAGAGGTTTCTTTAGATGAGAATTATAACGTGTATTCTATAACTATTCATAATGAAAATTTAAATAATAAAATAGGCGATTATCCCATAATAACAGTTGAGGAAGCGAAAAATCGACTTTTGGAACAACGGTATTGGACGAGTGCTACATACCCACCAAATCAGGATAATATTTCTAAGATAGAGCTTATTTATAAAACAAGCAATTATCACAAATATTTTGCCCCATATTATTGTTTTTGGGTTTCTAATGGTGAAAAAATGCAAAATGGTCTAGAAATATATTCAGCGTTTTATATATCGGCAATCGAAGAAAAATATTTAAAATAAATAGTATTGAATATATTGAAAAAAACACTTGATTATATGGAAAGTAGAGAAAAACGATGAATAGAAAAAATATTGTAGCACTTTTTCTGATAGTATGTATAGTATTTATTAATATAGAAATTAAGGTGCAGGCAGAAGTAATAGATGGAAAAATTGATTGGGAATCGGCTACGATTTTAACAATATATGATGAAAAGATATTTTTTTCTATATATGATAAAATTACAGATAGGACGGTATATTTTCAATATAATGTAGAATCGGATAAATGCAATAAGATTGGGGAAATAGATAATCAGGAGATTTCATCTGGCGACATTGCATATAACAATGATGCAATATTTTTTTGGATTAGTAAGAAAAAAGAGAGGAATATATATAATGCTATTTTATATAGCCTTGATTTGAAAAGATCAGAGTTAAAGCCTATCACAGCTATAGAAGTAAATCAACCTTTAATTTATGTGGAATATTTGGATGGCGTAATATCGTACATTGGAAAAATTTATGGGAAATATGGAAAAGGAATTTTATATCGTGAAAATGAAAAAAGACAAGCAAATATAGTTAAAAATTATAATAATAAGAATAATAAAGGGGAGTTTATTGAACAATTTACAATTGATCAGGAGTTAATATATGTATATGTAACAAATTATGATTATGGACAGAAACAGTCATACATAGAAGTATACAATAAAGAATTAAAAAAAATAAAACAAATAATGCTGGCAATAAATGAAAAAGATAGTATGATATTATCTATGAAAATCTATGAAAAGTATATATATATGAAATATTGGGACAACTCAGGTTTTTTGGCAAGGATAGAAGATAAAGGTATTACTGTGCTACTTGAATGGGATGCATATTTAGCACTTGATATTTGTGAAACATTGAATGAGAGTAATAAATTTTTTTTATATTCAAGAAATACTGGAAAGGTGTGGTTAGTAGATAGTAAAAGGGAAGTAATTGATGAACTAGATCTGAGATGCAGTAATTTACGACATATGCTAGTAGATAATAAAAATGAAAATATTTTATATGAGTTGTATCAACAGAATGGAAGTTGCAAGGTGTATTATCAGCCGATAGGAGAAATTGATATTTTATCAAGTTATTCATTACGATAATTGAGCTATGGGTACATCGCAAAAGACTGGAGTGATAGGGACGGCAAAGCAGTAAAAAAAGAGTATACGAAATAAACGGATTAAAAGAATAAAAATAGTCCGTAACATAGAAAGCCATCCAGTGCCTGTCCGCGCGTCTAGCAAAGGGTGTACAATCCGACAGGTTAATAAAAATCGAAAAAACACAAGTCACAGAAAGGCAAGGCTGAAAGTAGAAAAGTAAACTGTAGGGGCGGAGTCATCCGTAGTAGTGACGAAGTAACTGTAATGGTGATGGAGCGAAGGGATGACATCATTACACTTGAAATCAGAGAACAACTGGGAAAAACATGAGGATTTGATGAAAGAAAGCAAACAATACTATATATCGCAGTACATGTTATGTGCAGGGATGGAAAATAAGGTTGAACTTTATAGCATTAGTCAGTAAAAATGTTAGCAAAGTCCTTTCGGAATAAGATTAAAAAGCTAGAAATACATAAGAAAACTGGCAAGTATTTAAGAAGAGAGCGTTATGCAGGATCATGCCAGAGAAGCTTCTATGTTGGTAAGGATATCACCGAAGAAGATATTAAGGCACAGTTCCAGCATGGTATGCTGACACTGTTTGTTCCGAAGAAAGAAGCAAAGCCAGTTGTAGAAGAGAAGAAAAACATTACAATTGAATAAATATTGTTATACAGGGCGCATCCGAAAGGGTGCGCCCTATTTTTACAAAAGTCGGGCGGGAAAGCCAAGAAACTTTTTGCAATTATCGGACAATGATGTCGAATTTTGTCGAAATGTTGTA
>OCHA01000465.1_pt1 | contig 46692 bp, 51 predicted proteins | sample 1538591 | NCBI WGS metagenome assembly OCHA01 (sample SAMN04571710, study PRJEB22368) | human gut metagenome | biome: human gut; material: stool | host: Homo sapiens | place: Luxembourg | collected 2012-09-06 | reverse complement strand
CAAACAAAAAGGGTGTCAATATTGACACCTTTTTTAATTATAACACTTTTCTTTTTTGTTCTCAAATAAAAGCCCCTTTTAACGCCGCTGTAATGGCCATTATGAAGTATGCCACGGCACATTCAGGGAAAACACACCTGAATTAAAAAAGCCATTGTAGGGGCGCACAGAGCCCGTAGCGGCAAAATTTTGCTTTAACCGATTCGGGCGCAAGCCCGCATTTTTTTGCAATTTTTGCAAAAAAACCGCAGGTTTTTCTTTTCTTCCCTGAACGGGACGAAAAGAAAAAGAGCATAAGGGCTGGCTGTCCACTTCCTGCGGAAGTGGAGTTCGGCAAAGCCGAACGCCAAGCCTTTATGCTCTTAGTTAAACCTGTGGACTTATTTTTTAATTTGTATGTACGGATTGCAATACAAATTCTTGACTATTTTAGTCTATAATGATATAATAAAGCGCAAGGTGTCAATATTGACACCCCCCCTTTTCAGAGCCTTTCAAGGCCAAAATTAATTATTAAAAACTGAGCCTTCGAGCCGATAACTGTAAAAAGTTATCGGCTCCTTTTTATTATCAGCTGATAATAAGTATCACGATGATTAGCAACAAACATTTTATCATATCATCGTCCATCACTGTCACCTCCATGTATTGAATTTGTATATAGATATACTATTTATCTATAAAAGTCAAGAAATTTTTTGAAAGGATAAAATTTAAAATGAAAAAGAAAAAATATGTCTCGGAAGTCCGCATCCGTAATGTAGACGCCGGCGCAATAGCAAGAATAGATCAGCTCGCCGCCGCTGCCAATAAGAGCCGCAACCAATATTTAAAAGAATATATCGAAAATTTATCCGTTCTGAATGAATTAAAAGAAATGGATAATCATTACGAATCACTTGTCAATAATGTTTTGACTGTAATTAATAACAATACCGAGCAGATCCGAAGGCTACGGAAAGAATTAGAAAGCAGGGCCGATTATGAGTAAAGATTCAAAAACATTTCGTTTATCAAATGAAGATATTGAATACATAAAATCTATTGCTCTGGCAAATAAGATTGACAACACAAAAGCTCTGGAAAAAATCATATCTGACCATCGCCAGCAAAACGATAACCGGCAGTTATCAAGAATGATTGCAACGGATCTGCTCGCAGCCTTTGATGAAAAATATAATAAGACTTTAACGCGAATCCGTTTAGCTGCTTCCGGCGCAGATAAAAGCGCCTTGATTCTGCTTGAGATGATGAACACATTACTTGTAGCAACCGAGCATAATAAAGTCGCTTATACATCAAGAATTGCAAAATCCGAAGTATGGGTTCAATGCGAAGAAGTAGTTAAGCAGCGTATCGCTGACTACAAACAAAAAACAGATCATAAGAAGGTGAAATAAAATGCCGGAAATTACCGCCGGAGTTGTTCTCGTTACAAAATTTGTTTCAGCAGAAAGCGCCGTTTTTTCGGGATATATCGACTATATAAACCGCAGCAATGCCGTAAGAAATGAGAATATAGACAAGTACACAATTCCTACCCTTGATAGCGAGATCAAAGAGTACAACGAATACATGGAATATATGGGCGACGCAAGAAAAACAACAGAACTCTTTACAAATCAAAAAGATCGTTTATCCACCTCAGAAAAAGAGAAACTCAAAGATATTTTTCAAATAGCACAGGATAACGGCAGTCTTATGTGGCAATCTGTCATCAGCTTTGATAATAAGTGGCTTGCTGACAACGGACTTTACGACCCGGAATCCGGCATTCTAAATGAAATAAAAATCAAAGAATATGCCCGCGTCGCTGTAAATGCTATGCTGGATAAAGAAGGAATGGCCGATAATAGTATCTGGTCTGCTTCAATTCATTACAACACCGATAACATACACATACATATTGCCACCGTTCAGCCTGTACCGAGCCGGGAAATGAAAACGATTAAGACGATACGTTTTAATAAAAAATGGCTGTCTGATAAAATCGGTGATGAGCTTATTAACACTCTTGACGTGGGAGAGAATACCAAAGCACACAAGACACAAAATAAAAATTATGCTGCTGTACTCGAAAAAATAAAAAATGAAGTATATATAGAAACAGGAAAACATTGCAAGCTCGGCGATTACATGCAGCTTAACACAGACGGATCTATCGACATTTCATACTATGGTGATAACAGCAGTATTCCGTATATGGCGCAGCTTCAAAGTGAAAAGCAAGTACAAAAAGGAATTTTTAAAGAATCTTCCATCGAAGCCGGAAAAAGCAGAATGGTAAATAAAATTCTCGGTCAAAACCGCATAAATGATAAAATCAACACGCTTATGCGTGATACTCTGATTGACGACTTTAAGAACATCCATATTGAGGATCGAAATTTACAAAAGCTCTATGCGAATATTTACGAATCCATGCCATCCAATAAAAGGTTATGGCAGTATAACAACAACGTTATAACGCCGGTACGTAATAATATAGACCGTTTTACAACTGAATGGCTGAAACAGTATCACCGGGATGACTTTGAAAAGCTGCAAGAATATCTCTCAGAACAACAGCAAATGTACCAAACCGCTTACGGTGGCGGAGACAATAATTTTGCTGACAACAAAATAAGAGATCTTTACAGCCGTTGCGGAAATATCATATTAAAAAATCTTAAAGAGCTTGCCAAAAGCAATATTATAGATTTAGATGAATTTAAAGATGATTCCGAAATCCCGGAAGAAGAAATTTCAATAGATAATATCCCGGAACCGGCAGAGCCCGATTTATCAAACGTTGATATTGAGGATTTAGAAAATGCGGAGTATGCTGAAAATTCACTATCAGACGAAGAAATCAACGAATACCTTTCCGCTTTTGAAGAATCAACATATCTTGAATTTAGCGAAAAGTACAAACGCGCAAAACGGGCTCTTTACGGAACTAAGAATATTGCCCCGGATCATCAGGTTGCTTTTGAACTTTTGGAAGATGAAGCACAGGCCGGTAATGCATACGCAATCCATGACTTAGCTAACTGTTACGCAAAAGGGTTAGGCTGTACTGCCAATTCTGCACTTTCATTTGAACTCTATAAAAGGGCTTTGCAAGCATTTGAAAAAGAAGCTACTAAAATAACAAACCAAGAAAGCACAGATAAAAAACAAACTACCAGTTTATCCTATCTCAATTATCGAATCGGTAAAATGTATTACTACGGGCAAGGTACAGAGACAAATAAGCAAAAGGCTTTTAATCACTTTTCTATTTCCGATGACAATGTTTATTCCCTCTTTTACCTTGCAAAATTTTATGAGAACGGTGAAAAAGATGTTGTTGATAAAGATCTAAAAAAATCATTTCACTATTATTCTGATGTCTGTGAAAAGAATAAAATGCCTTATGCTTTTTATAAAAAAGCGTATATGCTCGAAAAGGGATTAGGCACTCAGGCAGATAACGAATCTTCACAGGAAAATTATAAAACTGCCCTCACCGGTTTTCTTGAATCAATCGAAACAAGACCGGATGATTTTTTACAATATCGTGTCGGTCAGATGTTCTTGCGAGGAAAAGGATGCGATATAAACATAGATGAAGCCATAAAATACCTTGAATTATCTTATCAAGGCGGTAATGATATGGCCGCTTGTGCTCTGGCGGATATATATATTCAGAATAAAGACGACCCGGAGAAAATAAAAAAAGCCTTTGAACTGCTCCACCAGTCAGCCGATGATAACAATAATGTGCAGGCACAATACAATCTCGGCAAACTTTATATGGATAACGGTGAAACAGAAAAGGCGTTAAAATATTTTGATGCAGCGGCATCGCAAGGCAATCAATTTGCTCAATATAAACTTGGCTCTTACTATCTTGATAATGAAGAAACAGAACTGGGAATTAAATTTCTCAGTGATGCGGCAGAACAAGATAATCTTTATGCACAATACAAACTCGGTGCCTATTATCTTGAAAAGAATGACACTGAAAAAGGAATTAAATATCTCACGGCCGCCGCCGATCAGAATAACTTGTTTGCTCAATACAGGCTCGGCGCATATTACCTTGATAATGCCGATATTGAAAAAGGGCTTAAACTTCTCATATCATCAGCAGAACAAGAAAATCTTTTTGCTCAATACAAACTTGGTGCTTATTATCTTAAAACCGACGATAGCAAAAAGGGTGTTGATTATCTTACGCATATTATTAAGGTGGAAACCGACGAAGAAATAATAAAAAAACTGAAGGTATCAGCTCAATATACACTCGGCTCCTTTTATCTTGAACATAATAAAATTGAAGAAGGTATTAAACTCCTTGAATCCGCAGCAGCTCACAACAACCTTTTTGCTCAATATAAACTCGGTGCATATTACCTTAAAGCCGGTAACACAGATAAGGGCATTTCTTATCTTGAAACTATCATTAATTCTGAGTCTGAAGATAGCTATGTGCAACAACTTAAATCGTCAGCCCAATACAGGCTTGGTGCATTTTTTCTTGATAACGATAATATAGAAAAAGGTATTGATTTGCTAACCGCTGCCGCTGAACAAGGAAGTCCTTTTGCACAATATAAACTGGGTGCTTATTATCTCAATCATAATAACATCGAGGAAGGTATTAAATATCTTAATACCGTTATTAATACTGAAATAAAAAACGAAGATGGAAAGGATAATATTAATAATATAAAGTCTGTTGCTGAATATAAACTCGGAAATTATTATTTTAGTAACGGCGATGTTGACAAAGGTATAGGACTACTTTCCTCTGCCGCAGAAAAAGGTAATCAATTTGCGCAATATAAACTTGGTTCTTATTATCTCAACAACAAAGAAATACATAAAGGAATCGACTATTTATCATCCGCAGCAGACCAAAATAATGAGCCGGCAAAATTTAAACTTGCTTCTTATTATTTGGAAAATGGTGAGATCCAAAAAGGTATCAATTACTTAATCGACTTATCCGATAAAGATAATGTTTTCGCTAACATAAAACTCGGAAATTTTTATTCACAGGCTGATTTCTTTGATTTTAAAAAAGCTGAAAAATATTATTTGAAAGCAACCTGCAAAGGTCTATCCGCAGCAGAATATAATTTGGGTGTTCTCTATCTTTCAGATAAAGATAATATACGGCACTGTCTTAAAGGAATGGATTATCTTAAAATTGCCGCTGAACAAGGAAACGAATACGCAATGTACCAACTTGGAAAAGTCTACTTTTATGGAAATAAATTTATAAGCCCGGATCGTGAGCTTGCAAATCAGTATCTTACAAGTGCCGCAAATAAGGGGCATACCGGCGCAAGATATTTATTAAACCGTCCATCTGAACATCGAATATCATTGCCTAAATTTCATATTCCTTATGAAGTTGCGTATAGTTTACAACGATTAATGTCAGAACTCGCACGCGATTATCGTACTCACGAGAATATTTTAAATCAAATTGCCTATGCAAAACTTCAGCGAATGATGGAAGAAGAACGCGAGTAATTTTTCAAAAAAATTAAAAAATGTTTTTTCGTTAAATGGCTCTGTTAAGCCATTTTCGAGCAAAATTAATGAGGGGTGTCAATATTGACACCCCCCTATTTTTTTATTTCATTTGTAATTCAGAAATGGAACCTGAAAGATCTGATCGGCTGAGCTGCAGCGCAATATTTGAATTACACACAGTTCAAAATAAATCGCTATGACTGCCTGTTCTTTCAAAAACAATAATGCCATTGCCGACTTCATAGATCAACAGCCAATCCGGTTGTATATGACATTCTCTGCAACCTTTCCATTCTCCCGATAACTCATGATCTCTATTATTATCGGGTAGTGTTTCCTCGTTGCAAAGTTTTTTGATAATATCTTTTAGAAGTTCTATTTTTAAATGCCTTTTCTGTACCCTTTTTAAGTCTTTTTTGAATTGCCCTGTATACTCTGGTTGAAGCATTTTAAATACCTAAATCGTTAAACATATCTTCTGCACTATTAAAACGACTTTTACCTTTCGCAACAATTTCATGACCATCGGCAATAGCTGCCTTTGTTTCATCATTAGGAATATCCATTCCGATTTTGAAAGGTATCGCCTGTTCTCTTACAGCTTGTGCTAAAAAGATATTAATCGCAGTAGTCAAATTCATTCCTAACTCATTAAACAATTCTTGAGCTTCTTTTTTGAGTTCAGGATCAATCTTAATGTTTGTGCTTACCGGTGCCATAATACCACTCCTTTCTGATCATTATTATTATATTACTATTTGTGCCTTTTGTCAATACATCGGGCACATTATATTATTTTCCGTAATTACTGAATTATTCGTGTCCTAATTTCCGTGTATCAGAAAATAGGACATCAGCCGTGTATCAAATTTTAGGACATCATGATAAACCGCATAACAAAGCCATTTTACCGTGTATTAAAAAATAGGACAACGCACCGTGTATCAAATTTTAGGACAACGAAAAATCGAACTCCGTGTATTAAAAAACAGTACATCAATAAACAGGACATCAGAAAACAGGACATCGCTTTTTAGGACAACTTAATATAAACAGTTATAATAAAAACAGCTTTATTATAAATAGTCTATCTACCTATCAAACAGAAAAAATTTTTTCTGATGGATTGATAGAAGAAAGCATAAAAAATAATATATAATTTAAAATAAGCAAAATGAAAAGGACTAACCAAAACTGGTTAGTCCTTGGATTTTTCGTTCCTTGCCCCTTGACAAATTTGTAGCGAAATGCTAAAATTAGAGCAAGGTTTTGAGTGCAGCGAGCGCCAACTCGCTTGCATTCTGCAAAGTGTGATCCATAACCTCACACCCTGCGGCGAAGAACGTTCCACAATAACGAGCTCCGCGTTTGATTATATTATAGTAGATTTTTGTTTTTCTGTCAAGCACTTAGAACGAAGTTTTACACAAATATATCGCTATTTTATTTTCAAATCTCAAGGAATTTTTCTGTTATTATAGGATTTCTGAGCCGCAGTGTGTTGAGCCCTACACACAGCGGCTTTTTGTGTTTTTATAGTAGTTTTAGAAAGGCAGGTGAGAGCATTGGTGAAGGAGCAGCCTAAAATTGCCGACATTATAACGGTCGAAGGCGTAGACTGTAAAGGTTTCGGAATTATAGCAAAAATCGTAACAACCGACACCGATTTGTGCATCGGCGCCAAAGCTCTTTATGCCTATTTATGCTCTTATGCCGGAAACGGAACAACTGCATATCCTCGCCGCAGCAAGATCCTTGCTGATTTGAAAATGAGCAAAGAGACATATTATAAATATCAAAAAGAACTGATAGATCAGGGCTATATCAAAGCCACAAGAGGGGACAAGTACCCATTCCCAAATACATATACAATCGTTTCAAGACCACCGAAACTTAAAGAGGCTGCTATAACAGAAAACTCAGAAGATATTTTAATAGCCCGTGGTATCAAGTCAATGGGCTATGGAACCGTACCAAAAGCCGTAATGCTTGATGATAGGCTGCATTACAAGGCTAAAGCTCTTTATGCTTATTTTTGCAGCTTTGCCGGGAACGGAACAACTGCTATTCCGTCCAGAAAAACGATTTGTTATCACATGCAGTTTACGATTAACAGTTTTCAGCGCTATATCAGAGAGCTTATTCAGTATAACTATATCGAAGTACAGCAAACAAAATATCAAGGCCGTTTCTCGAATAATATTTATTATATTAATGACCTGCCGGATGAAGCAAAAGGACAACAGGAAATAGAACGCCGTCAGGAGATTCAGGAACGAAAAGCAGCGGTTAAAAGTAACGGACAAGCTGTAGAATCGTCAAGCAAAAATGAAAGTGTCAATATTGACACCACATCCAAAAAGCGCGTAGAATCAAGGGATTATACTGATTTTGTTTCTAAAAAATCAGAAAAAACAATTAGTGATGAAAAGGCCGAAGCAGATCGCCTAATGGAAGAACGCAGTATTTATACAGACATCATAAAAGATAATATTGATTATGATATTTTGCTTGGTAATTCAGATGAGGATTTTAGAAATTTAGCCGAAGTGGTATTTAATATCGTTCTTGATACCGTAACTGCAAATACTGAGTTTATTAAGATTGGCAAAGAAGAAATGCCAAAAGAAGTGGTTAAGAGCAGATTTTTAAAACTGACATACGAGAATATCGAGTATGTTATTGATAATCTTATGAATACAACGACCAAGATCGTTAATATACCGGCTTACATAAAGACCGCATTATATAATTCATTGACGGATAATTTTTATTGGCATAATCAGGTGAAAAGCGATCTTGGATAAAAGAGAAAAAATTTTAATAAATATTTGTGTAATTTACACACAAACTATTGACTTTTTTGTGAAAATATAATAATATGAAACAAACAAATGTTTACTGCGCCGTTTTGTTGCGCAGCAAGAAAACGGCGCACGCCATATGGCGTGCGGAAAAAAGGTGATTTTATGAATTTTGACCGCTTGAAAAAAGTGAATGAGTTCTATGATGGTGCGGCCAAGAAATATGCTGTCGCATACAACGACGATATATATATGATAAAATATCCTGCCAAGACGGATATAAAGAATGATCTGAATACGGAATATTCCAACAGTTCATTTTCTGAATATATCAGTTGTCATATTATCAACGAACTGCAAATTCCCGGAGTAGAGGCACAACAAACCCTGTTAGGGGAAAGTAACGGAAGGATTGCCGTTGCCTGCAAAGACTTTACTGATCCTTATAACCGGCTTGTTAAGTTTAACATGATACAGAACGCTGATATTTCAAGCGAAGCATCCGGCAGACACCCGGTATTACAAGATGTGCTACAAACATATCAGACATTGCCGCAACTACAGAATCCGGCATTTATAGAAAGGTTTTGGGACACCTTTGCGATTGATACGCTTCTTGGCAACTTTGACCGTCATGCCGGTAACTGGGGTTTTCTGAATGATGTTAAGGCAGGTGAGTTACGGTTAGCACCAATTTATGACTGCGGCTCTTGCTTATATCCGGCGTTATCTGTTTCAAAGATGCAAGGTATATTAAATTCTGAAGAAGAAATTCAAAAGAGAATTTTTGAATTTCCGCAGTCTGCGTTTTTGGATAAAGAAACCGGAAAAAAGATCAATTATGGTGAGTTCATAAAAGTAAATACAAACAATTCAGATATGATGAAGGCTTTTGATAAATTATCGTCTGTAATTGATTTTAACAAAATAAATCAAGTTATCGATCAGACGCCGTATTTATCAGACACGCAAAAGGGTTTTTACAGCACGATGATTCAGAGGCGGTATGACAGTCTTATTAAACCTTTTGTTCATACCCGCCAACAGCAAAACGAAAATCCGATTGAAAAATACTGTAATAAAATAACAAAGCAAAATGATATATCATTAGATGAAATACAATCTTTACTTAATGAAAGATAACACCGCCTGCATTATCATTGGGCGTGGTTATATTATCTCCTTTCAAATCCTTTGCATTAGCATAAAAACTGTGTATTTCAAATGCCCGACAAGTAAGGTTAGAGTTGGGCTTTTAGAAAGGACATCGTAAATGACAAAGCAGGAAGCTCTTATATTATCAGCTTATTTAGATACACTTTTAACCGACGCAGAATCTTATCAATCCTTTTGTAAAGAACTTCTTGAAATGGATATAACCTTGCAGGATATTGACGACGCTGCAAAAGAAGAATTAAAAGATAAATGCGAGGCAGCATTTTTTAAAATCGTAAATAATCAGTCTGATTGCGAGATAGCGGACGCTGTGAAATTTACAAAAGGCGCTGAAAACGAATTTAAAAATATAAACGAAAATACCTGATAAACAGCGCTGTTAAGCCATTTCTTTAAAAGGTGTCAATATTGACACCACCATAAATGAACGGTCGGATTGCCCGGCAGAAAGGTTAATGAATGGATAAGAAAAAGAAGATAATCATTATCTCTGTTGTTGCAGCAGTTGTTGTTATAGTTGCGATTTGCGTCGCAATTGGTGTATCAAGCAATCAGAAAAAAGACGATAAAACAAGCTCAACCAATAGCACCGTTATTGAAACAGTAACAGACGAAAGCGGTGAAACCGTAACGGATGAAAACGGCGAAGCTGTAACGGAAGTCTATGAAGAAGTACCGGTCGTTGATGAAAACGGTAATGTTGTAAAAGACGAAAACGGTCGGACAGTTACCCAAAAAGTACCGGCGACAAATCCTGCAAGCGGTGGCAGCAGCGGTACAGGCAGCGGCTCTGCTTCCGGTGGATCTTCCGGCAGCACTACAAAAAGGCCGTCATCCGGTGGAAGCGGCAGCTCAGGCAGCACAACGACAACGAAACCAAATTCCGGCGGATCTTCTGGCGGTGGATCTTCTAAGCCATCCACCACACAGCCAACAGAAAAACCGACCGAAAAGCCAACGGAGAAGCCCACAGAGAAACCAACAGAAAAGCCGACAGAACCGGCAAAGTCGTATGATATAAATTATTTTGTTAATTACGCAATTTCTTACGGACAAAAAATAGGTCTGAAATATGATAGTAGCATAACGCCCGATACTGGAAGTTGGGATATGCCGTTATCAGGATCTTTTCCAATCACAGATACAAAGAAATATCAAAACAGAATTGATGATATTGAAGGAAGATGTGATGCAATTAAAAGAGAAATAGGAAATGGAGCCGTATTTTGGGTGTATGCAAGTAATAAAGATTTTGATGGAAATCAAATGAGTGGTGGAAAATATTATCTTTATATCGGATATTGATATTATACCTTTTTCAAAAACGCAAATGGGGGTGATCACACGCCGGAAGGATATATAAAACGAGGCTGGTTTTATCACAAATGCGGGCATAAGTTATTTAAAGTAACACCAAATATGAGCCGAATCAATACAATTGAATTTTGCAGATACTGCAAAGAAGAATTTACGATAACCGTGGTTAATGGTCTAATCGTTGAAAGTAATCTCGGCAAAGGGCCTTGAGCTAAAAATGCTGATTCTTAATTGATCGAGCCTTAGAGCCTTAATACCAATTAAGAAATTACGAGATTAGAGACAATTAAATATCGTGAGCTTGAGCTTACAAAGCCGAAGCCTATAATGTGCGTCTAAAGGACGACATTGTAGGCTTCTTTTTTTGTTTTTGTCGTCCTTTAAATAAATTTTTTATTTTGGAGGCAAAAACAATGATTAAAAACGGTTGGTATTATCACAGGTGCGGACAGAAGATATTTAAAGTTCTGCCGGAAACAGTGCTGCTAAATCATGTTACATACTGCAAGCGTTGTAAAACAGAGCAGATCGTCAACATTTATGGTGGTAAAGAAATCGACATTAAAGAAAAGGAGACGAAATAATGAAACACAAGAATGTTATAAAGAAGTTTTTTGCGGTCTTGCTGGCACTCCTAACAACCTTTTCGGTTGCAACGCCGGCGTTTGCCGCAGAAAAAATCGGTGAAGTATTACAAATGAACTTACCGAGAGCCGCCGATCCGAACAAGGATAACTGGGGGCATCCGGCTTTGAACTATATGGGCGGCTGGTGGACTTTTGAGGAAGAAGGATATACTACCGTAAAAGCCGTTGATGATTATGAAGGACCGACTTGCTATTGCATCGAACCGGGAATTTCGCTGCATACAGGAGACAGGCTAACGCAAAAAGGCGAAGATTATTGGGATGATTACCCAGATGAATATAATCCAACAATTTCTCGACAGTATATTCAGCGATTTATTGGCCGTATTCTTCAATACGGATGGACGGGAAATAACGATTTGCAGTGGAACTCTACAAACGCGTCTGATAGGGACGAAATGGGCAATATGTTTGCGACACAAGCCCTTATCTGGGAAGTAATCGTAGGGGAAAGAGATGAAAACTTTAATAAGATCGATGCCACACGTTATGGAAAAGATAACGTAATGGAGATTTATTCTTCTAAGAATCCTTGTTATACGGAAATTATGCGGCATTACAGAAATATTGAATCTAAAGTTAAACAACATACAATGGTTCCGAGTTTTACTTCGCGTTCTCAATCCGCTGCGCAGACCATTGAATTGAAATATCAGGACGGTAAATATACAGCTACCATTAATGATACAAATGGCGTTCTATCCAATTACAATTTTACTTCATCTGCTTCCGGTGTGCAGCTATCCAAGAATGGAAATCAGCTAACAATAAGCACGACTACACCACCAAGAGATACATTTACTCTTACAGCTAACAAAGTAAATAGCAAAAGGCGTGCCCTTATAACTTGGACGGACGAAATCATAAGCCCACAAACCGGGCAGTTACAGGATGTAATTACATACGGTCAGGAAGTAAACGACCCGGTAACTGCATATATCAAAGTAAAAGTCAGTGCTGGTAACGCGCAGATACAGAAAACATCAGAGGACGGATATAAAGAGGGATTTGTCTTTGATGTAACCGGCCCCGCAGGTTTTAAGCAAACGGTTACAACGGATTCAAACGGATCTTGGCTGCTTACCAATGTTCCCGCAGGAGAGTATACAGCAACCGAAAGACTTACAGAAGAACAGAGCCGATATGTTCAGCCAGAAAGTCAGACTTTTACTGTTTATGCCGGTCAGACTGCAACAGTTACTTTCAATAATGAATTAAAACGAGGATCGGCGCAGTTCCAAAAGACTGATATTGAAACAGATAAGGAAATTGAGAGCAAGGACGGCATATTTGGCGTTTATTCTTGGGATAAAAACGCAAATGATTATGAGCGCGTCGAACAGATGACTTACAGCAATGAGCTGCAAGCATATACAACTTCCGATTTGCCGGTAACGGTTAAGAACGACGGAAAATATAAAATCCTTGAGGAAGTTGCCCCGACCGGTTACGCCAATCCGACAAAGGTTGAATTTGAATTTACGATAACCGAGGACGGACAGATCCATCATATCAATGACGGAACTGTTACCAATATCCCGCAGAAAGGCCGTATACACCTTGATAAGCAGGGAGAAGTATTAGAACGCTTTGACTTTATGCAAACGGAATTTGGGCTAAAATACAGCCCCATATACACCGTTCAGAGCTTACCAGATACCGAATGGGAAATCACAGCGCTGAAAGATATTGTTGTAAACGGTGATGTTAAGTATAAAGCCGGCGATTATGTTCAGACAATAACCACTACGGAAGACGGCGCAACAAGCAATCCTTTATATCTGGGCTGGTACCGCGTGAAAGAGGTATCAACCAAAGAAGGGTATTTCATCGGCGCGAACGAATTTGAAATCGAGCTTACCTATCACGACCAGTCAATAGATATATTCACGGAATATATCACGGCATACAACGAACGGCAGCACATGAAGGTACGGATGGAAAAGGATATTGAAGAAAATCCTTTTTATCCAAACCCGGACGCCTATAAGGACATTATTTTCGGTATCTTCACAGATGAAGATATAACCAACGCAGACGGAGAAATTTTACTTGAAAAGGACAGCCTTGTAGATTGCTTCGGCTTAAATGACAGTTATCAGGGTATTTCAAGCGTTGATTTCCCGGTAGGCACAAAGTGGTATGCTAAAGAACTTCAAACATCTGAAGGCTTTGTGCTGAACACAAATAAATATTCGTTTGAATTTAAACCGCAGACGCAGGAGATCCCCCTTATTTGGATTGATTTAAACGAAGGCGGCACCGTAATTAAAAATGAATGGATGAAGGGTATTGTTGAGCTTTTAAAGAAATCTGATTTTGACGGCAAGTTGCTGAAAGATGCAGTGTACGGAATATTCCGGGAAAGCGACGATATGAAGGTTGACGAGCTCATAACCGATGAAAACGGATATGCAAAGAGCAATGTAGCCTTGTACTACGGCGGCTATTATATTCAGGAATTGAAAGCGCCGGATCATTACTATCTTGATGATACAAAATACTACTTCTTTATCGGTTCGGAAGGTGAAGCATTCCAAACCATCCATTATGATTTTGAAGATACGCCAAAAATCGGTCATTTGATTCCCGTTTATTCTGAGAGCGGTCTCGGCGAAGGACAATCCCCGGACACCGGCGATCATTCAATGCCGTTATGGATTTCAGGCGCGTTGCTTGCGGTTTCCGGTTCGGTAATTCTTGTGCTGCTGTTTGGGCAAAAAGTTTTTAAGAAAAAGAAGCAGTAAATTATGGGGGTGTCAATATTGACACCCCGCCACCCGGATAGAAAAGAGCGAGGAATAATAGAACTTTGAGACACAGACTTGTATTGCACTTAACACCGTCTCAGGCAATGAAATTTGATGATTTTATCGCTGAGACTGGATTAAATAAAAATCTATTTGTAGACCGGGCCATTCTGAATTTCATTGATAATCATTACCCGGTAAACAGGGAAGATGACGCCAGATTTCTTTCATATACAGGAAGCAAGAAAACGGAGCGCCGAGAAGTTTCGATTTCGGATGTTGTAGAGGCGATTTTGGAAATCAAAATCAACGAATACAGGGTTTCCCGTTCTTCATTGACTTCACAAGCATTAATGGCATACATCGATACCAATTAGAAAGGAGTAGTTTTCCGAATGTTCAAAAGAATTATACCGGCAATATTAAGTATTTCAATACTTCTTGCCGGCAGCGTTCCGGCATTGGCCGCAGAAACGAGCGTTAAGGTTGACGACAACGATATAACGGTGGAAGAAACCTTTACCTCAAACACAAGTGATTTTAACTATCAGTTCGATGAAAAAATCACTCAGGACGGTAAAAAGTACAAATTAAAAGGTGTTAATTATCAGACGGTCGGCGTTGAAGATCTCACCGAAACGCAGCCGGTAACACATAAGGTCGATTATCACGATTTATATAAACAGGATCTGTCGCCGGACGATACTTTAATCATTACGCAAAACGGAAATAATGTTGAGGTTAAGCTCAAAGGTGTAACGTATTCTGATACCGTTATTCAGAACAGAACTGCAACGCTGACAGCATATACGGATTATTCGTATACAACGGTAACACCGCGGCCGGCCGCAACAAAAACCATTACATATTATGATGAAGCAACCGGACAAAACCTTACCAGAACACTTCAATTTAAGGAGCTTAAAGCAGAGGACGGTTGGGCTTGGCGAGCTGATCTTACAATCCCAATGACTTTTGCGTTTTATGATTCAGAGTATTACGTACTTGGCGATAAGTACGTGCCGTATAACGATGAAAAACCGGCTTTGGAAGGTTATGAAACAGATTTACTCAACGAACTTGACCTTGATATTAATAAGTACCGTATCACATCAGTTGAATGGGACGGAGAAGAATATCAGGCAGGGGATATAACCTACCGTAAAGCCATAGCACACGGAGACAGATATACCGCAAATTATGTTGCTTATTATGAGAGTACGGTTAATTTACCGGATGCCGCAGGATATAACGCGGTGGCAGAGTACGAAGGACAGGCTACCGCATTAACCGGTGAGAAAGAATACACCGTACTTGCTACAGCGGTATATACGCCGGACAATACGACGGCTTTAATAGTTGCCGGTGTTGTCGGCGGACTTATTATTATAGTTTTGCTTGTTATAGCAATCCTATATGTCTTATCACAAAAAAGAAAGAAAAGGGGGGAATTTTAGTTGCAGAATTTTATCACTTCGGCTGAGAATATTTTTACTTGGCTTCAACCGGCAACATGGGTTGCTGTTGCGGCAGCGCTTATTGGATGTGGTTTAGCAATGGCTATTGGTGGCGATGAAGGCAGACAAAAGGCCAAAAAAGCGATGCCTTGGGTAGCGGTGGGCTGTGTCGTTATTCTGTTAGCAGTGAATATTGCAAAAGAAGTCGTTACTAAAGTTGCACTTTAATTTAATGTGTGAAGGGGGCATTTTTGCCCCCCGAAACACAATTTTTTAGGTGAAGTTATGAAACATAATGATGATATTCAAAAAGGGCTAATTAAAGAACGAAGATACTTATTGCCCCTTAATAAAGTTATATCAAATAAAAAAGTGGTTGCTGCAATTTGTGTAACGCTTTCTATTTTGTTTGTTTTGCTATGCAATTATATTTTTAATTGCGTAATGAATCTTGTTGATATAGCTAATGACATCGGAAATTTGCAGACATATCTGTCTATTAAGAATATGTTTGTTTTCAATATAAGACATTACTACTGGTTCTATCTGATACTTTTAATCGCTGTTGTTATTATCAATCTGCGCTTTATTTTCCTTGTAAACACAAACATCAAAGACCAGAACGTAGGACAAAAAGACGACCAGCGATGGACGACTATAGAAGAAATCAAAGAGCAATACCCCTCTATGCCGGATCGCGGCGGAAGAATTGAAAAGGGCGGACTACCGGTTTGTCAATACGAAGGACGCACTTATTACGATGACAGCATGGTAAATAATATGATTCTCGGTATGACGCGAGCCGGTAAAGGCGAGACTTTCATACTTCTTATGATTTGGCTGTATTTTAACGCGAAAAATAAAGCAAGTCTCATTGTAAATGACGCAAAAGAAGATTTGTACCCGATGTGTTATCAGGAAGCAAAGAAAAATGGATATATTCCACTTGTTTTAAATTTTGATAAACCCACAAAGGGTATAGGTTTTAATCCTCTGGATCTTGTCATTCAGGAGTGGAAAAAGAAAAATTATTCCGATGCGGAATCTCTGTGTCTGTCGATTGCTGAAACAATCTATCATCCATCAAGAGTTGAGGGCGAAGCTAAATTCTGGGCTTCAACAGCTGCTTCCGTATTTTCGGCAATGTGTATTGCAGTAGTCATAGATTGCTTAACAGCAGATGAAAAACAAAATGCAGCAAATGCTCTTGAGTGGAGAAAAAGGCAAAAAGCATTTGACCGTTTGAGATCCGCAGAAAAGCGAAAGAAAGCCATAGAAGATTATGAACAAATGCCCGAAAATGAAAAACTGGCATTGCAATACATACCGAGCGATAAAGAATTTATACCGACACATGAAAACGAGGACAAGATCAACTTGTTTTCTGTTGCAAAACTATTTATGGATTTAGCAAGCGTGCCGGTTGGAAAACCAGAAAACGGAAAAACCGCATTGGATGTATTTTTTGAAGAAAGACCAGCAAACGATAGGGCAAAAATGAAGTTTTTCTCAACGCAGATCGCGCCGGATCGAACCGCAGCGAGTATCTATTCTTCATTCTTTGACGCGTTAACGGTATTTACCTTTGAGGACGTTGCGAAAATGACGGCAAAATCAACATTCGATATTTACGATATAGGATTTGGTAAAGATCCTTATGCCATTTTTATGTTTACTCCGGACTGGGACACATCAAAACATTTTCTTGTAAATATCTTTCTCGATCAGGTGTATTTTGCACTTTCAAGTAGAGCAACACAAAGGCCGCGAAAAAGGTGTGATCGCGATGTAATGCACATACTTGATGAATTCGGAAACATTATTCCTCTTTCAAATATACAGAATAAAGTCAGCGCCGGCGCCGGAAAAGGTATTCTGTATACTTTTATCATTCAATCATATGCTCAGCTTGAGCAATACAAAGAAAACGCAAAAACAATCAAAGATAATTGCAGCAATCAAGTATATATTCTTTCAGCAGATAGCGAAACACGCGACGAATTTTCAAAAGCGGTAGGAAATGAAACGGTTACAAACGTGCACAGAAACGGACGTTATCTGTCTCTTGATAAAACTTTCATGGAAGTATACGAAGAAAGGCCTTTAATCACTGCTAATGCGCTTGCAAATCTGGCAGAAGGTGAAAATGTTATCATCCGTTATACCAAACGCCGTAATTTGAATAATGAAAAGGTAAGAGCATATCCAATTTTCAATACAGGTAAAACAGCTTTTAAATACCGTTATGAGTATCTTGAAGATATTTTTCCGTCAGACATTTTATTCAGCAGCTTAGAGCTATTCAACCAATGTCAAAGTAATTACGATCTTCTCGATATAACAATCGATACGAACGCGATATTCGAGGAAAAAATGAAACGTCAGGATGCAAGAGATGAAGGACGAGATTACTATGAGCCTTACGAAACGACGGAAACGCTGAAACCAATTAAAGAATTAAAACAAGCAGAGATTATTGAAAACCAACTGAGACTGCTTACAAAAGGCCAAAGAAATTGTAATTCTATGCGCGTAGGCGAAGCCATTATAGTTTTTGAAAAAGCAAGGCAGCTCAGTCAGATTACCAAAGCCGAGTATGAGGCTTTGATTGATTTAATGATAGAAAAAGCACCTAAACAGAAAACAAGATAGGCGGTGAAAATGTGGGATTAGATGTTTTAAGAAAATGGCAGGATGTATTTAGCCAATCGACCTTTTTATTAACAGATATTCTTCATCAGCTCGGTTGGTGGATTGCACTCGGCCTTAAATTTATTTGCGACGCCGCACAATCACTTGTGGATTCTATGTATAGCCTTTTAGACTTTACGCAGTATGGTGACCTTACAAAGATTTTCACGACAACAGAAGTACGGCTGCTTTTAGGCGTTCTTTTTGCATTCGCTTTGATTGTACTCGGCATAACCTTAATTTTTCAAAGGGATAAAGAACGGCCGAAAGTATTACAAAACCTTTTAATCGCCGTAATGATAATCACCGCGTTACCAAGCTTAATGACTATGCTTAACGATGTTACGCTTAACGCTAAAGATGCGATATTAGGCAGTGAAACAAAAATGTCGGATCAGCTTATCGCGGATAATGTCATTGACTTACTCTACATAGATTCGCAGGGTTTTGAAAATTATGATGTGGTTGACGGACACGTAACCGGTGGCGCTGTAAACGGATTTGCAAGTAATCCGGGTAGCGTAGAATATATTGATATTTGCGAAAAAGTAACGGATGATATGAAAAACGACCTAAACTCGCCGGATTACTTTTTCAATGTAATCGAAACAAATAAAGACGGTACACAAGTTGTTCAAGAAATAAAAGCAGATAAATTCTTTGGTTTAGATTTCACAGGTTGGTATTATCGTTATAGCGTAGATTATCTTGTTATCTATATTTCGTTGCTGGCAACAACAATCGCATTTTTCTTTGTTGCTTTTAAAGTTGCAAAACTGATATTTGACTTGGCCGTGCATGGTGTTTTAGCAACTATTTTTGCGGCAAGTGATTTAACGAACGGTCAGCGGACAAAGCAAGTTTTACAATCTATCGGATCAATATATGTAGTGCTTGTCTTGGCGGTTTTGATGATTAAATTTTATTACTTAGGCAGCGCATATATTTCTGCCACTATTTCAAACGGCCTTGTTAAAGCAATCGCGCTTGTTTTCTTTGCTTTTGCAGTTATTGACGGGCCAAATATTATAGAAAAAGTGCTTGGTATTGATGTCGGCCTTAGAAGTGGATTTCAGACTATGGCAACTATGTTTATGGCAACAAGCGCCGTTAAATCTGTTTTTGGTGGAATCGGTCGTATGGCCGGTTGGGGTGCCGGAGTTGCGGCAGGTGCCGCAGGCGGTATTAAAGACGGGATTCAAAACTTTAAAAATGAAAAAGGTTCTTCTTCTGCACTTAAAAATGAGAGCAGCAGTAATAGTCAAAGCTCAGAGAATAAACAAAATAATTCGCAAAACAACTCACCGACTAATAACCTTTACGGTGATAACAAACCGGATGATACAAACAACAATCCTACTTCTCAAAACACCGAAAACACGGCAAACGGTCAGAATGATGAGACTGGTAAATCAAATCTTAACGCACAGCAAGATGAAGCCGCCGCTATGCCGACCGGTACAGATCAGCCGGATGTTTCCAAACCAACTGATAATTTACAAGCAGACAACATTGGTGCCGATAATACACCGCCCCCGGCAGAAAACCTTGGTGCTGATAACCTAAATAATAATTCAACTATTGATGACAAATCGAACCTGAATGCCGGCAGAGAAAATCTTAACGATTCGTCTATTCAGGAAGCCGCAAACAGAGGCTTGAATATCCCGGATAATTTCCAAGGCACGATCAATATTGATAACAGCACAAATCGGATGCAGAGTATGCCGGCTAATCCGAATGGCATTATAGGTACTACACAACGCGCTTATCATACAACAAGAGGAATCGGCGGCACAATAGGAAAGAAAGCCGGACAGACAGCAAGAAAACGTGCAGAGAAAAAAGCAAGCAAGGGGGATAAGGAATAATGGCAGATCATTATATAATTCCACAAGAACTTAAATCGCAAACGAAGGTATCTTCGGTACTGAAACTGTATTTAACCGATTTCTTTTTCTGCATAGGATATTTTGTTTGCTTTTTGATTTTAGATGTTTTTGTGGATGACCGGTTACAGTACCCTTACTATATTTTTAATATTCTAATGGCGCTTTTGCTGACAAGGCAATCGGTTTATAACCCGCCTAAAAGAATTTATCAGTCGCTCATCTATATGATAGTGAAAGACAGAACGGTATACCATCCGATTTCACCGCCCAAAGCACAAAAATTACAGGTAGATAACATTATCGGATTTTCTTTAAAAAATCAAAAAAAAACAGATAAGTAAATCCGATAATAGCCCGTAGTTATGTGGTTTTTAATGAATAAAAAGCAGGGGTGTCAATATTGACACCCCCGATAACGGAAGGACAAAACATGAGTATATTTAGCAATATTGAGAAAAAGGATGCAGATACTTCAGCGCTGATTCCGATAGAACGATACCGGGATGACCTGAATGTATTTGTTATGCGTGCAGGAAATAAGTACATGGATATTGTTCAAGTTATTTCTACCGATCTTATGAGCAAATCCGATGTTGAAGTTGACTACCTCAATATGCGTTGGGCGAAGTTTTATAAAACCTGTGCGGCTGATTTAAAACTGATTTCTTTAAACTTTCCTACAAACACAGCAGAGCAGCAACGGTATTTTAAATACAAGATTGCCCAGACGAAAAATCCAGTCTTTAAAAGATTTTTGGAAAACAGCTTATCTGAACTTATTTTTATTGAGAAAAACCGTTCAGACCGTGAGTATTATCTAATGTATTTTGCGGACAGCGAAGAACAACTCAAAGACACACGAAATATAATCAGTTCGTCCCTTGTTACTTACGGCCTTGCCGCGCAAATGCCGAAAGATAAAAAAATACAGATACTCTACAGGTTCAACAATCCAAATGCGACCTTGTTCGGGCGTGAAAGAGAGGAATGATGAAATGTTTGGGAAAAAACAAAAAACGCTTGAAGATGTTATCAAGGAAAAGGGCTATGACCCTAATTTGATTTCTCAGATTCAGCCCGTAGGCGGTCTTTCAGCGCGTGATGAAAAGTATATCACGCTCGGAGACGGATATGTTGGCTGTATTCACTTGTCATCGTATGTTAAACATCCAACACGTCATTGGCTGGCACAGCTTACGAATGTGAGCAATTCCATAGTAACGGTAGACATTCAGACTGAGGATATAAACGAAGTTAAGCAAAATATAAACCGTTCGGCCAAAGAACAGAATTTCCGTTATCAAAACGCAAAAGAGCTGACCGAACAAAAGGATGCACAGCAAAAATATTGGGAACTCGATAATTTGAATAACGAAATTTCTTCAATGGGCGAAACAGTGAAAGATATTTCGACAAGGATCTTTATTGCAAACCGTACTAAAGAAGATTTAGAAAAAGAAATTGCAAAAAAGATTAAATATCTTGATATTAACGACTACAAGGGTTCTGTTTTTTTGAATGAAGGCGCGGCAGAATGGAAATCGTTTTATCAGTCTTATACAACGCAAAATAATACGCAGTATAAGCGAATAGGACAGCCGGTACCGTCAAATACGCTTGCCGGCGGCAATCCGTTTCATTTTGATTCTCTCAGCGATCCGAACGGTGGTCTTTTAGGTTACACAATGTCCACCGGGGGAAGCGTTTTATTTGACTTATTTCTTAGAAATTCATTAAGGACGCATTATTCCGCTGCACTGTTTGGTACGCTCGGTTCCGGTAAATCAACAACGCTTAAAAAATTAATAAAGGACAGAGCTGTACGAGGCGACTATATCAGGGGCTTTGATGTGTCCGGTGAATTTACCCGGTTGATTGAAACTTTGGGCGGTACGGTAATTGCTTTAGACGGAACGGATGGAATCATTAATGCGCTTGAAGTCATTTCAACAGATGAAAATGAAAGCGTTTCATACTCGGCACACATTTCAAAATTAAAAACGATATACATGTTTCTCTCGCCGAAAGCGGATCAGTACGAGACTAATATATTTGAGGAAACCATTAATGAAATGTACGCAGAGTTTGGATTTAATGCAGACGATCCGAACTGTAAGCTAACCGGATTGACGAGCAGTCAATATCCTATTTGGTCTGATTATCTGAACTATCTCAACCGGATTGTGGAGAATGTGAAGGTCCCTAAAAATGAAATTCAAAAGGGTATTATACAGAAGCGCATGAACGCGATAGATAATATCCGCGTTGTAATTTCTAATACCGTCAAGAATTTCGGAAAAATTGTAGACGGCCACACTTCAATTGATAATATTTCCGGCGCGCAGATCGTCTATTTTAATATTACCAATTTAAAAGATATGAAGCCGGAGATTTTCGATCTTCAAATCTATAACGCATTGTTCTTTTGTTGGGGCAACGCCGTGCAAATAGGTTCAAAAATGTACCATGACTATGAAAGCGGAAAAATTCAATGGGAAGATATAATTCATTCGCTTATCATTTTTGACGAAGCCCATAGGACGATTAATGCAAACAAGTTATTTGCTGTTCAGCAGATTCTAACGATGGTACGCGAAGCAAGAAAGTATTTTACATCGTTTCTGTTCGCTTCTCAAAATGTACGCGACTTTTTCCCGGAGAACTCGACCAACAGCGGCGTTGAGCAAATTAAGACGCTGTTTGAACTGCTGCAATATAAATTTTTGATGAAACAGTCATCTACAGAGCTGATAGAGCGAATTTTCGGAAAATCCATGACGGATTCTGAAATCAACAGCATACCGAATTTTGAAACCGGCGAAACGATTTTAAATATCGCAGGAGACAGGAATATTCATTTTCAAATCCAGCTTACAGGGGACGAAGATAAATTATTTACAGGCGGCGTATAAACGATGAAAGCAAAACTAATTAAATATATCGTCGTACCGGCTGTTGTCTTTGCGCTTTTTCTTTTGATTTGCATCGTTGTAGGGGCTGCTACTGTAATAGTCGGCAACCAATCTACAGATTATGAATCAATATCCGGCGGTTTATCCGATGAAGTGGAAGCATACCGAGATACGGTTGAACAGTATGCGGAAGATTACGATATAAGCGATTATGTAGACCATTTGCTCTGTATTATGCAGGTATCTACATCCGGCGTTGGAACAGATGTTATGAACGCAGGAGAATTTGAATTTAATACAGAATACCCAAAACAGCGCGGCATGATAACCGATCCTGATTATTCCATTCAATGTGGCGTACAGGAATTTAAAAAACTACTTGAATTAGCCGGTGTAACCGGGACAACGGATTCTGATAAATTGCTTATCGTTTATCAAGCCTATCATATCGACCGAGGCTACATAGATTATTGCGGTGGTGCATATAGCCCGGAAAACGCCGAGGCTTATTGTACTGAGAATAATTTAGGGGATCACTTTACTTATGACTTTGCAAATCAAGTTGCAGCGTATCTATCTTCTCTGAATGGCAACGGAGATTTTAAATATCCCTTAAAAGATTATCATTCCATTTCATCGCCTTACGGGTATCGCTATTCTCCTACTACCGGTCAATATGAACTTCATTCCGGGACGGATTTTCCGGCGCCGAAAAATACACCGGTTCTTGCAAGTATGGATGGTGTTGTTATAGAGGCCAGAGAAAAGGGCGGCTACGGCAACTGTGTTGTTATCCGGCACAATGCGCAATACACCACATATTACGCGCATAACACAAGTTTTGCGGTTAAAGCAGGGGACACCGTTAAACAGGGTGATGTCATTGCTTATGTCGGTTCTACAGGAAATTCGACCGGAAACCACTGCCACTTTGAAATCAGAGTAAACGGAAAAGCGGTAGACGCTATGGATTATTTAGAAGGCAATGCAAAAGCAGATTGAGGTTTTTATGATGAATAAGAAAACAAAAGGAATAGTCATAATTGCAATTGTGTTTGTGATACTGATTACTCTTACAGGTTTTTTCGCTGTTCGTTATGCCAATATGAGAGAAGAACTTGAACAGCGCGAATCCTGCACGGATCATGAACAAACGATAACACGTCTGCAAGGGGAAGTACAGGCGTTACAGGATCAAATAGAAGGCTCTCAGACCAATAATCAGGATGAGATAAAGGAAAAGGCTATGTTTTTCCTTAATACCTTTTATGGCGCCGATCAGGAACAAAACATTAAGCCCCTTATGACAGATGAGGCATATAAGAAATTATACAGTACAGATGATTATAGATGGTCGCAAACAACGTCTACATACAAAGTAACGATTAATAACGAAAACATCTATTACAACAAAATATCCGATACACAGTGTGATGTTTTGATTTTAGCGGATTTTGATGTAGACAGTTCAACAGGCAGCTCATCCACACCGTTTCTTTTTCATATCGAAATGACTTATCAATCCGGCAGTTGGCTTGTATCAGAAATTCTTGAAAACACGACCATCCGATATATCAATTAAAAGGGAGAACGCAAATGAGCTTTTTTGAACAGAAGAAGAAAGATAATAAGAGTTTGGGCTTATATGGATTTATCCACAGCCTTATAAACTCTAAGAAATTCAAAAATTCGATTTTAATTATTTTTCTTGTTGTTTTCATAGGCGGTTATGCTGTTTTCTTTACTTCACCTCTTTATATGCCTACTGATACATCGGAATATAAGGTTACGGAACTGAACACGCCCAATACCCTTGATAATGAACATACGTTTACAATTGTGCGTTGGCAGTATTCTGAAAAGCAAAACAGAATGGAAGTTGAGCTTGATATTGAAAATACTGCTTATGACGGTATGACCGATTATAAAGTTTTGGTGCGCACTGATCCAAGTTCAAGACCGACCGTTACTAAAGTAATTAATGATACTTCTTTGCTGATTTTACAAATTGACGGTATTCCGAAAGATTTTAATATCATTTCTTTGCAGATCGCTTTGCCGGGTGATGAAAATAATATCTTACGCCTTTATACAAATCCTGATTCTGTTGAAAAGGTGGATAATCTTGAAATTCTCACACGGACAGAATATCAGATTAACCGTTTGGAAAGGAATATAACGACCTATCAAGAGCAGATTCAGCAGTTTAGGGAAGAAATCAGCAACAAACAAACGCGGATTGCCAATATCGAGGCACAAAATAAAGAGCTGAATGAATCAAAACCTTTCAGGACTGAATCGGAGATACAGGAAATTGATACGCAGATTCAGAATAATAAGGCTTTAATTGAAACGGAAAATGAGGCAATCGAAGATCTTAACGCACAGATCCTTGAAAACCAAAACCGAATCAAATTAACACAGGAACAAATTTCACAGCTAAAATAATGTAATTCAAAACCTGTGCTGCAGCGCGGCCGATCAGCTGAACCGGCACGAAAAAATGAATTACAAAAAGAAGGTAGGTATATGAGACGTTCATTTTCAAATACTCATTCGCAGTCTGGGCATTATGATCTTGATAAGATTAAGGAAATACCAATAACGGATGTGTTAAGCGATTTATACGGAATAGAAGTACAGAAAAACGGAAGAACAAGAGCTTATTGCGCCATTCGCGATGAAAAGACGCCCTCTTGTTGTCTGTATCTTGATACTAACAGCTTTTGCGACTATGGCGATGCCAATAGAGGCGGAAACGTCATTAACTTAGTTCAATATCTTTCTAATTGCGAATTTAAAGATGCAATTCAAATGCTTGCAGAGAGATACGGTATCGCGCCGGAAAAAACAGGCCAAAGAATTTTACCGACAAATGCGCAATATGCCAAGATAGGTATTCAGGCGGATATGGTAAGTAAAAATTTTTCCTTTGATATTGAACGCTTTGGGCTTAAAAAGACAAGGGAGTTTGCAGACCGCTACCGTATGACAGTTCAAGAACTTGCAGAATCAGAGCCCAAGACCTATCACAATATGCTGAAAAATGTAGCCGTTCCGCAAGTTGTTGAATGCCGTAACATCTATTATCGCAATCTTTATACTTCATATTTACTTTGCTCTGGTTTTGGTGCGGATCTTACTGATTCAATGGTACAAGAGCTGACAAGCGAGCTGGACGAGTTGCAAAAGACAGAAGAAATTATGCAACGCGCCATTACCGATAAATCTTTACTTAATTTTTCTACAAAACAGTATAACGTGAAAAAAGATTTAAACGATATTCTAAACGGAAAAATTGAGTTTGAAGTCGGCAACATCAATTATATGGATTTGAAAAAAGAATCCGCTAAGCAAAACAAAAATTTAATCTATAAAAAAGTGAAGTACAGCGAGTGGACACACGCTAACAGCGATTTTGGCTTTCCTTATGCTGCCTATGTAAATGGTGCAAAACAAGAAGTAAATATTATCACACAGGCCGATAATAGGTTAAAACTTGAAGATCTATTCAGTAAAGGAAAATCAACTGAGCAGCAGAACATAAAGCAACCGGAAACTGAAAAAACAAACATCCCTCAACAAAAGCAAAAATTTAATACCGTTGTAGTAAATATGTTTGCCGGGCCGGGTGCAGGTAAAACAACATGCGCATGGGAAGTAGCAAGCGCGTTAAAGAAAAAGGGGCTTGTTGTTGAATATGTCCCGGAAGTCGCAAAAGAGTATGTCTGGGATAATAACTTTGAAATGCTGGACGGCTCGGTTAAAAATCAAAGTAAATTGTTTGAAGAACAGGATCGCCGTGTTCAGCGATTAATGGGGAAAGTAGAAGTAATCGTAACAGATTCACCGATTCTTTTAAATAACATTTATGTAAAAGAAACCGATCCAGCGTTTAAACAAAAAGTAACCGACCGCTTTAAAAAGCAAAATAACTTTAATGTTTTTGTAGAGCGCGGGAGAAATTATGAGAGTGAAGGCAGGATTCATGATTATGCCGATTCTGTCAGGATCGATACGCAGATTCAGGATCTTTTGCACGATAATAAATTCTACTTTAAAAAGTACACGTACCCGCAGATCAAGCAGTGTGTTGAGAACATCAATAAATACGTCAGAAAATGTAACGGACGGCCAATTCGTAACGAAATACAACAGAGTTTTGTATCTCAATACTGTAACAAAGTATATCAAAATCAGAGAGCAATAATAAAGTCAAGAGAGGTAGTAAGATGATTTTATTTGTTGGAGACGAAGGCAAAGGATTTTTTCTTGAAGATATTGCGGCAGAAACGGGAAATCAAATTAAATATACCGGTTTTCTGCCGCATATAAGCGAGGCAAAGGCCGTTATGGCCGAAAGCAATTACGATTACATCGTGATTGATATAACACAGTTTATTGATACCGCAGTTGACATCAGCGGTGAACTAAAAAGCGTTTATACGACTATTGCCGTTCCGATTATTATTTTTGCGCCGGGATTTCAGACAAATTCAGAAATACTATATGCCCTGAGCTCTGCCGGAATGACACGATTTATCACAGGGGTTACACCGGCAATGCAAAGAGGCCAGTTTAAGAGCTGCTTGCAAAGCAATCAACCGGAACCGCAGCAAATAGAAAATGCTGCGCCGATAACGCCGGCACAGGAAACAGATCTTCCGCAAAGCAGAAGATATAAAACGATTTCTTTATGCGGTGCTTGCCGGCGGATCGGCACAACCACACAGGCTGTCCAAATCATTAAATATCTTCAATTCAACGGATATAAAGCCGCGTATATCGAAATGAATAATAACGGCTTTGTCGTTGATCTTGCCAAAATATACGAGGACATTATTTATGAGAATAAGGGGGTTGAGAGAATTACATATAAAAACGTAGATTTCTATTTTAAACAAGAACAACTATCCGATATTCTCAAACGAGATTATGACTTTTTCGTTTTTGATTATGGAAGTGCTGACGATCCTTACTTCAATGCGATTTCTTTTATCGAAAAAGATATTCCAATTATTGTATGCGGTACTGCCCCGAATGAATGGGCCGCTACAAATGCTGTCATCGGAAAAACGCTGCTAAATGATGCCTATTATATTTTCAGTTTTTGCGATGTATCTGAACACGCAGAAATAATGGAGCTTATGCAACAAAAAGCAAAAAAAACCATATTTCCCGGATATGCACCTGATTTTAGTCAGTATAGAGCCGATAGAAATAATCTCTACAGGCAAATCATTAAAGTAGAAAATCTGAGCGTCTCCAAACCGGTGAAAAAAGGGCTTTTTGGGCGTAAAAAAAGGAGGGGAGTATGAAAAAATTTGAAACCGGGCTTGTCAAAGGCATACAGGAAGCAGAGGCTAAAAAACGGAACGAACAAAACAAAGAGACAATTAAAAAAGTAGTCGTTAAAGGCACTCTATCACCGGTAGCCTTTGTAATACGCAAAGCTGCAACGATTATTCTGCTTATTCTTGCAGCAATCGGCCTTTTGGCGCTTATTTATCCGCAGACAAGAACCGCCATGCAAGAAATATTACAGGATCAATTTGAACAAATTAAAAATCTTTTGAATTTATAAAAGGAGAACGAACATGGAAAACAACTATAATCAGAATTTTAACCAGACCAATACCAATACAGACTATACAAATCCTCCAACAGCCAATACATACCCGCAGCAGAATTACCAGCCACCGCAGCCGCCCAATCCGAATTATTATCCTCCGCAGCAACCAGTTGAGGAAAAAGCAAGCGTAGGTTTAGCCATTCTGTCTTTTATCATTCCGCTTGCCGGTTTAATTATCTTTCTGACACAAAAGGACAAGAAACCGAAAACAGCAAAAGTCAGCGGTATCTGCGCTCTTGTGAGCTTCATTATCAATATTCTCATAACCATCATCATAACCATTGCATCTACCGTCCTTGTCGGCACCGCTGTTGACGCTGTAGATGATTATGGCAGCGATTTATATAACTCATATTATGAAGAATATGACGACACCGATCTAAACGACTACAGCGGCTTAGAAAACTATGATTTTTCTTTAGATAATGGCGATGTATGACTTACCAATAACGAAAATATAAAAAAGGTTTACGCGTAAAAAGTTTTCTTACTTAAAAAATGAAATCTGAAATATATATTACGATTAAAAACCAAGGCAGACATAGTACATATCCTTATCGCTTTGAGTTAAGAAAAAAAGGATTTGAATTTAAAAAAACAGGTAAATATACAGGAGTGTGGAAATTAAAAGCCAAGGATTCAGCCGATGTCGATGAGATTAAAAGATTTGCGCAACGTGCAAAACTATCTTGTATCATCGAATACCCGGAAGAACGCCGCAGCTCAGATTATCGCCGAAGTTTCTTTACGGTTAATAAAGGACTTCTGAATAAAGGCCGCTATTATCATTGCGCCTACTGCGGACGAATTTTCAAAAAAGAGAATATCACGGTAGATCATCTGTTTTCAATCAAAGGTATACAAAAAGATTCTGTAACTGCTCGATTGAATAAAAAAATATTGTCTAAGCTCGATATTCAAAATATCAATGATCCCAAAAATTTAGTACCGGCTTGTCAACGCTGCAACAGTCGAAAAGGAAGCAAAGGCGGTCTATGGATTTTGCGCGGTATCGTGGGGAAATATCCTTTAATATGGGTTTTTCGATGGATTTTAAGAGCTTTTCTTTTCTGTGTATGCTGCTATTTTGTAATTCAATTTTTATCCTGAAGAACTGTGATCTGGATTCCTCAAGGCAAGATTATGAATTACAAAATATTTAGGTGTCAATATTGACACCCCTTAAATCTTAAACAAAAAGTATTTAGAAAGGACAGAAAAATGATAAACGATAATGTACTTACCGTCCGTTCATTCAAAAACGAACGGTACAAAACAAAGGAATACAGAAAAAAGGATTTTAAACCTTTTTTGTATTTATCAAAGTCTGAATTTAAAAAGTATTCCAAAAAAAACGATGTTACCGTTGCCGGATCTGTTAAGATCAATCAGAAGTATTATGAAGATATAGAAACCGCTGATGATCCGGAAAGGGTGCTTGGAAAAAAGTATAGAAAGCATATTATCGGTATCTTTCAGGCAGAACTTGACGGAATCTATACCGTTCAGTCTTTCAATGACGATTCGCTGGATCTGAGCAAGATGCAGAAATTCGATTTATACGAAAAACTTTCTTTCTATCACTGCATAGGCTATGCCTATGTCGGCGGCAAGAAATTTGTCAAGCTCTGCAAATTCTCGCTGATCCCGTTTCTGATTCTGATTTTACTTCTGCTCGGTCTGTTAATATGTCTGCTGTTTCCGGTGAACGATGATCCGGAGCAAACACCGCCTATGGCAGATCAGCAGCCATATTCCGATGTAGCTCTGGCTGAACCTGATCCGGGCAGCAACTTTGCTGTCGTGGTAAAAAGAGAGTATCACGTATCAGCAGACAACCCGGCAATAGAATTGAAAAACTACGTAAAAAATGAAAAAAGCATTTCATACAACGTATTCACTGACAGCGGCACATATATCGGCAGTACCGGGCTGATCGAGCCGGGCAACAAGGCGGACTTAAATGTATATTCCGTGCTCAGTTCACCCGGTGAGTACCGATTAAGGTTGAACGCTGTCAGCTACAACGAGGACGGGAGCGAAAATCCGATTGATGGAAATATTTTCACAACCGTAATCGTTGAATAAATTTTAAGGAGACTAAACTATGAAAAAAACAATCCAATCCATTTTATGTACCGTAATGGCGTTTACCATCATTGGCTGCACGTCAGCATTTCAGGTATTCGCCGCAGTTGAAAATTCGGAAGGCTCAAGCGCGCCGGATTATTCCACAGAATCCAATATGACGCAGCATTCCGATTTTCTTGAGGAAAGCAAGTCCTATTCCGTTGATGTTTACGCTTCACAGGCAAGCGGATCGGACTATTACGATGAGGACGGAAATTTAGTCGAAGGCGATATTATCGTCTGGCTTCCGACCGAGGCTACGCTTGAGAAGCAGGACAGCAGTGAATATGCATGCACCGTCACGGTTAAGGTACAGGGAAACATTGCCGGCAATGAAAAAGTATGTGTTGTTCCTGACGGCACGGTTACTCTTACACAACCCGGCAAAGCAGATGTTACCGGTACGATAACGCAGACTAAGACAGATTTTACATATGCTGATCTGAAAGACGGTGCTATAGCCCAGACAACCACGGATATCAGCGCATCTGATCTTAGCGCCGGTGAATGGACAGGCAGATACAGCTACACGGTATCTCTCGACGAAGTATAACTCATAAACTATTAGTCCGCCAATAAAATGAAAGGAAACAAAAATATGAAGAAATTTGTATTTAAGAAAATCATCGCCGGAGCAATGGCAGCGGCGATCAGTTTATCGACAGGCGTTACTGCCTTTGCCGCCGATACACAGCAGATCACGCCGGGTAATACCGGCAGCACGACCGTTAAAGCAAATGTTGAAAGCGAAGCGGTTGTCTGGCTCCCGACCAACATTACGCTTTCAGGCACACCCGATGAAAACAAAAAGTATACCGGCGAGGGCGCTGTTATAGTTGAAGGCGATATTGCCGGCAATGAGTTTATTTCGGTAACGCCCGAAAGCAGCATTTCCCTCAAGCAGTCCGGCAAGGATGATATTATTGCGCAGGTAACGCAGGAAAAGACCACGTTTACATATGACGATCTTCAAAATTCAAACAGCGCGGTAACATCCATATCCACCGATACCCTCAGCGCCGGCGAATGGAGCAGCGTATTGCATTATAATGTGTCTCTTGACGAAAATCCTCTGCCGCCCGGTTATACCACTTTATATGAATATGACTTATCCGCTACGGCAGCTGATGATGTAAAGGCATATTATATGGTGCCTAACAAAAACACATCACCTATTGAAGTGGAAACACAGGCAAGCAAAGCCAAAAGCCGAGCCGCCGTAACCTCTAATCAAGAGGAGACAGATAACATAATCGAATACAACGGAATTCGCTATGTGCTTTCCGATGAAGATACTTTTGTTATTTCGGGTGAGGGCGACATGAAACCCGATATCCAAAAAGAACTTATAGATTATGAGGGAATCAAAAATTTAGTTCTCGAAACGTTCCCTAATGTAGGTATTTGCACTGGCGGACATAGTACCCCAGTATATGCAGAGGATCGCATGGTATTTGATGTTTTTACAAAGGATAAAGATAAAGAATATTTTATACAATGGAAAGAAAACTCTATTTTCCCTGAGAAGCAAATGTTTGTTAAAAATTCTATAGACTCTGATAGTGAAATATCAGTATGCGGATTTTGCGTTACCTATGAAGAAACATCAAACGAAAAATACTGGCAGTATGATCCTTATTGCGCTGAAATTATGCAATTTATCGAAGATAATTATACGGATTATGTTGTTGCTATGCCAAAACACGTAATCATTCAAGAGGGTATTACTTCTGTCTCAGAGAAAGCATTTTATAAATGCAACTCTTTGCAAACGGTAGAACTTTCTAATAGTGTTGTAAGTATAGGTCATTATGCTTTTTCTAATTGTCCGAATCTGGAAGCTTTTGATTTGAAAAATGTTAAAGAACTCGGCAGGTATGCTTTTTCTGGTTCTACATTTGAGAGTATTGATATAAGCAACATCGAAGATTTTGGAGTTGGTGCATTCTCAGACTCTGCTTTGACAAACATTGTTCTTCCTAACAATATAACTTCAATCCCTATGAACATTTTTACAAATTGCACCAAGTTAAAAGAAATCATAATTCCGGACAGCGTAACTTCAATAGGAAGTTTTGCATTCAAAGGCTGCAACAGTCTGCAATCTGTCCACATTCCCAACAATGTCTCCTCTATAGGAGGCAGCGCATTTAATAGTTGCAGTAATTTAGCAGCTATATACATTCCTGATAGCGTTACTTCAATAGACAGAGCTGCATTTAACTACATCAATTCTGATGCAACCATTTATTGTGAAACTCAGCGTGTAGCGAATATGCTTAAGGCTGGTACAAATTATATGCCCGGCTCTGTAAATGTTGTCGTGGATGAATCTATGTTTTCATAAATTAAAGCGAGGAAACGTCAATGCGAAATGAATTTCAAACGGACAACACCATTATTGCATATATAGACGGGAAAGCAATAGTAGAGGACGAATTAGGAGAACTCTACTATTGCGAAATGCCGGAAGATTTTGTAACAATTGGTGAAACCATGTTCGATGAGGACTTAACGCCTATCTCAGAACTATCCATTATGGAGCAATATAATATTCGCTCTCAGTTAGCGGAGGTATTATAATGGCATACCGTAAATTCGATAAAGAAAAATACGCGCAGCAGCAAAAACAACAAATGGATGAAATGCACGCGCGCATAACTGAAATAGGAGAATCATTCAATTTAAGCCCGGAAACCATTGCCGACTACTATTCTTTTGCCGGTAGATTTTATCAGTACAGCCCACGAAATAATATGCTGATTTACGGTCAGAATCCGCATGCTACATTCTGCGGCAGCTATAAATACTTTCAGGATCAGGGGTATGGCGTAAAAAAAGGCGAACACGGGCTTAAAATTCTTGTGCCGGTTATGACTACTCTTTTTAAAGTTGCAGAGCATGAATGGAAAAAAGTTTCTGAGGCAACCAGAGAGGAAAAAGAAAAACTCAAAAAAAAAGAATACGAGACACGCCAAGTAAAGAATTATAAAATCGGTTCTGTATTCGATATTGCTCAGACAACGATACCACCCGAAGAATATCCTAAATTCTTTAATATCGGTTATCAAAGCGACCAGCATGCCACAATCTTTCAAGGAGTGAAAAACTACAGCGAGAATGAATTAAATTGTCCTATTAATACGGTGGACTTACATTCTATTTCTCTCAGAGGACAGTTTTTGCCCTCTGAGAACAAGATAGAACTAAGCGATTTATTAGATGATTCCGTAAAACTTGAAGTAGCTCTTCACGAAATGGGACACGCTATTTTACATGCAGATACTTCTATAGATCGTTCGCTTCCGCAAATTGAATTTGAGGCCGATTCCATAGGATTGATGTTCAATGCTCGGTTTGGCTTTGATTTCACGGAAACACAAAAATACCACCTTGCACAGCAATATCAAGAAATGAAAGCGGCGAATGAGAAAGCTCTGAACGATAATAAAGAGGAAAAATTTGACATACATAAAATTCTTGATAATGTTTCCAATACCTACTTTGAGCATATCGAAAAACTGTCCGACTATGTAAATGTTGCTTTACTTCAAGAAAAAGTATCTACGATTAGTAAACGATTCAGAGATGCAGACGGGAAATTAACTTCGTCTATAGATGATATTGCAAAGCAGACACAGGACGAGGCAGATACTTATTATGAAAACGGACAAAAATATATGATAGAAGGAGAAGTAAAACCTTTTATCTGTACCCGGTGGCAGGAGAACGGTAATAACCATATCCGATTTGACGCCTGTTATGAAACAAAAACAGGAACTAACCACTTGCATTGTGCATCTGAAAAAATGGGAACGTTTCTGCCCGGTGTAGCATCGCCTAATTCAGCAATCGTTAGAATGGATGCATTGCAAGGCTTTAATTCAGAGCAAACAAATTCAATTCAAAAATATTGCAGTAATATTGCGGCAAGATCATCAGCAACATTGACAAAAGAAGCATTGACTTTGTAGTTCAAAAACAAATCCTCAAGGATCCGATCGCTAACGCTGCAGCGTAGCTTTTGAGTTACTTTTTTAAATTTTAATAATGCGGAGCCCGCATAGCCAGTCTGAGCCTATAACACACGACCAAATAGTGTTGTAGGCTCTTTTCTACGCTTTTTTGCGTCGTGTTAAAGAAAGGTGTAGAAAGAATGAAAAAACTGCTTTTAGGGGGCTCTCCCTGCACATTTTGGAGCATTGCACAGACCGCGCATAGAGAAATTGAGGCAAAAGGGGAAGGGTGGGAGTTATTTAAGAATTACCTGATTGCAAAGGAAAAGTTTAAGCCCGATTTTTTTCTCTATGAGAATAATAAAAGCGCTGCACAGCCGATTAAACAGCAAATTTGCCGTGAACTCGGCGCAGATCTGATTTATATTAACAGCTCTCTTGTGAGCGCACAGAACAGGGAACGGTTTTATGTTTGTAACTGGCCTGTTTCATTACCGAAAGAACGCCATATTGTATTAAAAGATATTCTTGAACACGGCGTATCGTGGAAAGAAAAATCATATTGCCTTACTGCTTCTTACAGCGGCGCTGAATTGCTTAATACGCTGGAAAGAAAGCAGCGAACGATGATAGCAGAGCCCATTTTTGATAAACCTGTCCGCTTAGGTATGTTTGGAACGCCCAGTCAAACAAATCGTATCTATTCAATTAACGGAAAATCCTGTTGTATCTGCACCGGAAGCTCGAACGGCTATGTTGCTTATTTTGCAGACGAAAACAGAGAATACCCGGTTTATGAAGTGAAGGACGGAAAAATAACGGTTAAAAATAAAGTATGTAAAATTAAATTGCCGGACGGTCTTTATATAATCCGTAAACTTACGCCGGTTGAATGTGAACGCTTGCAAACTCTACCTGATAATTATACTGCCGCAGTGAGCAACACCCGGCGTTACCGGGCGCTCGGCAACGGCTGGACCGCTGAAGTAATCATACATCTTCTTAAAGCCGGTCTGAAGGACATATCAAAAGATGAACCTTTAGTAGTTCTCTCAATGTATGACGGCATCGCCACCGGTCGCTATTGTTTAGAACAGCTCGGATTTAAGAACATTTTATACTTTGCATACGAAGTCGATAAATACGCTATTAATATTGCAGAAAGTAACTATCCTGATATTATACAAATGGGTAATGCTTTTGATGTGAGAAAGAACGAATGGCGATTAAATGCACAACCTTATCAAAGCGGCATTAAGATCGATTTTTCAATTTAACTTTATGTAATTCAAAAAATTTTGGACGTCCGGGATCGATCCCGGTAGTTTGAATTACATAATAAAGAGCCTGTGTTATTACCTGTGCCTTTCTCAGTAAAGGAAGGTATCAGATGAAAAAATATCATATTATATACGCAGACCCACCGTGGTATTACAAAAGATGTAAAGTACAAGGAGCCGCGGAAAATCACTATCCCACGTTGAGCATAGAGCAGCTTTGCTCTATTCCTGTTTCAGAAATAGCGGAAAAAGACTGCATATTATTTCTTTGGGCTACTTTTCCGCAATTACCCGAAGCCTTGCGTTTAATTGATTCGTGGGGTTTTACTTATAAATCAATCGGTTTTCTTTGGTTAAAACAAAACAAGAAAAGTCCAACATGGTTTTATGGGCTCGGTTTTTGGACAAGAGGAAATGCAGAAGTATGCTTACTTGCTACCAAAGGCCACCCACATAGAATTTCAAACCGAATACACCAATTTATTATTGCTCCAATACAGGAACACAGCAAAAAGCCGGATATAGTTCGAGACCGTATTGTAGACCTCATGGGCGACCTGTCCCGGATAGAATTGTTTGCAAGACAAAAAGCTGAAGGTTGGGATGCGTGGGGAAATGAAATTGATTCAGATATAGACTTATTAATATAAAAGGGGTGTCAATATTGACACCCCCTGTTTTTTCGTCGCTTTTTGTTGTTCAAAAAAGGTTGACTTTTAATGATTTTTGACTTATGATTATTATACAAGTTTTTGACCTGTTTTATTGCCCTTATTTGTTTATCAATTCGATTTTATCCGCAGTTCAAAAAATAATTGTTTTTTGAACTACCATTTTTGTAATTCAAATCACCGGGATCGATCCCGGACGGCCAAAATTTTTTGAATTACACAAGAAAGGAGTGCCCAATGAAAATAGGTTATATCAGAGTGAGTACCACCGGGCAAAATATAGATCGCCAGCTCGACCAATTAAAAGACGCCGGTTGTGAAAAATTATACATAGACAAATATACCGGTACAAAAGCAAGACGTCCGCAGCTCGATGAGATGTTTAAATATCTCAGAGAAGGGGACACCGTTGTTGTAACAGAGCTTGCAAGGCTCGGACGCAGCACAAAAGATTTAATTAATCTGGTAGATAAGATTAGAGAAATCGGCGCCGATTTCGTCTGTTTAAAAGATAACATAGATACTACGACACCCTACGGCAAATTCTTCTTTATGGTAAATTGCGCATTTTCACAGCTTCAACGCGATCTGATAGTCGAAAATACAAAACAAGGGCTTGAAGCTGCCCGCGCTCGTGGACGTGTTGGCGGCCGTCCGAAGGCTGACCCAAAAGCCATAGAAAAGGCTATCAAACTCTATAATGCGAAAACGCATTCTTTGAGAGAAATTCAGGAGCTTACCGGCATATCGAAAAACACCCTATATAAATATCTGAAAAAAAATTAAAAAAGATGTGTTTTCCCTCTTGACATTATACATACTTTTATGTATAATGTATATGTAATAAAAAAAGAAAGGAAATTATGCTATGAAAACCTTAGCAATCTTTAATGTGAAAGGCGGTGTCGGTAAAACCTCAACCGCAACGACGATTGCCCACCTGTTAGCCACTGAACACAACAAAAGAGTGCTGCTTGTTGACTTAGATCCTCAAAGCAACACTACAACGCTTTTCAGTAATGAAAACTTAGATATTTTAATTCTATTAAAACGAGTATTTGTTCAAAACGACCTTAGCGCATTAAAGGCTTTTCCTCTTACTGTAGGCGATTTACTTCTTGATACTTCTCTTGATGTTAAACAGGTTATTCAAAAAACAGCTTACGGCAACTTAGATATTTTACCGGCTTTTCTTGACCTTGCAGAAATAGAAGAAAAATTAAAAGCTGATTTTCGTACTCCGCAGCAATTCAGACTTAAAGCCCACCTTGACAAAATCGCTGATGAATACGACTACTGTATTCTGGATTTGAGCCCGTCCATAAACATTATCAATATTAATGGTTTAGTCGTTACCGATTATGTGCTGACGCCTTTGCGCTGCGACCTCTGGGGAATCGCCGGTTACTGTATCGCAAAGAATCTCATTAATACCGTTTCAGCCTATAACAGTAAATTAAAACTCGGCGGCTGTTTCTTTGTGCAGTGGCAGGGGAACAACACCATCTCAAAACAGATCCGAGAATTTATGCTCAGCGTCATGGGCGACCAATACATAGATATACCGATCAGGAAATGTGTCAAAGTTGAAGAAATGACTTATGAACACAAGCCGTTAGCTGATTATGCGAAGAAAGCAACAGCTACCGTAGATTACCGTGCTCTTGCAGACTATATTATTAAAACTTACTGATAAAAGGAGTAACGAATATGGCAAAATTCAATTTAGGATTAGGTGAAGGCTTACTCAATGAAACAAGTAAGGCAATGAAAACTTCAAAGGAATTTAATATCATTCCGATTGATATTAACTTAATAGATCCGTCCGAAGATAACAACGGAATGTCTCTTGACGATATAGACGAGCTGGCGCAATCTATACTTGAAAACGGCATGGATCAGAACCTTGTTGTCATTCCAAAAGCGGACGGCCACTATAAGCTGATGACCGGCCATAGACGCCGTCTTGCTTTGCTTAAACTTGTCAATGAAGGACATGATGAGTTTTCACAGGTTCCTTGCCTTGTGAAAGATCTTGATAACATTAAATTTGATATTTCACAGTCGGCCAAAGAAAAATTTGCGCTTATCACAACCAATATTCAAAACCGAAACCGAACCCTTGCGGACAACCTGCACTTAATGAAACTGGCAGATGATGTTTTTGAAGAATTAAAAAAAGCCGGTGTAGATACCGGCAAGCGGCGAGAATGGGTCGCAAATCAATTAGGTGTATCACCGTCTACGGTACGCGATTTAACCGCTATTGAAAAAAAGGCAACGCCGGAAGTCAAAAAAGCCATTGAGGAAAACAAAATTCCATTAACTGCCGCCACAGAGATTGTGCAGCATTCGGAAGAACAGCAAAATGAAATCCTTACCAAAAGTGCTGAACAAGACGAGCCGATCAGCGTCGAAACCGTTAAAAAGATAGTAAAAGAAAAAAAATCGAGTTCGTCTGAATTGAAACCGGCAAAGAAAACAAAACAATCCTATGCGGACGAACTCGAAAAAGACGCCGATTCGTTCATCAGCAATTTGCGCGCACAGAAGAAAAGCGCCAAAACCGCGATGCTCAATAAAACTGATTATGATAAGATCGTTGCAGCACAAAATATCATTTATAAACAGCTTCAAAAAATTGATGACATTTTGCGGTTAAACCAATCCGATGATTGAAATTCTGATTTATTTGCACCGGCTTATAAATACTTTATAAATTACAGCTTGCCGGCTCTTAGTAGTCGGCAAGCTACAGAATTAGTTTATCTCGTGTTTGTTAATGAAACAAACTGGAAGAAAACGGCCGTGCTTTGTAAAGCAGATGACAAAGCAACTATTCTTAATTTTGTAGAAAAGATGAGGCAAAAGCATTGGCGCATATTCGATGTGATGAATCGTTCTGAATTAAATAAATTTTTATCTTGAATGTATATTGGTAAGGAGACAATGCAATGGTCGAATTGAATTTTTATATTAGCGATGAAGACTTTGACATGCTTGCTGAGTTAAAAGAATTAGATGAAAAAAATGAGCTGACTTTTAACGAATATGCTGCAATGCTGCTTTCACAAAAAATACACAGTCAGAAGTCTTTACACAAAACAAATGGCAGGAGAGATTGATTATGATACTGTCAAATAAATTAGGTATTACCGATCCGGCTGAACTTGCACGCGAAGAAGAAAAAATCAGCAAGCAAAAGGCTATCAGCCTATTTGAAACCGGGATCTTAGATACCTTTGAAGTCGGTACTTTCAAAGGATTGGCTGCAATTCATAAATATCTCTTTGAAGATATTTATGAATTTGCCGGCAAGCTCAGGACGGTTAATATTGCAAAAGGCGGTTTCCGGTTTGCACCGGTAATGTATCTGGAAGCCGCTTTAAATAACATAGACAAAATGCCGCAATCTACTTTTGATGAAATCATAGAAAAATATGTAGAAATGAATGTTGCGCATCCGTTCCGTGAAGGTAATGGACGCAGCACAAGAATATGGCTTGATATGATTTTAAAAAAAGAAATTCAGAAGGTCATTGATTGGAGCTGCGTTGATAAAAATGATTATTTGCTTGCTATGGAACGAAGCCCAATTAAAGACGTTGAAATTAAAGTCTTGCTAAAATCTGCGCTAACTGACAAGGTTAATGATCGTACCGTCTATATGAAAGGCATAGACGCAAGTTACTACTATGAAGGTTATAACGTGTATAAAGCAGAAGAATTATAAAAAAATCGAAAGGGTGTCAATATTGACACCCTTATCCCGATGAAGGAGCATTACTATGAAATATTATGATATTGCCGAAGGCAAAGAACTTACACAGGAAGAATTTTTTGATGACGAAACACCGGAAGAAATCGAAGCAAATATAGAATTAAAAATTCACCTTATCATTCAGGATCTTCACGCTGGCGCTTCATATAAAGAGATCCGTGACACCATTCTTGACAGTGAAGTTTTCTTTGAGGAAGATTTTTATAATGATTTGCTTAAAGATACAGAACTTACAGATGATACGCTCTATGAGCTCATATACAACAAAGTAAAGGAAATTTCAAATGAAAATCAATCCTAAAGCAATTCAAAAAGGCGATGTTTTATTAGTAGACTTTCCTTTTAATGATTCTACCGGTTTTAAACGACGCCCTGCTGTTGTTACGGATATATCAAGAAACAACAATATTTTTATAACGAAAATAACATCGCAAATCAAGACACATCCATACAATATAGATATTCAGAACCTTTCTTCGGCCGGGTTAAGAAAGCAAAGTCAAGTGCAATGCAATAGAGAGATTATAATAAATCGTTTTTCCTCTCAATTAATAACTAAACTCGGCCATTTGGATAATCAAGATCTGGCAAATGTTTTACAAAACATTCAAAACATTCGCAACGAGAAATATAAACAGCATTCCATTCAGAATTATTGTAACAAATATGCGCAGCAGACACATCAGCCACTAAATAGAGGTGATAAATCAAAAGATCATACGCGTTAGAAGCGCTCTCATTGAAAGGAGTATCGATAAAAAATGATAATGCAACAAGTATTTTTTTCAGAAAATGAATTAAAAGAGCTCTCTGATTATAAAGAAAGTTCCGGGATGTCATTCAAAGCAATTTTGGAAAAGGCATTCGATTATTATATTAAAAATGATTTACCCTACATAAAATCTCAATATATCTTTTATGCCACGATTGGACAAGAACGAAAACAACGAAAAGGAATCGGTATATCAGATCAGTTAAACAATGAACTAACTGAATTTTGTAATCAACATAATTATTCAAAATCTGCCGTTGCTGCACAAGCAATATTAGCTTATATCAGAAAAGATAAATAAAGAATTGGATAAAACAGACGTGTTTTGAGCGTCTGTTTTTTTATTATTTTTACAAAAATTTCCATTTTTCTCTTGACATTATACATATTTTTATGTATAATGTATATGTAATAAGAAATATCGACGCTCGCTGGAAAGGCTTAAAAAGAAAGGAAATAAGAATATGAAATTAATTGAAATGCGTTTGACAAAAGGCGAATTACAAAGGCTGATTTTAGCTTGCGATTTAATAATCGGCAGCAAAGACCTTGATACTAAAAGTTTAGAATCATGGGTTGATTTAAGAAGCACATTAAGACTTTATCAAAAACGAGAGTCTACAGAAAATAAAATTAATAAATAAAATGACGCTTCTAAAGGGTTGAGCGCATCAGCCCTATTCCACAATATAAGCTGGCGAGCTTCAAACGCAGAAAGGAATTATTATGATAAACAATATAACACTTCAAGGACGCCTTACATTTGACCCGGAACTGCGCAGCACACCAAACGGCATAGCAGTTACAAGATTTCAGGTTGCTTCTGACAGACCCTATAAAGATAAAGACGGAGAATATAAAGCCGACTTTATAGATGTTGTTGCATGGCGTAAAACAGCCGATTTCGTTTCTAAGTATTTCAGAAAAGGCGATATGATAAACATCGTAGGAAGAATTGAAACGAGCAATTATGTTGACAAAGACGGTAACAACAGGAAGTCTGTATATATCAGAGCACAAGAAGTTTCTTTCGGCGGATCTAAAAAAGAGGAAAAAACTACGAACCCTGTATACGCATCGCCTACTACAGCAAGTGATTTTGAAGTTATTGATGATGATGACGATCTGCCATTCTAAAATTATAAAATCAAAGGGGTGTCAATATTGACACCTCTTTTTATGATTAGCGATAAACGGCTTTATTATGCGGTTTTTTGACTTATCGTATCTCAAATTTTTTTAAAAAAGTGCTTTTTCCTCTTGACATTGTACATATTTTTATGTATAATGTATATGTAATAAGAAATTGCCTTTTATCAGATTAGATATTGCTTAATGCGTGTTGGAATTTATTTTTAAATTCTAATCTATTAAAAGGAGTTTCAAAATGAAAGTAGTAATCAAAAAACCATTTGAAAAACCTGTTGTAACAGAGATTGAAGAAGGGTTAACACCCTTGCAAAAATTAGTCGGTGGTCTAATTGATAATGTTTATGAGCTTGATGAGCATAACATAAATATATGGATCAACGACGAAGGTAAAATTTATAATCTCGATCCAAACTTTCTTGTATTCGGCGGCAATGATATTGTTGTAGGGACAGCAGTTTTTACAGGTTGCGATAGTGAAGGGGGCGACATTTCTCTTACGGACGAACAAATTACAATAATCAAAGATTACTTATCCAAACGAAGCCTATAAGTTTAAGGTTGGCGGTTATCCTTAAACCGCCAATTATATTTTTTAGGAGACTTCTTATGACGATAGAGGATATGGATAAGGTTATACAAGACTTTATAGAAACATATCAAGGAACCGCCATCGGCGAAAGCATTTACAACAAACGCTGCAACACCTTTGATAATGATTACGATCACATACAGGATATATATAACGAAGTAATTAATTACTGAAAGGAAAATAAAATGAAAGAAAAAAAGACCATTCAGAAGTCAATCAGAATGACACAACGCGTCAATGATTATGTAAATACCTTTTCAGGTGAAGGCTTTAATGAAAAATTTGAAAATCTTGTTTTATTCTGCATGGAACACGAACAAGATATAAAATCAAATATCAACACCGCTACCCAAAGACTTCAGGCCTTAAATAAACAAATTCAGAATAAGCATGAAATTCTTTCAAAACTACAACGAATTGAAGCGCAAGTCAATTATCTTTTAAATTATACAGGGGGCACAGAATGACAATAAGAAATGAAATTGAAAGACTACGAGAATCAGAAAGCATCCCACCCGGAATGTATTTAGGCGGCCAGATAGGGATTATGCTTGAACGCTTTACCACTGATGAGCTTTACCAATATGTCCGGGATAACTTGCATTGCAATACATATCTTCGCTCGTGGCTTGAAGATCAGATCATCGCAGCAGAAATAAACTACAGACAATACAACGAATAAAGAGGGTGTCAATATTGACACCCTCCCCTTTTTATTTTAGCTGTAATTATTCCATGTGCTCTTAAACGTCTGGCCGCTTAAACCGCTTGGGGTTGCAAGCGCTCTGCCGTTATTCTTCATTGTAATGGAATCGGTACTTTGCGAACCTAAACTTACCCATTTGTTACTTGCTGACAGATATACTTGGCAATTTGTCCAATTTGTCGTTCCATACTTTGTTAAAGACGCATACCATGACGAAGTACCATTAGAAAGCATAGGCCGTTCATTGATAAATTCGGCACTTGTGCCATCATAATAAGTTGATGTTGGAATGTTTAGAACAACTGATTGACTTGTGCCGTTCGTATTGTTCGCAATGTACGCATTGAACACACCATTTGAACGTTGGAATGAGCAATAGCAATGAATACGGTCTCCGGCGCGGACGGTAATGCTGTTAAATCTGATTTCGGGATTTGAATTGCCCGGACCTAAATATTCATACCACGCATAATAGTTTCTTCCGCCATTCACGGTATTCATAGCTGTTCCGGTTTGAACAAGTTTCTGGCTGTTGTAGCCGCCCAAACCAACCCATGTACTTTCATAGGTATTGCTGGAACAACCTGATTGTATTGTTGGCTGCACAAAGTCTCCCTGCACTTGTGCAAAGGCGTTTGTTCCGCCTTTTGCTACATAACCAGACCAATTAGCTGATGTCATCGCTGTGTTAGTCAGATTTGTACCCTTAGTGTAATCAACGGCTGGCTGGAATACCCCATGCACCTGTTCTGTCTGTTCAATTTCCGGTACTGGCGTATACTCATAGTAACTCATGGTTTCCGTCCAATCAGCCAAATCCTGCAAATTTTCAGGGCGCGGCGGGAATCCATAAGTTTCCAGAGCTTCATCGCTGGCCGTTATAGGATCAAACCCATCTGGCGGCACAGGAAAGTTATTCTCGATACCATCAATAATATATGTGTAAATTTTTCCACCGTCGGGAAGCTCGGTAACATAATCATACTGCAAATTATCAGAATCGATAGGCTCCGCAGCATAAACAAGCATTGAAGAAGAAGCACATATAAGTGTTACGCTAAAAAGGATAGCTAAGACTTTATTTAATTGTATTCTGTATTTTTTCATGATTATCCTTTCGGTTAAGTACCTTTAAAAGAGATCTATTGATTTATAAAATTCCCTTGGCGGTCAATTAAAAAGGTCATTTCGTTCACGCTCCTTTCTCTGTATAAAGCCTAATTAAGCAACTCGGCAACATATAAAAATTCGTCAGTTGTACCGCCAATACCTACATAACGGTTCAGATCAATTAAAACCGCTTTGTCATTACCGACAAATTCATATACTTTCATGCCGTTAACTTCGCCTATATAATTTCCTTTTTCCGGTTCTGGATAATAATATGCCTGTGTATCTACAATACCGTACTTTTTACCATTAATTTCAAATTCGCCGTTATAGATTGCATTGTACCGATGATAAATATTATTTGCTTGATAAGCGAAACTTTCGGATAAGGAAACACCTTTAATTGAGAAAACCGTAAATTCAACACCATTTACGGTTTGACTGAATTTTCTATCTATATCGCTTTCTTGAACATACATTTCATCATCTGATGCTAAAGTATATAGTTTGTGATCCCATACCTTATATACAGGAATGTTTATACCCATATTTTGGTCTCCCTGATTGCCACTTGTTGAAGGTGTTTGGCCTTGTGTTTCTTGTGAAGTCTGAGGATTTTGTGTAATTGCAGATTGTGTCGTGTCTCCCCTGCCCTCTGTTTGAGAAGTTGTTCCGGTAGATTCATTTTGCGTCGTTCCAGAAGTAGTTGAGCCATTTTGCGTTGTTGTATTATTTTTTTCTGAAGAGCTGCTTTCACTTCCGGTAGTAGTAAGTTCACCGGTAATTTGTGGTTGATTAAAAAAGTTGTCATTATTAAAAGCAATAACGGAAGCAATTATAACGCACAGCGAAGCAAAACTTGCCGCTAAGGAATATCGAATTACTTTAGTCTTTTCCTTTTGATTGCTCGTTTTAATTAAAATAGGCTCGTCCTTAATTTCTGCCCATACTTGTTCTGGGGGATTCACTCTCATTGCGGATTTCATGAAATTTTCGATTGTCTTTTTGTTCGTTTTCATTTGTGAGCACTCCTTTTTGGGTAAAATACCGCTTCAATTTCTTGATAGCGTATCCATACTTTGAACGGACGGATATATAGGGGATTTTCAAGACCTTTGCAATTTCAGTTTGTTTCAGACCTGAAAACAAATACAGTGCCACAACCATTTGCTCATCATTATCTAACAACTTCATGGCTTCTAATACAACAACTGTATTTTCCACTCTTTCTAAATCATTATCATTGATCGGAATTGATGCAAGACTTTCTATTTCAGTTGAAACATACTTTGAATTTGCTTTTATGCTGTCGATGCAGCAATTACGAGCGATTCCAAAAATCCATGCCTTAGCATTTGTACCGGGACGATAATTCCGGGCCGACTGCATAATGTTTAAAAAAGTTTCCTGTTCAATGTCCTCTGCAAGCTGATAATTTTTGACTAACGATAAAGCAAACAAAAAAATCGGATTTTTCATTTCATCATATAATTGCCGGAGTGCTTCTCTATTTCCCGTCGCAATTTCATTTATACACAAATCTAATTGCTTGCCCGTCATTAGCTCACCGCCTTTTTACCCCTCTACTTATATATCTGTTTTAATTCTTGTTTTGCATAAAAAATTTTTAATTTTTTTGTAATTCATTTTTTTTGCGCCGGTTCAGCTGATCAGACGAGCTGCAGCGCAGGTTTTGAATTACAAACAAAAAGGGTGTCAATATTGACACCTTTTTTAATTATAACACTTTTCTTTT
>OCHA01000458.1_pt1 | contig 47541 bp, 48 predicted proteins | sample 1538591 | NCBI WGS metagenome assembly OCHA01 (sample SAMN04571710, study PRJEB22368) | human gut metagenome | biome: human gut; material: stool | host: Homo sapiens | place: Luxembourg | collected 2012-09-06 | reverse complement strand
TTTGTTTTGCCTTCAGGCAACCACTTTTCGGCAAATGAGCCGAAAAGATGCGCCCAATGCGCTATGCTTGGACTCTCCTAAAGGAGAGTGTTTTGAGTGGAAATCAACACATATTGAAGTATTGATTTCATTGCTTTTTATACCGTCACAAACGCCGAAAAACTGATTTTTATATGTGTTCCGATTTTGTTATTCGCTTTTAAGCAAAGTCTTTCAGATTGTTCGTCAGCGTTTGCTGAACCGGCGGTGGTTCATAATTTGAGCGCCGTGTAAAGATTACTCTGCCTTGCGTTATCAATGTATCTTTCCGAAACATCTATCAGTCCTTTTTCAGAAAGACTTCGGATTGCCTTACGGCTGGAGTTCTCACACATACCGCAGGCTTTTGCAATGTTCGGCACGGAATAAAAACTCTGTCCTTTAGCGTCGCCTCTGCTTGTCAGAAAACCATACACCGTAAATTCCATCGGTGTCAGATCTTCGTCAAAAATTTTATTAGGCAGAAGAAAGAAATTACCTTTTTGCTTATTCATAAAATCACCTCCTCACTTACCCTTGCACACTTTTTAAGCCTTTTGAGCCAAACTTTTTTAAGTCCCTTCACTTATAGCCACGAAAACGGCAAAAAATGAGGGTGTTTCAATTTTGTTTACAAAATATTTACATACGCCCTCCATATGTTTAGCCGTTAACTACACACCTTTGAGCCAACTTTTTTAAACGATTTACAAAAAAAATAAAAAACCCTCTCACTTTCTTTGCCGCTGAGCAAGGAATTTAACAACCACTAAAGAAACAAAAAGATGGCTCGGGAATAAACAGTGACGAAATTACATCATCACAAATTCATGACCGAGTCATCTTATAACTCTGTGGTACTATATTTCTATAGCTTGTTCTATGCTATCTTAATTTTTAAAGTTTACCAATATTTTTTATAACAATCACTGCAAATAATTTTGCCATCAGGGGCTTTAAAACCCTGACACCATGCACCGCATATAGCACATCTTGTTTCGCCGTTTTTAAATAACTGCAAAAGTCTGTAATATTTCAGCATTTTATATCTCCTTTCATTAAAATAAATTTCATTTCAAATACTCAAAATAATATAAATACACATCTTCCAGAGAAATGTTATTTGAAACGGGGATGAAATTTTCTTTCGGATTATCGGTTACGATACGCAATGAGATGCCATTCCGGTCATGAATGATATTCCCAAGACCTGCGCTGTGCTGCAGCGACAGCAGTTTTTCTTTGCTGCCCCTGATCTCAAACACTTTATCGGCAATACTGCTCATAAGATTTTCCGGCGTGTCTTTTTTTATAAGTTTTCCTTTCTTGAGTAATATGACTTCATCAGCAATACACTCAATATCCGAAACTATGTGCGTTGCAAGAAGTATTATCTTATCCTTTGAAAGTTCTGCAAGCATGTTTCTGAAATTTATACGCTCTTTCGGGTCAAGCCCTGCGGTCGGCTCGTCGAGAATAAGTATTTTGGGATCGCCCAGCAGTGCCTGCGCAAGCATAAGCCGCTGTTTCATTCCGCCGGAAAATGTTCCCGCTTTTGAATTTCTTTCATTGTAAAGATTCACTTTTTTGAGGAGATTATTTACAAGACCGCCGGCGTGCTTTATTCCTTTTACAGAGCAAATATATTTAAGATACATATCAGCGCTGAATTCATTATATATTGCCTGCTGCTGAGGCATATAGCCAATCGTATTGCGGTATTTTGCCCCGAGAGAAAGTATATCTTTCCCTTCAATCAAGATTTCGCCGTGCGTTCTTTTTACATTATCCGTCAAAAGGTTGATAATCGTTGTTTTGCCGGAACCGTTTGGGCCGAGTATGCCGTAAATGCCGTCAGTTAGGCAGAGGCTGACATTATCAAGCGCAGTATTTGAGCCGTATTCTTTTGTTAATTCTTTAATTTCTATTTTCATATTTTTACCTGTTCCCGGGTTGAGCACCATTTTCTTTCAGACAAATATAACAGCAAAACAGCCGCCGCTGCTAAAACGATATGCAAAGCAAAACTTTTTATATTCATCCCATCATGAATTACCACGGAATTAAAATTAAAAAGGCGTGATGCCGAGATGCTGCTTAAAGCGGAAATTCCGGCTGAACTAAGTGCGCCGGGGAGCACAAAAATACCGGCGGAAATGATGATTACCGCAAATTGTGCGGTAAATTCCGAAAGGGCTGAAACAATTAGGGACGCAGCAAGCACGAATATAAATTCGAACGCGAAGTTGAGCAGCAGATATTGAAAAACGGATATACTTAAATCTACGTTTTGAAGACACTCAAGATTTTGAATATCGGCGCTTAAAAAATCGAGTCTGTAAAGATACGCAATCTGAAAAGCATAAAAGAAATAGGATATTGCTGTTAAAACGAACACATTCGGAACAACGGCAATTATTTTTTTGCCCCAAAGACGCTTTCTTCCGTTTTTCGCACAGTGGTTAACGCAAAGCATATTTGATGATTTTTCAATGGGAAACACACCGGAGAACATGATTGAAACCGCACACAGCAAAAGTAATATTTCCGTTTGATTTGACTGCGGCGAAAACAGCGCGTTATAACCTGTTTCATTTATCAATACGGGTGTTATGCCTTTTTCTTTAAGCGGTTCGATTCTGTTTACCTGTTCCAACAGCACTGCTGCCGCCTGCCTTTGTGTGTCATAGGCGGCATTTTTTGCCCTTGCAAGTTCATATTCCTCAAAAGATATCATGCCTTTTGAATACTGCTCGGCTTTTTCCTCAAATTCAGCCTGAACAGTCTGTGCCTGCGCCTGCATTTCACTGATACTGTCATATACGGCACTGTTCAGTTTACCGCCATACTCATCGTAATAATCGTTCAAAAAAGATTCCGTTGGCGAAAAGACAAGCTGATTTGTATTAAAACTAAACGCAAGTATCAGAATGAATACGGCAATAACAAAAAAACCTTTGCCAATGTGCATTATTTTATATGTTTCAAACCGACCGGCATAAACTATGCTTTGAATTTTTGAACAGGCAATGCTGAGTTTTTTAAAGATTGCCCCAAAAAAAGAAAATAACTTAGACGGTGTTCTCATGGGATAATTTCGCTTTGCGCCGAGAACTACTACCGCCGAAAGCAGAAGCATGACGCTAAGTACAATTATCCATATCAGAAGTTCTGCCCTTATGGGAATACCGAAAAACGAAATAAGATTATATTCCGTTGTGATTTTATAATCAAACAGCGAAAACAGATTGAATGTTTTAAAAAATGACAGTGTACTTTGCTCAGAAATATTTTTGTAAAGTAAAATCTCCGCAGCTGCAAAGATTCCGGCTGTTGCGCTAACAAAAAGGATATTGCCGATAAGCGAGATAAGCAGCCATATCAAAAGGGCAATCGTGGTTGCAGTAGCAGCCTTAAAAACGATTGACATTAAAAAGAACTGCATAAAATCCATATGTAATATACAGTCTTTAAATATATCCGAGGACTGTATTGGCGCTGTCAAATCAATCGGCGCGTTATATATTTTTAAAGAAATTAGCATTTGAGAAACAAAGATTATCAACGAACCGAAAAGTGAAAACAGAAACAAAATCGGTATCTGTTTGATTTTCAGCATCATTCTGCCGTTTTTGCATGAATTTATCAAAAGCGCCGCGTTTTTCTCAGGCACAAAACTTATTGAGAGAAATACACAAAGCATTATAAGAATAAGATCCCCTGTATGATAATTCAAAACGTAACTTACAGGCAGGTCGTTGATGAGTGAAAGTTCAATCCCCTTGTTTTTTGAAAAATCTGTAATGGATTTTTGTATTGATTTATATGAAAAAGAATCCTTATCTGAAAAAAGGCTTTTGCCGGAAAGTTCTTTTCCGTTTTCAATTACGCCGCTGATATAATCTCCGTAACCGCTCTGATATTCGGCAAGGCTTGCAAAGTGCGCATAAAATTCCGCAGTAGCCGAAATTTCATCATAAGAATATTTACCTGACTGATATTCTTTGTAAAGTTCGGGATTTTCACTGATCAGTAAGGCCTCCTCTTCGGCATAAAATTCATATTCCTGCGGATTTTCCGCTTTCATCTGTTCCGCTTCGGCAAAACTTTTCAGAATCTGAAATTCGGCGTTCTTTTCCTGCAATTCTTCTTTTGCGCTTGGGAATTCAAAAATATCTGCGTTTTTGCGGAATTGCTCGGAATAAACGCGTATGTCTAACCCGAAATCTTCAATGTTGTTTTGCTGTGTTATATAAAATGAAACGCAGTTGAACAGTAATAACAAAATTACTGCCACGATGAATTTTTTGTTTTTTAATATTTTAACAAATTCCATAGCATTATCTATTAAAGATTAATGAACTGCCTGTTTTGAAAGGCGAGTTGTGATTTATCAAACGCATAAACTTTGCCGGCGCTCATACCTTTGAAAAACATATAATCATCGTCACCGAAATAGCACTCATCTTTAGGCTCTTGCGGTATGACTTCAGTAACATAATTTCCGTTTTTATCACAGACGGTTATTTTTCTGTTTTTCTCATCTGTTTTATCAATGTATATTGCCTGAAGATTATCAAAATATATATAGTTACTATCCGCACTTATGTAGCACGGTCCGTATATTTCACAGAAAAAGGTTTCTTCTTTTGTTGTAAGATCAATACGATAAATTGTGTTCTCATCTTTACCGTAATATACATAATTTCCGTCCGCAAATAGGGAATACGCTCCGTTGCCGACTAATGTTTCGGATTCCAAAGAATGAATATCTATAACGCTATATGAAGTTGCATATCCGTTGCCTTCGGTATCGCCGTAAGAAGAGTTTAATATAAACAGGCGATTGCCGCTTGCCGTCAAGCCCCATATCTCAGCGCCTATGCCGCTGTATTCGTATATGATTTCTTCCTCTTTTTTTGTGCTTGTGTTTCCTATTTTTACTCTGTATAGGCAGGCGGTCTGCTGTTTGAGGTCTGTGCCGCCGCTTTTGATATAATAGATGTAACCACGGTGAATTATGTAATAAATAGAGCCGGAGGAAGTGCCGTCAAACAAAAAAGCCGCCTTTTTTCTTTTGTAGTTATCAAGCGAAATTTCATAGATATAATTGTGCCGCGTACTGCCGTCCTCTTCCCAGCCCCAAACATATAAAGCGTTCTCATAATATGAAAGCATAAAAGGATGGTACTGAAACAGGTTAAAAAACGCCATACAACTTGCGGTTTGGTGATTACAGTTGGGCTTGTTGCAAACTGGGTAAGCCTCTTTTGTTTCTTCGTCAAAATAATAAAGCATGAGGTCGTTAAAATAATAGTAACCGTTCGGCGCTTTTGCCATGGCAGATACGGAGGACAGAAAATTCTGATAATCCTCACCCTCAACATAATCCGGCAAATTTTGCTCTGTATTTACTGCGTTATCCTTATCCGAACATCCTGAAAACAGCAGTATCAAAATCAATGCAGAAGCAAAGATTTTTTCAAAAAATTTTTTCATAATGTTACTCCGTTCTGGTAATCAACGCGTCTTTTATTGTGTCATCAATCGTGTCCAGGACGCTCTGTTTCATTTCTTCCTGAGATACGCTTTTGTTTTCTATCGTTATTTCATCGTCCGGCTTGTCGATTTGATACGATTTTGCGATTATAAAAGCGTCCCCATTCGGCAAATCAAATTCATCCAGTTTTTTGCATGAGTCTGCCAGTTTTTTCATTTTATCCCTGATTTCCTGCTCGTCTTTTACCTCTTCGGGAACAATATAACTTTCGGTGATATTATATTTAAAAACGCTGCATATATCGCCGCTGTCTGCAGTTTGGCCAACGCGGTAAATAAACACTTCGGATGTTGTTCTGCCCTCATCCCTAAAATTTGCTTCACAAACGCACAGGGTGCCGTTAGTGAAGGTTGAATATCCGCCTTCGGCATGATATTTGTTTTTATATAATTTTGCTTTGGTTATATAATTGAAATGATATATGTTTTGATTTCCATCCGTGGGGTCTGAATAAAGGATTCCGAAATAATCCCCGTTTTTTTCAGTCGCAAGTATCGTGATCGGCTGATCGGGGTCAGCCGCAAGATGATCGCTTATTGATTTTTCATCCGTTATATCAATAAGCGTGCTGCCGTAAATGAAATAGACCGAAACAGCGCCGATAATGATTATTGCAAATAAAATCAATAAGGATATTTTAATGATTTTTTTATTTTTCATATTACTCTCCACCGAAAATATTTTGTGTTGCCGTTTTGATATAAGTATTTTAATATATCTTCATTAAACTTAATCCCAAAAAAGATTTGTTTTGTGATAAAAAATAAAAGAAGCTGAATTTTTCAGCTTCTTTTACAAATAATTATTTAACATTTTGTGCAATTTTTACAAGTTCATCCTTTCCTATGTTTCCATCTAATAGGAAAATGTAATTCCCGTTGTTGAATAATATTCCACTTACATTTTCGCTAGATTGGTAATATATGGCATTTGCACCGTTTATTATTAAGTATTCGTGTTCGTATTCGTATTTTTCAGTATCAAAACCAACTGTGGAATTTAAATCCATTTTTTCTACGGAAAAATATTTATTGCCATTTTCATATAAATATATGTAACCATAATCCTCCGTTTTTTTAAATCCAGTAGGAACATAATTTAATTCTAACGATTTCACTTCTTGTGCTTCAGATGTATCTTGCACACTGTATTCGGAATGATCTGAAAACCTTTCTATGATGAATTTTCTGCTTGAGGGAATGGCAAAAACTGTTGCTGCAACAGCCATAATAACAGCCGCTATGATTAGAAATCTGATTATTTTCCCTGAAAGTCGGCGTTTATTGTCTTTCGATTGGCAAGCCAAAAGCGGTTTCATTATTTTTTCGTGCTTTTCGCTGAATTTATGCTTTGGTATATCATCGGGAAAGGAATCCACCCATTTTTCGCAGGAAAGCAGGCAGATCTCTTCAAAATTACTCATTTGGTTATTTCCTTTCTTCAAGGTGTTTTCTCAATTTTTCCTTTGCGTATTGCAGTTTTTTGCGAACATAAGAATCTTTAACTTTATATATTTGCGCTATCTCGCTGCTTTTATATTTATAGATGTATTTTAAATAGAAATATATTTTGCTTTCCTCATCCAAAACATTGTCAAAAGCAGTCAGTAATTCGGTTTTTTCAAAATCCTCATAATATTGAATATCTGCCGAATCCTCATCGTCAAGTGAAACGGTATTCGCTTTTTTTGAATTATTATATATGTCAATGGCAAACCCGGTAACGATTGCAGATAAATAGCCTTTTGTTCTTTTTGATTTCACATCACTGATCTTCTCAAAGTGTTTTGCAACATAAAAAAATGTTTCCTGCACGCATTCCTCGGAATCTTCCACACTGTTTGTCTTTCTCAGTGCTATCCAATACAGAAGATCTTTATATGTATTATACAGTTCCGTAAACTTTTCTTTATCGCTTTCGGAATCAATCAAACTTAAAAATACTGATACCATATATACTATATCCTTTAAACTGCCGCTTTTGTGATAGAATTATTCAAAATTATTGTACGCACAATATTTGTTTCTTGTCAAGATATTTTGCCGAAATGCAGATAAACAAGGCAAAAATGTAGAAAATAGTAAAATTCACACCGGCTATAGAAATAATTATACAACCAACATTTTGTAGACACTGATTCCCAAAAGCCACCTGTTCACGCTATATTTTTGGTCACCCCTACTACTTTGACTCCTATTTTGACGGCTACACAGCAGGACGAGGTTGCACAAAGAGTGCGCAAAGTGAAATTTCGGCTAAAAAATCGGACAAGGAAAGCCCTAAACATCGCTGTTTAGGGCTTATTTAACGGCTATCGACACTGCTACGAACCAGAAGGTCGGGGGTTCGAATCCCTTCCGGCGTACCAAAAATACCGAGGTAACTTTTATTACTTCGGTATTTTTATTTATTTGGTTGTAGGGATTCGAACCCGTGAGGGTTTTTGCGTTTAGAAAACAGCCCGGCGGGCTGTTTTCAGCAAAAAGCGGTGAGCCGGGTACTGAAATGCCGCGCATTTCGGTCGGCGAGCCATCCGTATGCAAGGCGTAGCCGCAGCAGACGTCGAATCCCTTCCGGCGTACCAAAAGCCTCAGGTAACTTTTGTTGCCTGAGGCTTTTTATTGTAAGCAACACTCGGCATGATGAAAAGTCATGCCGGGTTGTTTTATTTTTTCGGTGATTAAATCAACAATCATATCACTGCGCAAAATGAGAGAATACTGTACCTCAGCGGCAATTTTTGTATAAAAATAAAATTATAATTATTTAAGGTTTTAATATATGGTGTGCTATAATGCTGATTGAAAGGGTAAATTAGGGGGTGAAAGTTTGAAAGAAATTATAACCTATTCAGCAGAATTGCAGTACATTTGGGATCTGCAGCAGAGAGCGGAAAAATCAGATGACGCAACTGCGCAATTGAATCTTGCAAAGTTTTATTTACGTTTAAAGCAGGAAAACACAAACAGAAAGGCATTTGCTTTATTAAAAAAACTGGCAAAGCAAGGCTACACCACGGTGCAGACCGACGCGCAGTTTATGCTTGCCGAGTGCTATGAAAACGGATACGGAATTCAAAAGAATTATCCGCGGGCAATCAAGTGGTACATATCGACAGTACATAATATTACATACGATTTAATGCACCGCCCCGACCCGGTTGGGGATTCGGCGTACCAAGCATTTAAAGAGGCTGTTGAAAACCGTGATATTGACGAGGCGCTGGATGAAATTCTTTTCGGCAAGGTAACGCCCGAGTTGATTGACTGCGTAACAGAATCAGCCGAAAACGGCGATGCAGATTCACAAATATACTTAATGAACCTATACAAACTCGGAGCCGGCGGAATTGAAGAAGATTCAAAAAAATATGTTTATTGGGCAAAGAGAGCGGCCGAAAACGGTAACGCAGAGGCTATGGTCAAATTAGGAAATATGTATTACTATGGTAACGGCGTTAATCAGGATTACAGAGCGGCGCTGTATTGGCTGGAAAACGCCGTAAGCAAAGGCTGTTACTCTGCCGCTTATCTTATCGGCGAGTATTATAAATCCGAAAACAAATTCAAAGAATCCGCAAAATGGTATAGAATCTACGCCGAATATGAAATAAAGCAGCGTAACAAACGGCTCGGCTGGGAGAAATGACAGATCATACCCTGCAAGCCTTAAAATAAAACCAAAGGAGAACTAATTATGGATTTAAAAAATGTATCAACTAAGGAACTCGCAGAGGAATTATCCAAAAGGGAAGCCGTGGAAAAGATAACGGTTCAGCCTTATGAGGAATATTCCATAACCGCGGGCGAACGAAAAATCAATGACGCCGGCCCGGTTGTGATATTTAGAATTTGGGATTAATTTTTAGGAGGAATAAAAATGAAATACACATTTGATAACGATTATAAAAGCGCTATGATAATACTTGAAAACATACTAAAAAAATCTATCCAAATGAAATATTTACAGAAGAAAACAAAAAATTTTTGGTGCTATATTCCATTTTAAAAATAAGCGATAAGCCAAATGATATATTAAAGGAAATCGGGGTTAGTGTCGGGGAGCAAACATACTACGCGAAATATCCAAAAATCAGAAAGTTAAGAGATCAGTTAAAAAGTATTTATGAAAGATTTGAAAATGTTTGCAAAAGAGACAACAATGCATTTGGCGGATTTATAGGATTTTTGGAATGGTGGTATGAAGAAATGGATGAAAACGGAGAACATCATTGTTACTATTGCGGTGTAAAAGAAACCACTTCTAAAGATGCATTTGAAAATAAAAAACTATACTCAAAAAAATTCACCGGCGGATTACAGATTGATAGAAAAGATCCCGATAAAGGATACAATAAATACAATTGTGTTTTTGCATGCGTGCTTTGCAACAACGCAAAAAGCGATATGATTTCGGAAACTAATTTTAAAAAATATTTTGGAAAAGCAACAAAAGCATTTTGGGATTATATATCAAATGAAAAATGAAACTGTATACATTTCTACATTTTTAAAAGAAAATTGCAAATATAAACCTGCGGCAAATCGGCTGTTTACGGCTCTTGCCGCAAATGGTGTTCAGTATAAATTACTTGACGGCACACGCGATATTTGGCTGCGGGATTTTATGCCGGTAAAAACGAGATCGGGCAAATACATATCGTTTCGGTATGAGCCGGGTTATCTTAAGGATAACCCCGAACTGCGCACTGATTTTCGCGCAGAAATCGCGCCGTCGCTTTCACTTAAAAATCTGATTTATTCCGATATCAATCTGGACGGCGGCAATATCGTCTTTTCCCCCGCGCGGGAAACGGCTGTTATCAGCGACAGGATCTTTGAGGAAAATCCGAAACTTTCTTCTGCCGAACTGGTGCGGGAATTGGAAAAACTGCTGGAGGCAAGGGTGATCATTATCCCCTCGCTTCGTTCGGATATGACCGGTCATGCCGACGGCATGGTTAGATTTGCAAGTGAAAACACCGCGGTCGGCAATGCATCCAAATCCCTGTTCGGGCTGGAGGCGCATATTAAAACGGTTCTAAGAAATCATGGAATAGAGGTCTACGATTTTCCTTATTTTGATTCAAAGGGCGGCAGCGCCATAGGCTGTTATCTTAATTTTTTAGAAACGGAAAGCGCCATATTCCTGCCCGTATTCGGTGTTGATATGGATAAGAAAGCGGTTGACACGGCAAAACATATTTTCAATAAAACGCTTGTCCCCATCAATATCAATGAGATATCCGAGGACGGCAGCGTGCTCAACTGCATAAGTTGGGAAAACTGACGGAAACTGAGCCCGATAAGTTTTTGCGCAATTGCCACGCCGCGCCTAAAAACAGCCCATCGGGCTGTTTTTTTAACGGCGGTTTCAATTACCGCAAAAATAAAAAAGCACACGCCTGCCGGTGTGTGCTTTGATGGTGGAGATGGCGGATCGCCCGGTGAGCTTCCGCGCTCACCGGCACGCCGCGCCTAAAAACAGTCCACCGGACTGTTTTCTTAACGGCTGTTTCGATTACCGCATTTAAAAATCTGCGGCACGCAAAGGCGTACCGCAGATTTATGGTGGAGTTAAAGATGATAAATCCGAAACATTATTTAATTCATCGAATGAGAGTTCTTTTGCGCCGTCTTTGTAATTGAAATGAAATTCGATCTTGTCATCATAAAGGATAACGGCATTGACAAAACTGTCTATAAGCCTTTTCCTGTATTCTAACTTATTAAAATCAAATTTTCTGAATTTATGAAACCAAAATTCAAGTTGATCTCTTGTCAGTTTAGGCTGTTTAATGTTCTCTTCCACAATTTGTATCTCCAACTCTTCTTTGCGGTTTTCGAGTTCATCCAGCCTTTGCTTAGTTGATTTTGTGATTATTCCCTGCTCAATGGCGTTAATCATATTTTTTATAGACTTTTCGGTTTCGGAAAGTTCTTTTTTCAAAATCGGAACCGTTGTATTTTCACTTTCCAGGGTCTTCAGAATACTGTCAATAATCCGCTCTATCATATCATCATCCATTATTGTATCCATGACTTGTTGAACAACAATGTTTTCTATCCAATCCTTTTTAACTGCTTTTTTGTCGCAGCTCTTCGTTCGTTTTGCATTGACACACTTATAGTAGGAATAGCGATTGCCTTTTGCGCGTCCGCTTTCGCCGACCATAAATGACATACATTTGCCGCAATAGAGTTTTGTGGTTAAAAGATAATCGTCCTCTGCCTTATGTCTGGCAGGGGCTCTTTTGCTTTTTGCAAGTATTTGTTGAACATCGTCAAACAGATCTTGAGGAATTATTGCAGGAATGCCGTTTGGAATAACAGTACCGCTATAAATATATTCGCCTATGTATCTGCGGTTCGTTAAAATTCGGGCAACATTACTTACCTTAAACTTACTGCCTCGCTGTGTTCTAAAGCCTTTGTTATTGAGTGAATCCGCAATTTCCTGCTGCGTCATTCCGCTTTTATAACTTTCAAAAATTTCACGGACAATCGGCGCGGTCATCGGGTCTATCTGATAATGCTGTTCACTGTCAATACGATAACCCAAAGCAAGTGACCCGCCGTTGTATTTACATTTCAAAGCATTTTCCGTTAAACCTCTGTTTATCTTTTCCGCGAGTTCAACCGAATAATACTCCGCCATACCTTCCAGCACGGATTCCAGAATAATGCCTTCAGCGCCTTCGCTTATTGCTTCAGTAGCGGATATTACACGAACATTATTCTTTTTGAGGAGATTTTTATAATGAGCGGAGTCATAACGGTTACGGGCAAAGCGGTCGAGTTTCCAAACGATAATAACATCAAACAAACCTTTGGAACTGTCATTTATCATCTGCTGAAATGCTGGACGGTTATCTGTCTTTGCGGACAACGCACGGTCGATATATGAATCAATAATTCGAATGTCGTTCTTTTCGGCAAAAGCCTTACATTCTCGCAACTGACCGTCAATAGACTCTTCACGCTGATTGTCACTTGAATATCTTGCATAGATCACACCGTTCATTCAATCACCTCAACCAGCATATTAGCGCGCAAAAGAATTTTTGTCAACAGTGCTATTTATTATTTTTAGGTTTAAAATCAAATGCACATATTATTCTGCTTCTTTGAACCTCCTCTTGCCTAACTGAGCAATATCCTTTTGCACTTGTTTTAGAAGGAGTGAAATTTTTACATTCCAAACATTTTCGTCTTTCCTTTTTCTTTCCGTGACCATCACAAGCAATCATTTTATAACTAACAATATAATTCTGTAGATTTTTAGCATTAGTGCAAATTTCAATAGACTCTTTTTTGTCGTTATGTAAAGTAAATTTAATATCATTTTTATTATCTGTCATCATGTTCATATCATTTACTAAATGGCAAGTTTTATTGTATTCATTGACGGTTTGCGCATCAAGCTCATCTATGAAATTGAGGATATTACTCATTATACTGTTATTTAAACCATATCCACCATGCCCATATTCATAATATATATGACCTTTATATTCTTCTTTTTGGAATACAATATCAACAACATAATCTCTCATTTTATAATCATCTGAAACATCATGATTTAGAGGTGAAAATTTTGCATACTTTTGCAACTTATCATCAAATTCTTTTTTCCATTTAGGATAATTTATTTTATTTTCAATTTCTTCTTCTCTTGCTAAGCGTTTGTTTGTGGATTGCTTTATTCCGTCAAGTGTACCGTTATGCCTTTTTAAGAATTCATTTTTACATTTAACAATATCAGGAATATCAACAGTTGTCACTTTTTCAAAATATTTCGCAGGGATACAAAGTTTACTTGAAAAATCACCAATTCTTTTTAAAGGTGTTCCATGCATATGTGCATAACGTAAAACAGTTTCAGATACGCCTAGTGCTTCTGCAATTTCATGCGGATAACTCAATCCATACACTTGCTCAACAAGTTCAAAAATGTCCAATTTTATCGGGACATTCTGCTCATCAAGTTCAATAAGATGTAATAATTGATTTAATTCTACATGATTTCGCCTAAATTTATTTTTAAAGTACCAAGGCAAATTGGAAGTAATAAAATCATAATGTTCATCATTTATTTGCCAGTCTTCACACACACTATTTAAATCTTCAATTTTGCTACCATATTTCACGCTGCCAGCACATATTCCATTAAAATTAAATTCACAAGTCCTGCAAGATTTATCTAAATGTAATTTCATTTCATATCATATCCTCCTGTTTTTAACTCCGAACAAGTTGAAAGTTATATATTAATAAACGCACCTTTTTGATATGTTGCTCAAGCAAGTCAATTCAACAAAATTCAATCTTTTCAATATTGAAATTGATTTATCATGACCGACAATAACATACGCATTAAATAGCTTGATATCAAGATTTTCTTTAGAATATTTATGCAAATAGATGCACTTTCAAATATAACTTGATCAATATCTTATAGGAATATTTGATTTATGTATTTTAATATTTTTATACCCCATTGTGTCAATAAGTTCACGGACACTATCTTTTGCTATTTCAAATTCCATCATTGGCGAAATAGTTATCCTAGAGATTGAATCTTCCTTAAGTTTAACTTTTAAAATGGGAACAACTAGTCCATTTTTTATTACAAAGTCATCTTTGATTTGTTTATTATTTTTGCCAAAATAATGAGTCTTGTCTTTGTGTACACGATTATCATTAAACTCTAATACTATTCTGTATTCTTTTTCATGAGAAAACTTATCACTTTTATAAAACATTCCTTTATGTTCAATATAACTACGCAATTCAAATTTTATTTGTTCAAATTTATTTAATCTTGCAAAATTACTGTGTTCAAGAACATCAAACAAATTATTTATTTCTTTGTCTTGGTCTTTTTTCGAATACAAAACTTTACCATAATACACAAAAAAGGGATCAAGGTGTCTTTTATCTTCTGTATCAAATGATTTTAATAATTTCTGCATATTAAATCCTATATTATAACCCTGATAAAATCCATTATTCACATAATAATTCCACATTGATAAGGAATCACCATCTAATGAGGTGCAAAAAACAAACGCACGATCATTATTATAATTATATTTTAAATTAAGATTATAATTAATATGATTGGTGCTCAGTTTTCGAATATCATCAATATTATTTTCTTTAACTAAATCATTAAAAGCATCACATGTTAATGGGTATTTTTCATGGTTTGCATCAACAAACTCAACAATTCTTTTCACCACAAATATTGGCTCAGATTTATCGTTTAGATACCTAATATCAGTAAAATAAAGTTCTTTGTTTTTGATTATAGACAAAAAAGAATTCGGAGATGTATAATGATATTTTAATGTATCCCCGTTTTTATCAATTTCTTCATCACCTGGTTTAAAACATTTTATGAAAAATGAATTAATAAGCGAATTATCATACATTGATTTGTCCTCGTTAAATTACTAATTTTATTCATAGTATTAGCCTTATAACTATTAAGACATTACTAATTACATTTTTGATTATATGATATTTTTAAATATAACTCAATATATTTATTTTTAATAAGAATATAATCTTTTAATTTATAATTCTCACATCGTTCTTTTTTTGTTTTTAGTGACGGCTACTACATTGTCATAATAAACTGCCGTTCTTAATATCATAACGCTCGGCAAATGCCTTGCATTCACGCAACTGACCGTCAATCGACTTTTCACGCTGATTGTCACTTGAATATCTTGCATAAATCACGCCGTTCATAACATCACCTCACCCGCATATTAACGCTCAACAAATAAATTGTCAGCAATTAAATATGGGCAACTCTAATATAAGAGCCGCCCTAAGAAAACATTTTATTGTTATTTATTATATTGATATATCAAGTTCTTCAATTCTTGCATATTTTTCAATCATCCAATCCGTAGAACCAAAACCAATATTAGCATTTAAGATAATATCATTTTTAAGTGGAATTTTATACAAAACTAAATTTTTGGCATCTTCTGGTGATTCAATAAAGAACGGGGAATCGACCTCTCCAAATAAGAAAAACTCTCCTTGTATGATTTTACAATTTGAACAATGGTTTGCAAAATATCTACTTCTTGTTGTTTTTGAAAAATCTTTATAATAATTATATTTTTCCAGCAAATATTTTTGTAAATTAGTCGGTAATGGATCAATTTGAGATACAATTCTTATATCATCATCACAAAATTCAATCGTATCATCATATTCATCTGGATTATAAATATTAAAATATTTTTTTATTCCAAAACCTATAACTTTAGTTTTATTTTTACATTTAAAGCATGTATGTATTCCTTCAACAATATATAATTCATCACAAATTATAGTCGTTTCCTCTTCTCCATCTAATATCCATTTAATAAATTTGTTATAATCCTTTCTTCTTTCAACATACCATTTCTTTAGTTTTGGATTCCATTTTGCGCCTAATGCTTTTGCTTGATCTTTTTCTGAATAGGGTACATTTAAAATAAGTGCCATAATTATAAATACCTTTCATCAATAATATAATAGATTTCACATAGTATAAATGTTTGTAGCTTTGCATTAATACTCACAAAAGATCTGTTAATACCATAAGTTCTTAATTAAAACATCAAACCATTATCAAACTTTAAAGTTTTAACGATATCATTTTGCGTATTTCCAATTTTTTGTAGTATTATAATCAGTTAATCTCATTTTGTAATAATACGAAGGCTTATTACAAGTTCCTGTCACATCTAAACAAATTTGTGAACTTAATAAGTTAGCATAGCAAACCGGAATCATTTTATTAGTTGAAATTTTGCTATCAATATAATTATACTGTTGCCATGGAAATATAATTTTACAAGCATTTTTACTACCATATAAATAAACATAGTCCATTATTTTTTGAAAAGCTAACGCCTATTTATTTATTATTTTTTCTTTCTCTGGGAATTTTGAACTCGTCATAATAGCCCTATTGTTTCTTGGTAATCTTCAAGACATTGCAATAATCGTTACTACTTTATTAAAACCTATTGCTTAGCAATTTCATTATTATATTGCTTTTAGTAGCAAAATAATTTACAATCAGGCCTATAATTATAACATCGGCAGAAATATGTATAGACAGCCAATCTTTTAACCATCTCTATTAATTTAACTAAAGAATAACATACTTTTTGTAAAAATCAATATCATAAAAATATTAGTCCAAAAATAAGGACAGATGTTTATTGACTTATAAGTCCAGCTATTTATTGGTGTGCTTAACATCTAAATTTCAACATTAAATATTCTCTCGCTATTATGTTGTTCAGTTACAATCAGCGGATATTTATTATTTAAAAGTAAATTTTTGATAACCGATCCATTTGGATGACCATACTTATTTTGATAACCTGCCGAAATTACAAAATATGCATCGAACAAAGAAAATTCTTGATTATAATTTTTATAAGAACCGTGATGAGGTATTTGCACACATCCTATATAATCCCAATACTTTGAATAGGCTTGTTTCAATTCATTCCACTTTTGCTTACCTCTTGCTTCATAATCTCCCGTATAAAGACATCCGTTTTTCTTGTAATTGCAGCCAAAATACTTAATGCATTTATGAAAGCAGTAACGATCACAATGATCATACGGATTTAATTGCCATTGAAATATATTAGAGTCCCTAATTCCTGAAAAGAGGACCATAGAATTCGTATTCAGATTTCCTTTTACTTTTTGATAAGCAGTAATAATTGCGTTTCGTATAGCAGGGTCTGCCCAATGCTGTAAAAAATCATTAATACTAATTGTATGTAATGACAAGCCAATCATTTTCAAATTATTATCTAATGTATCAAAAAACTGCTTTTTTCTCTTACTTCCTCTAAAGTTAAACGAAATATATTCCCAATTTATTTTAGAAACACTTTTATTATATAATAGCAGGTCAATTAGATTTATACCCGAATTGAGGACTTCAACACCTTCATTTACAGTATCATTTTCCCAATTTGATTCAATGTCACTATGATATTCCCTAATTCCGTATAAATTTGTTTCTGAATCCAAATCCCGCAATGCAGCACGGGGGTTATTTATAAATTTATAAGTAAAATCATCATTAGAAATATCATTATTTTTATATAAACGCTCCACATTTAACAGGATCCTATCTTTTTCACTTGTATATGGAAACACAATATTTTTCACTTTGCAGTATTTTAATAAATATTCTAATCCATTGATATGGTCTTCGTGAACATGAGAAATAAAAACTATTTTTATTTCTTCTCCTTTATTAAAATTGTATCTAATTTGCTTTTTAACTATTTCTACATCGGTAGTAGAACCACAATCATATACAACATTAATTTTCTCATCGTTGGTTTTAAATTGCTCTAAATAAAAAGCACCCTGTCCAACTGGTAAAAAACTTCTTAACATTAATTACAACTCCTTATGCATATTAATATTTAATTATAATTGTTAATAAGTAACGCAACAATATAAAATACTAAATTGCACATTATTTTGACAAAAATATTTATTTATCACTATATTTATTGTTAAAAATACAAAACTTGCCTTTACATGATATAAGTGTCAAAAAATATAAAGAGTAACAGAATTTTTAAATAAAAATGATTTTTATGCAATCATGTGATTCAATTATAAACCCCCGATGCAAAGACGAGCTCTTTGCATCAGGGGGTGTTTTGATATATTTAATTTTTCATAATATGACAATAATGCATTTTGTAAGGGTTAGATATTTTTGTTTCGTCCTAATTTACCTTTTAAATGAGATATCATGGCATTCTTTGTAAGATAATGGGCAGCGTTAACATACAATTGCGAAAAAATATTCGTTAACAACACTTTGATATATAAAATTTTATTCCCTTTTAATTAGAATCATTTTTTAAAACATCAGCTATATTTGCACTCAGGATTTTCCTGCCACAAATATAGTAGGACAAAGCGACTGCGGTTAACACAGCAAGGGCAAACAATATGTTTTGAAGCAGAGGTATCTGCGCCAAGAAATCGCCCAGCGTTATCCCTTGGCTGGAGGTTGTCAGCAATACAAAGAGAATATTAAAAGGTATGCTGAGTAATATGGGCTTTACACCGATAACAAGCGCCTCAAAAAACAGTATTTTGGCAATGCTCTTTGGTGTAATGCCAATGGACTGATATTTGGCAAATTCGCGTTTGCGCTGCTGCATATAACCCAATGTGTTCGCAAAAACATTTGAAACACCTATGCAGGCTATGACAGCGCAAATTATAGTAACGATTTTTTTGTAACCTTCATACATTTGAGAATTTGTATTATAACTGTCGATTCGGTTCTCAATCGTATAGTTGAATTTTTCGTCAAAAATTCTACTGATATTGCTTTGAAGTTCTGCCAAATCCTCAGTTTGAGTCGCTTTAATATTAACATATGAAATCCCTGCAGGTGAATCAGTCATCATAAAATAGGCACTTTCCGGTAATACCAACAGCAAACTGTACGCGCTGAAATCCTCGCGCACTTCAGGCACATTCTGCGTATATCCGATAATATTTACAGACTGTTCAACTTGCTTTTCTTCTGTGCTGCCTTGCAAATGTAAAGACAAGTTTCTGTTTGGATTAAGAAATTCAACATAGTTTACATCATCGCTGCCGCTGTAAAGCACATCGCCTATTTTATTGACTACGATTGCAGACGGTTGATCGTTACGAATATTACCGATACCATTTTGGGCGCAATAGCTTTCAAAGCTTTTATCATCTAAAATGAGCAACGGTGCGTTAATCAAATATTCGCCGTTTTCATCGGTTTCAGCAGAGCTGTTATATGCAGTATAACCGCCTTGGGAACGGAGTTCTGCACTCAAGGCATCTTCCGACAACAGCGCCCGGTAGGATAAATCGGTCTTATATAATACAGCTGAAGATACGCCGTTTACTCCTCTAAGACTTTCCATGGTTGCATCATCAACCTCTGAATCACTAACCTCAACCATAACATCCCACACATCTTCATATCTGTTCCAATAGGAGCGCTGTGTGCTGATCTCAGACAAAGTCATAAAATTAAGGAAAATGCTCAAAACGAAAAAGGATAATAAGAGACAAATCGTTGCCGCGCGAAATTCCTTTCGCCTAACATATATGGATTTACGTGCAAGTTCTCCCTCCACACCGAACATTTTTGAAAAAAGAGTATATTTTTTGACTTTCTTTATTTTCAACGGCTGTTCTTTTATCAGTTCTACAGATTCCAGTTTGCTTAAATTTTTAGCTGGCAGCCATATTGAGATGAACACGGTAACCATGGTTACGATGATTGTTATTAAAAACAGCAGTATGTGGTAATGAAGCGTTGCTCCCTGCATGCCAAGTTGGGCAGTTAATGAATTAGCATACCTTATAAAGATTGCAACCAAGCCTATCCCGGCTAAAATTCCGGTCACCGCCGGAAAAATGCTTAGTACCGAAGCCTCCTGGAACATAATGAGCCGCAGTTGTTTGGGTGTTGCACCAACACTTTGCAGAATTCCCAGTTGCCTAACTCTCGTACGCATTGAAAAAGCGAATGCATTTTTAATGATCAGAATCAGCGCTACGCACAGCAAGATAACAACTGCAATATAAAACAGTTCAATAGGTGCAGGCTGTTCGCCGTTTGCTTTTGAATAGATAAACTGCTTCTGTAAGAGGCTGCTGTGATACTCTATATTTTCATCGGAAATATTGAGTTTCTCAGCTATCAGCGGCATATCTTCATAAATCTCGGAAGGGTTTGCAAAATAAAGATCCGCATAGGCGTTTTCCGCAGACAAAACAACATTTTCAACATTTGCAAAACTGTTCAATGTATCCATTTCATCTGTGCTGAGCGCGATATGAATTCTCGCCTGCCAGTCACCTTCACTGGCTTTTATACGGTCAATATCGTTTGTCCACATATTGTAGAAAAGCGTACTTAGTAGAGAAATAAACATAGATGCAACAAAAACAGCAATCACAATGAAAGCTGCCGTTGACTTATTCTTTTTCATATAATTTAACGAATACTCTTTCCACATAAAAACACCCCTCCTAAGACTGCTTAACCGTTTTGCTGTCAGAGATAATCCTGCCGTCCTCTATCGTTATGATCCGATCTGCCTGCAAAGCGATATTTTCATCATGCGTAATCAGAATCACCGTTTGATTATAATTTTTATTAGACAGTTTTAGCAGGTCGATTATTTCCGTTGAATTCTTCCTGTCAAGATTGCCGGTGGGCTCGTCCGCGAGAATGATTGCCGGTCTGTATATCAGCGCTCTAGCTATAGCCGTGCGCTGTTGCTGACCGCCGGAAAGCTGATTTGGATAATTACCAAGTTTATCCAGCAACCCAAGTGTTGATGCAACCTCATATAAATAACTTTCATTAAACGCTTTTTTATCAAGCCTGAGGGGCAGAAGAATATTTTGTTCAACCGTAAGAGTGGGTATCAAGTTATAAAACTGATAGATCAAACCGATCTTCCTGCGTCTAAAGATTGCGGAGCGTTCTTTGCTTAGATTCGTAATATCCTTGCCATCAATATAGACCTTGCCCGATGTTGCCTTATCAACTGTTCCTATGATATGAAGAAGTGTGGATTTGCCTGAGCCTGATGCGCCAACAATTGCCACAAATTCACCCTTTTCAACGGACAGACTGACATCATCCAGTGCTTTTAACTGCGTTTCGCCGTTATCGTATATCTTTGTTACATTTTCACATCTGAGTATTTCCATTAAAAGACCTCCCGTTTCGATTTCAATGTGATTATAACAAAGAAAAGTGACAACTCAGTGACGGTAAAATCTTATGTTAAATTTCGCTCCCCCTGTCTTATCATTTTCAGCCGTGATAAAGCCGTTTTGCATTTCAATGATTGATTTTGCAATAGAAAGGCCGATACCAATCCCGTTTGACGAATCTTTACCCTGATAAAATCTTTTAAAAATATTTTTGATATCCATCTTGCCAAACCCATGTCCGTCGTCTTTAACGGTGATTTCGGTATATAGTGGATTTGCCTGATATTCCAATTCCAGCGTGCCGTTTTGCGGAGTATGCTCAGCACAGTTTTTAATGATATTTGAGAAAGCCTCAACGCTCCAGTCAAGGTCTCCGTTAAAATTCACCTCGCTGTGATTTGGAAGCTTAACTGTAATGTTCTTTCGGTGGATAATGTGTTCAACCGTTTCAACCGAAAGTTCAAGCATTGTATATACATCTACTGTATCTTGCTTTAGGTTAAGCACTCCGGCATCTATTTTTGAAATATATAGCAGAGAATCAACAAGACGGCTTAATCTGTCTGCCTGTTTTTTCAAATTTTCATTATTTTCCGTTTGGGCAGTCAACGATATTGCCGTTACCGGGGTCTTAATTTGGTGTGCGATATTTGCAAGGCTGTCCGCATACTCTTTGCGCTCGTTTACTGCTTTGTCTTTTGCTGTTTTCATCTCTGTAACAGTCTTGTATATTTCGTCCTGTAAAAGGCTGAAACTGTCCTCTTTTTTTAAAAGGATTCCCACATCATCGCCGGAATTGATCTGCTCAAGATACTTCGTAAGCTCATTGATTCTTTTTTTATAACTGCTTTTAATCAGATGATTTATCCCGATTAGCAGTATTATAAAAACAATAACAAACAAAACTGCCGTTACTACAGAAACGCCGGCATAGGGCGTAATAAAATCTATCGTTTCAAAACCATATTCCGCAAGGACATTACTTGCATCACCGTGACGGCTGTTCTTTATGATTTCAACAATGTGCTGTTCATCAGCGGGATATTCTGCAACCAACTGTTCCGTTACGGCGGAAAGAATACCGTATTGTTCTTTGGCATAAACATAGGAAAGTATAAAACAGATCAATAAACTGACGCACAGAGTTACAGCTACAGATAGAATTACAGTATAAGTATTCTTTTTTCCACACATAATTAATCCTCCATTCTGTAGCCGAAACTGCGTATGGTTTTGATACACGGCGGATTTTCTAATTTTTCTCTCAGTCTTTTAACCGTAACGGTAAGTGTATTGTCAGATACGAAATTGCCATTATCGTCCCACAATGATTTTAAAAGCTGCTGTCTGGTAACGGTGGCGTTTTTATTTTTGATCAAGATAAGCAGCAACTGATACTCTGTGGAACTCAAATATATTTCTTTTCCTTTCAAAAAGGTTTTCAGCTTGTTGTCATCCACCAAAATATCATTGCAGCAGTATATTTTGTCTGCATTTTTACTGCGCCGAAGTAGCGCGTTGATCCTTGAAAAAAGAATATCCAAATCAAACGGTTTGGTGATATAATCGTCCGCTCCGATATCAAAACCTGAAATAATATCTTTCGTTTCATTTTTCACGGTTATAAAAATGACCGGCAATTCGGGATAATTCTTTCTTATCCATCTGCAAAGTTCCTTCCCGCTCCCGCCGGATAGATTTATATCAATAAGGCAGAGGGCGGGCAACGAATCCTTTATTGCGCTTTGGGCCGATGAAATGTCATCAAACACTGAAACCAAAAATTCTTTATTTTCTAAATACGATTTAACACTTTTTGCAATGTCAGCATCATCTTCAATGTAAAAAATCTTTTTCATATTCAATCCTCAAATGAGATTTTAGTTTATAGATTTATTTTAACATAAAATAATGTATTATAAAACTTAATTTATTTTAAAAAGAGCCTTGACGCGGGTAAAAATATCCGGTAATATGGAAAGTCCGCAGAAGCGGCAAGTGCTCTTTGATAATTAAATAGCTATTTAATATAAAAAGTCCTGAGAGTATACTTCCGCGCGGTAACTCTCAGGATTTTAATTTTTTTGGAAAGGAGATCAGCAATATATATTACCAAACTGCAAACCAACAAAGCGTTTGCAGTTTGGAGAGGAGCCACAGTGGAATGAGTAAGCCTTGGAGTTTGCTCCATTGCGAACGATATGGAACTTGCGGCGACGAAGGCAAGCATATTGTTTGTATATACAAACAGAAAACCGGGAGAACCCGGAACCCCTCGTCCAAACATAATTCGTGATTAAATATGTTCGCAAGCAAACATATAACAATCACTTCATATGTTTCTCCTCTCAGCGTCAGTACAAGTATCTGCCGCTGTAAAAAAGGTAAAATTAAATTCCACAGAAAGAGAGGTACAGGCCAAAACCAACAACAAAACAAAAATGGTCACGATGAGGTTTCGTGAAAACGATTACGAAACGATCAAACAGAAAGCCGATAAGGCAAAAATGAACTTCACAGAATTTGTTACAAGGTCGGCACTAAATAAGCCGGTAACTGTGATCAACGGTTTGGATAAGGTGCTGAAAGAACAAAAGGCAATAGGAAGAAATCTGAATCAGCTTACAATGCTGTGTAATATGGGAAAGATCGTTTGCCCGGATCTGTCGGAAATGATAGATCAGTATTCCGCCGTGTATGACCGTCTGAACGATATTTCAGGGAGGTGCAAATGAATGGCAATCATAACCGCAATTCCCGAAAAAACACAAAACAAGACCGCAGTAAAAAGAGTTCTTGCTTATGTAATGCAGGACTACAAAACAATATATGAAGGAGTTAAATTGGTAAGCGGTCAGAACTGCATGTCCAAAAGCGCGTACACCGAATTTATGGCAACAAAGAATCAGTACCGAAAATCAAACGGTGTATTCTTTAAGCAATATGTTCAGTCATTTAAACCCGGCACGGCAACGCCTGAGCTGATACATCAGATCGGCATAGAAACAGCAAAATTCTTTGACGGATTTGAAGTAGTAATTGCAACGCACATAGACAGAGATCACTGGCACAATCACTTTGTAGTAAACAGCGTGAACTGTGAAACAGGCTTGAAGATCCAAATCAACGAGAAAGGACTTGAAGATCTAAGAAATTACTCGGATAAGATCTGCCGGCGATTCGGACTGGAAACATTAAAGCCATACACGAAGCCAAAACAGAAAGCAATAAACACGAAAGAATACCGAGCGGCAATGAAAGGCGAAAGCTGGAAGTTTGCCTTGATGGCAACTATTGATCAGGCAATGAAATATTGCAGAACCAAAGATGAATTCAAAAAATATTTAAAGCGATACGGATATGATGTCAAATGGCAAGAGAACTACAAGTACATAACCTACATTTGCCCCAACAATATGAAATGTCGTGACATCAGGCTGCACCAGGATAAATACAAAAAGGAGATGATGGAACTTGAGTTTAGATTACGAGAACTTGAAACAGCAAAACGCAGAGCATCTTACCAAAATGGAAGAAGCAACATCAGTAACGATAGTCGACAGGGACTGCTGGCAGGAGTTAATACAGTTACTGACGAATCAGCAGGCGCTGCTGGAGAATACAATAGACAAAGATCAGATGGTAAAACTGACAACCTATTCAATCCGTCAGGTGGAAGCGGAAGTGAAATATCAGACAAATCAAATAGCGGACAGAATATTGAGTCAGCAACAACAGGCTGGGAAACTGAGCGAGAATATCTCTTCAGCGGCAAAAGAGATGAACAGCAGTATAGAACATTTTCAAAAATCAATGATGAAGAAATGGCTGCCGTTGATGATAGCGATTCCGTCAGCAATACAGATCCTGTTGTTTCTGGGCTTTATGCTCTGGCAAGCGCTGCTGAAATAATCAAGCAACCGAAAGCAAAAACGCCTAAGCCTGTCAGAAACAAAAAGAAAGGGATAGGGCAAAGAGAAGATGACCACAGCGGAAAGTATCAAGACAATAATGAACTCTACTACGGTCAATCCATGTAATAAAAACAAAAGCCCGGTGATCACTCACCGGGCGGGAAGGAAACCATATGAACATTTTTACAACATCAACATTCAAACATTGATGGGAGGTGATAAGACAATCCTTTTAGAAACCGTGTTGCCTTATGGCAACAAACAAAATACCACAATATGAAATTGATGCACTTGTAAGAACTTTTCTACCTGATATAAAATCTTTCTTTGAAAATGAAAATTATAAAGAAGAATTTGAAAAGTGGAAAAAAGCAAAAATTAAACATCATAAATAATAAAAGGGTAGAGAGTACAAAAACGCTCGGTCATAAATTTGTCGATTTAACACAGTACAAATATTTGTACTGTGTTAAATTATTATTTCTTACGAGTACATTACATGATATAATTATAATAAAAGGAGTTAAAAAAATTTATGAATAATACAATAATTAACAGCGAACCAACAATGGAAGAAATGAAAAAGCAAATACTTGAGGTCGGAGGATTATTTTACCAATATAGAGGATGCAGAAATAATGCTTCCGTTATTTATGATATTGAAAACATACGACACAATGTTATTTTTGCACAAACACCCTTAAATATGAATGATCCATTTGATTCTTTTATTGGATATTCTGCAGAAAAAATATACGAAGAATGTATTGAGCTAATACTGGATGCTTTTGATATAGATAAAAATATTAAATTGATTATATCGTTCATTTTGAAATACAAATTACTAGGTAGCATAACTGAATTCATCTCTTCTCTAAAAGAGTTAAAAGACTACATTAAATCTTCACGAACAGCAATGCACATGAACAATATTCCATATGATCAATTTCTCACAAAGATGATTAAAAAAATATATGGAAAATCTCCAAAAATCGTTAAACACTTTTTTTCAAAAGAAACATTTATTTTGTTTGGTAATTTAATTGCTTCGCTTGACATTGACGATATTACCGAAGAAACTTTATTAACTTTTTTACAACTCAACTCTACGATAGATGAATTGATAGAAAAAATCGAGTCAATAAAAAATGATACTTATTTAAATTGTTTTAATGATTTTTTGTCACAATTAACAATATCATGTTTTAGCACTAGTGGTTGGAATAATCAACTTATGTGGGCACACTATGCTAACTCATATTCTGGAATCTGTATAGAATATGATTTAACAAAAATGGATGATTTCATCGGTTTTATTTATCCCGTAAACTACACAAATGAAAGACCTACAATTTCATTAAAAGACTTTGGAATAAGTATCAATACAACTGATGGCAATGTAGATGTTGTTCAGAAAGAAGTAGACATTGTTCCTATATTCAATTATTTGCTCTGCAAAAACACTTGCTGGGAATATGAAAAAGAATGGAGAATAATAAATATCGGAGAAAAGAACACCCCAATTTCAATTGACTTTCCATTTATAAAATCAATAACACTGGGATTAAATATCGATGATGACACAAAGAGGATAATATTGGATATATGCAATGCAAAAAACATTGAATGTTATGAATTATCAATCAATTTAAAGGATTTTTCATTAGATCGTGTTTTAATAGATTATGATGATTCTGTATATGACGAAGACTTAGAATTGCAAAGCCTTTCATTATTAGCGGAGCATCTTAAGTATTTAGAAGAATATATAAATAAAAGCGATGACTCCACTTTAGAAAAAATTTCAGAAAATAATTTCGACTCAAAATATGCAGTTGATATTCTAGAAAAGATTGTTGATATGCTACAAGATGCTTACCGATTTAAAATTACATTTAACAAAATCATCCAAAATACTGAAGAAGATTTATCAGAAATCAAAAATGATGAAAACATTCTTAATATGATTAATTCTATTAATGAACTAATTGTTGAATCAAAAAATTTGTCAAACACATTAAATGATGTTATCAAAAATATTAGATATAAATATGTTGTTCCTGATAGAGATTTCAAATTACTTAATCAATATAAAAATGATTTAAAAGACCTATCAAATGTGGTGGAAAATATCAAGTGGGCTATTACCGATATATGAGCCAAGGGCAAGGAGACTACTACTCCTTGCCTTAATTGTTATATAGAAATAAAAAATCCGAAAGTGTCACCGATAATGGTGAGTTTCGGATTTTTATCTTTTGGTGGAGATGGCGGTAATCGAAACCGCGTCCTGAAACCTCTTATCAAGGCTTTCTACATGCTTAGTTTGTTATTTGGGATTCCCCCGGCGATACGGCAGCAAACAGCCTTATCGCTTCGGTAGGCTCTGATACCTGACGGGAGCCGAGCCGATCCCCCGTTCATGTTCGCCGCTACACGACGCCCGTTCCGAAGCCGCGGCACTCATCGGGCGGACGAAGGCTGCTTAAGCAGCCAAAGCTACTGATCTATTGTTGTCAGTTAATTTTAAGGTACTGCTTTTAAAGCGGTGCAGTTCCTCTGCATGCTTACCAAGACTCCTTGCCCCAGTCGAAATCCTTTCATCCCCGTATTTATCTTTGCTCTTTCATGGCGCGTTCAATTGCGCGCTGCGCATCTTTTTTAGCGGCGGTTTCACGCTTATCGTGAAGTTTTTTACCTTTACAAAGCCCGATCTGCAGTTTTGCCCTGCCGTTTTTAATATAGAGCTCCAGCGGCACGATGCTGAGACCCTGCTGCTGGCTTTGCTGAAATAGGCGCAAAATCTCCCTTTTATGGAGCAAAAGGCGCTTACGGCGCATAGGATCCCTGTTAAATCTATTTCCCTGCTCATAGGGCGAAATATGCATCCCCAGAGCAAACATTTCCCCATTATCCACGCCGCAATAGGAATCTTTCAGATTTACCCTGCCGCGGCGGATGGATTTGATCTCCGTGCCGTAAAGTTCTATGCCCGCCTCATACGTATCCAAAACAAAATAGTCGTGATAGGCTTTTTTGTTTCTTGCTATAACCTGTACGGAATCTTTTTTATTATCCAAGCCTACCGCTCCTTTCGTTCCTTTAACAGATCAGATAACGCTTCTGCCTTCCAGCGCACGGGAAAGCGTTACCTCATCCGCATATTCAAGATCCGCCCCGACGGGTACGCCGTAAGCGAGGCGCGAAACGGTGATTCCCATCGGCTTTAAAAGGCGGCTGATATACATAGCCGTTGCCTCGCCCTCAACTGTGGGGTTCGTTGCCATGATAACTTCATCAACCGTGCCGTCGTTCAGGCGCGCAAGCAATTCTTTTATCTTGATCTGATCCGGGCCGATATTATCCATAGGCGATATAGCGCCGTGCAGAACATGATAGGTACCGTTATACTCGTGCGTGCGCTCTATTGCGGCAACATCGCGCGGATCCTCCACCACGCAGATGATGCTTTTATCTCTTGTTTCACTCTTACAGATGGGGCAGAGTTCATCGTCTGCAAGATCGCAGCAGATTCTGCACTGCCTTATTTTTGTATGCGCGTCTGTTATAGCCTTTGCAAATCCGTTGGCCTCGTCCTTCGTTAAGCCAAGAACATAAAACGCCATTCTCTGGGCGGTTTTATGACCGATTCCCGGCATACGTTCAAACTGGTCGATCAGATTTTGCAAAGGCGCCAAATTATATGCCATATATTAACACCTGTTATTAAAGGCCGGGAATATTCAGGCCGCCGGTCACTGCGGACAGTTCCCTTTCCTCGTCCTCGTCTATTTTACGCATTGCCTCATTAAGAGCCGCCATCAGCATATCCTCCAGCATTTCCACATCATCCGGATCAACCACTTCAGGATTGATACCGATTGCCTTGATCTCATGCTTGCCGGAAACGGTTACTTCCACCATGCCGCCGCCAGAGGAAACAACATAATCCTTTTCCTCAAGTTCGGCTTTTTTCTTTTCAATATTTTCCTGCATCTGCTGCGCCTGCTTAAGCATCGCCTGCATATTCTGCGGGCCGCCGCCCATACCCTTTGGAAGTCTTGCTTTCATAAGTTTCTCCTTATTTATTAATCATTAATATCTATATCCACGCTGCCCTTGGCTTTCAGGATCAGATCCTCCAGCGGGTCGCGTTTTTTACTTTCTTCTGTTTTATGCTTAAACAGACCGAGTTTATAATGAACGCCCGTTACATCATAAAGCGCCTGCTTAATGGTTTTGGAATGCGTGGGGATCCTAATAAATTCCCTGAGCGCGGGATTTTTACTGTCTATCAGGAAATACTCGCCGCGCGTATAGCCGGCAGAACCGCTCAGGACGCCGTAAAGCGCAATGTCTTTTTTATAGATCTCCTCCATGAAATCCGCCCACTGCGAAAATTCCCTTTGTTCGGAAGAAAGCGCCTGCTGCCTTTGCGCCTGCCCTGCCGGAGGCTGCACGGCCTGTTGCTTTGCAACGGCATTATCCTGCCGGTCAGGCACATCCGTTGCATTATCATGATCCGGCATATCCGCACCGGTCTGCACCGGATCCGAATCCTGAGGTGCAGAATCGTTTACGCGTTCCGCCGGTGCCTGCGGTATATTCTCTTCTTTTGCGGGCTGCGCGGCAACAGGCTGCGGCATTTCCTGCAAAGCGGGATCCCTGCGAACGGGCACGCCGGTCTTCAAAGCGTTTTCAAGCGCTGCGATCCTTTCCAGCACGGAATCCGAAGATTCATCCAACTTCGGTTCACAGAGTTTGATGAAACTCATTTCCATTTCGATTCTGGCATTCGCGCCGCCTTTGATCTTGACAAGCGTATCCTGAAACAGATCGAGCGCATGGATCACGGCAGGCAAAGAAAAGCGCGCGGCATTTTGGCGGATTCGCTCATATTCATCATCCGTGCAGATAATCAGTTCCCTGCTTTTGCTCACCGTTTTAACGATCAGAAAATTGCGGAAATGGTTGATCATTTCCACACAAAGGCGCTCCATATCATAACTGTTTTGATGCAGTGCCGCTATAATATTCAGCGCATTGCCGCTGTTTTTATCCGCAACCGCACTCGAAAGCTCATAAAGCGATTCACGCCCTGCTATACCGGCAACCTCGGAAACAAGTTTTTCACTGACTTCCTCATCCCGCCCGGCGCACTGATCCAAAATAGAAAGCGCGTCCCGCATGCCGCCGTCCGCAATTCTTGCAATCAGAACAGCCGCTTCCGGCGTAAGAGAAATGTTTTCCATTCCGGCAACTTCTTCCAGGCGTTTTGCCATGGTTTCCGGCTGGATGCGTTTAAAATCAAACCGCTGGCAGCGGGAAAGGATCGTTGCGGGAAGTTTATGCACTTCCGTTGTGGCAAGGATGAAGATCACGTGTGCCGGCGGCTCTTCCAGCGTTTTGAGCAGTGCGTTGAACGCACCCTGGGAGAGCATATGTACCTCATCTATGATATAAACGCGGTATTTGCCGCGGGAGGGCGTATAATTTGCCTCCTCTCGCAGTTCGCGGATATTATCCACGCCGTTATTTGAGGCGGCGTCAATCTCCACAACATCGTAGATCGTGCCGTCATCCAGTCCGCGACACATTTCACATTCGTTACACGGCTCGCCGTTCTGACTGTTTTCGCAGTTTACCGCTTTAGCCAGTATTTTGGCGCATGTGGTTTTGCCCGTGCCTCTTGAGCCGGTAAAAAGATACGCGTGGGATATACGCCCCTCACGTATTTCATTGAGCAGGGTGGACGTTATATGATCCTGCCCGCACACATCGGCAAACACCTTGGGCCTGTACTTTCTGTAAAGCGCCTGATACATATAACACCATCCTTTCATCCATACAAAAAACACGGTTGCATTCTTAACGTAACGTACAGACTTGTCTGCGGCGCACAGAATAATCCACTTATTGCTGCTCGGTTCCCCGCCTGACAAGGTTCGTAGCATCCCGTCGCACAGGGCCCATACGCTACGCTAAAAATGCAACCGCTTTCTGTTGCATATATATTATATACTAAAACGATTCTGAAATCAACACTTTTTCTATCTCAGAAAAATATATATAATGCATATCATGATCTGAATACCATTTCGGCATGATTTCTTTATCAATAAAACTTTTTTCATCCAGATAAAGGCATGCTTCTTTTTTGCAGATCAGCACGATCTTTGCTTCTTTAAAATACGGTGCCTTTTCATCATAAACAGGCGTAAGACCCGTTTCTTTGATCTTATCACAATCTCGTCCGCTGTGCGAACCGCAGAAACTGAGCGCTTTTTTAAATTCCGGTTCAAAAAAGCAAAGTGAAAAATAATTTTCCTTATCTATCAGCGTTTTGGTATACCGGCTTTCCCGAACATAAACGGTTGCCGTATCTTTGCCCCAGAGTTCGCCGATTCCGCCCCAAGAAACCGTCATCGGATTACAGGAGCCCTTGTTTTCATCCGCGGCGGTCAGAAGTGCCCAGTCATCACGAATCAGTTTCACTGCATTTTCCTTAAGATCACAAATATTGATCTGTTTCAAAACGATCACCTCAACTAAGTATTATAGCAAGGAACGCAAAAATATGCAACAAACAGAAAGAAAACGATCTACAAAACACTTAAGCAATGCTGCAGCGGAATGATATCATACCTGTTTTTATCTTTCAGCACCGCAACCGCCTTTTCATTTTCATAGGTATGGGTAACACAGATCGGAACGCCGGAAGAAATATTTTTATAAACGCTGTCCTTATTGCATCCAAAAAGATACAGGCTGTTTGCCGATTCCGGATTGGCATATTTTGTTTTCCGCGCGGCAACAAGATATTTGGGCGCCGCAGTATACTGATATCTTCCTTTTAGAAAATCCGCGTCCAGAGTATGCACTTCGGGGCAAAATAGAAACGGCGGTTCCGGCAGGTCGATTTTTGCACCGCCGCGCGAACGGAACTGCTTTACCTTTGCGCCGTAAACAAAATGCTCCGGCTGCGCTCTGCCGCTTTGAATATCGCTTTCCAGGCGGAGCAGATCCTCCGCACTTTTAAACACGGAAGGATGATAATGCAGATCGTTTTCCATAAAATATACATGCCACTGATGATTTTTAAAGATAAAAAAGAGATATTTTTTCTTACCCTCAAAGCGGACATCATAAAAATCGCCGGAGTGAAGACTTCTTGCCTTAGCCTCAAAATAAAAGCCGTCTTTGCTTTGCTTTTCCACGCAAAACAAGTAATCCTTTTCATTTTTAAAAATATTATGTTTCACCCAATCACCCCGCACAACGGATATTATAATGACCTGCCCTCAAAAAATTTGTAGGAATAAGAAATTATACAAAAGCATTTTATAAAAATGCAATTTAATATATTAAGTTTAAATAATTATAGAACAATTTGTTCCTCGCGTCAATAGTGTTGAAACAGCTGTCATATAATAATGAAAACAGGCAGAGGTGTTGGTTATGCTCATTAAAAGAATAAAAGACCTACGCGAGGATCATGATTTGACACAGATGAATGTGGGAAAAGGCATCGGGATATCGCAAAGACTGTATTCCTACTACGAACGCGGCGAAAGAAGCGTTCCGCCCGAAATTCTGATTGCGCTTGCGGATTTTTACAAAACGAGCGTGGATTACATCTTGGGCAGGACGGATGATCCCTCTGAAATCAAATAGAACTGAAAAGAGATCCAATATACGTTTGAGGATCTCTTTTCTTTTGCCGGCACTGCTAAGGATTGCAATTTATTTTAGATCTGATATAATGAAAGTAAGTTCAACACAGAAAGGGTGGCGATGATTTGAAAAAAGTAATCAGCGCGGCGGCAGCCATTATACTGATTCTCAGCGTTCTTGCAGGCTGTGCGGCGGGTAAAAACGAAACTGCCGTGATCAAGGCAGTTTCACCGGTTGAAGAAACGGTTGGCATACACACATTCAGCCAGCGTATGTTTCTCAACGGATCCGCATCCATGGTGGGCATTTACGCTTACGGCCAAAGCGAAAAAAGCAGGCCGAAACCTATTGCGTTTGAATGGGATTACAACGGCAAAGACGACGCACAGTTCACGCTTTCCATCAGCGAAAACGCGGATATGACAGATGCTATTTCCTATTCTACAAACGAAACGGAATACTCTGTGTACAATTTAAAGATCGGCACGGAATACTACTGGACGGTCAGCGACGGGGAGCAGGAAAGCAAAATTGCATCTTTTTCCACTGATTCCAGTGCGCCGAGAAATCTTTACATAGACGGTGTGACCAATGCAAGGGATCTTGGCGGCCGTGAGACGGAAAACGGAACCGTTACGAAACAGGGCATGATCTTCCGCACAGGGCGCTTGAATGAAAGCAATATTGATCATGTAAACATTGAGATCACGGAGAGCGGAAAACACGTGATGCTGGAGGAGCTTGGCATCAAAACCGAAATTGACGTGCGCCTCGTGGACGACAGTGAGAACGGCGGTATCACATACAGCCCCCTCGGAGAAAGCGTTGCCTACATAAGCATTCCGATGGAATGGGACGGCAATATGCTGGCGGATAACAAAGAACAGGTTGTAAAAGTTTTTTCCGTTCTTGCCAAGGAGGAAAATTACCCGCTTTTTATCCACTGTAATATAGGAACAGACCGCACCGGCATGCTTGCCTTTATGATCAACGCCCTCCTCGGCGTGCCTGAAGAAGAACTGCAAAAGGACTATGTTTTTTCTAACTTTGGAAACATCGGCGGAAAAAGGCCGGTAGAAAACCTGCTTGAATCGGATTATTACAATACGATCATGCAGACCGAGGGCAGCACTTTAAGTGAAAAAACGTATAACTGCCTGGTGGACACAGGCGTTCCTGCAGAAGATCTGAACGCGCTGATCCGGATCATGACAGCAGGTTAAGGCGCATGGGATCGTGCGTCGAAACAACGCAGCATACTGTTCAATCAGCAGACAAAAAGGCTCCGGCTTGCGCAACGCAAACCGGAGCCTTTCTTTAGGCATAAAACAAAAAAAGCGGCATGCTTACGCATGCCGCTTTGCTTTTGGATGGTACAATTATTTGAGTTCAACAGTTGCGCCTGTTTCCTCGATCTTAGCCTTGAGAGCCTCTGCGTCAGCAGTGGGAACAGCCTCTTTGATGGTCTTGGGAGCAGAGTCAACGATCTCTTTTGCCTCTTTCAGGCCGAGACCTGTTGCTTCCTTAACAGCCTTAACAACCTGAATCTTGTTCGGGCCAACATCTGTAAGAACAACATCAAATTCGGTCTTTTCTTCTGCTGCAGCGGCACCGCCGTCTGCAGGAGCGGCAACAGCAACTGCTGCGGCTGCGCTTACGCCGAATTCTTCCTCAACTGCGGATACGAGTTCTGAAAGTTCAAGAACAGTAAGAGTTTTAAACTCTTCAACGATTTTCGTTACATTTTCTGATGCCATTTTCATTTCCTCCGAATTAAATTTTAGTGAAAAGTTAAAATGTGATTATTCTGCTTCGTTTGCTTCAGGAGCATCTGCTGCAGGCGCTTCCTCTGCTGCGGCCTCTGTTTCGGCAGCAGCCTCCTCGGTGTTTCCGCCCTCGCAGGCCTCAACGCCGCCCTTGTCAACAATTGCCTGAACCGCGCGCGCAAATGCAGCAATCGGTGCATTGAACACGTTGCAGACTGTTGCAAGAAGAACTTCTCTTGACGGAAGTTTTGCAAGTGCTTCGATCTTTGAAAGTTCGATCACTTCACCATCAAGATAGCCTGACTTTACATTAAAGAAATCATGAGCGTCAGCATATTTCTGAAGAATGCGGGCTGATGCTACATAATCCTCAGCGCTTGTTGCAATAGCGGTTGTGCCTTCAAGAACGGGATCCATTCCGGAAAGTCCGGCAGCATCCGCGGCTCTTTTAAGAATAGAGTTTTTAACAACGGTATACTCTATTCCCGCCTCGCGAAGCTCTTTACGCAGCTTAGTGTCATCTTCTACATTGATACCTTTGTAATCCACAACAACACCGGCTACTGAGCCCTTGATTCTTTCAGCCAACGCTTCAACCTGCGCTTTTTTCTTTTCAAGAACTACTGTGCTTGGCATGAATAAACTGTACCTCCTAAATTATTTGCCGCAAAAGCGGACTTTAAAGGCTGTTTACCAAACAAAAAGTGCATTCCGCAAAGACGGAATGCACAACATTTATCCATTTCATACAAAATGCGAAACGCACTGTATATCAACATAAATGCCCATTCCTCGGCAGGCGATAACAATCTATCTTACGCCTTGCGGCACCTGCTGTCTTTGGTTGAACAGCGAAAGTATTTTAACACAAGGACAGCGCCCTTGTCAATACCCAAAAGAAAATTATTCAGCAGCGGCAGTGCCAACCTTATTGGGGTTGATACGAATGCCGGGGCCCATCGTTGCAGCAACTGCACAGGATCTGATGTACTGACCTTTTGCAGCGGCGGGCTTCGCCTTAATGATCGCGTCAAGAAGCGCGTTGAAGTTTTCAAGCAGTTTCTCCTTGCCGAAAGAAGCCTTGCCGATCGGGCAGTGAATAATATTGGATTTATCAAGACGGTATTCGATCTTACCGGCCTTAGCCTCTGCAACTGCCTTGGCAACATCTGTGGTTACCGTGCCTGCTTTCGGAGACGGCATAAGACCGCGGGGACCGAGCACCTTACCTAAACGGCCTACAAATCCCATCATATCCGGGCTTGCGATGGCAACATCAAATTCCATCCAGCCGCTCTGGATCTTCTGAACAAGATCCGCATCGCCGACAACATCTGCACCGGCAGCCTCTGCAGCCTTTGCAAGATCGCCTTTTGCGAATACGGCAACTCTTACGTCTTTACCCGTTCCGTTCGGAAGAACTACGGCGCCGCGAACCTGCTGGTCTGCGTGACGTGAATCCACACCCAAACGAACATGCACTTCGATGGTTTCATCAAACTTTGCCTTTGCAGTCTGCACTGCAAGATCAAGCGCGTCTGCGCTTTCATATAATGTATTACGGTCTATCAGTTTAGCACCGTCAGAATATTTTTTTCCGTGTTTCATAATCAATTACCTCCAGTGGTTGATCGGATTTTTCCTCCCACAAGGGAATCAGTCTTCTACTACTATACCCATGCTGCGGGCTGTGCCTGCAACCATGCTCATTGCCGCTTCAAGGGAAGCCGCGTTAAGATCCGGCATTTTTGTTTCAGCAATCTGCTGGACCTGTGCTTTTGTGATTGTGGCAACCTTATCCTTATTGGGAACACCGGAAGCCTTTTCAATGCCGCATGCCTTTTTGATAAGAACTGCTGCGGGCGGTGTTTTCGTTACGAAAGTAAAAGAACGGTCATCATAAACCGTGATTACAACGGGAATGATAAGGCCGGCGTCATTCTTTGTTCTTTCGTTAAACTCCTTTGTGAACGCCGGGATATTCACACCGTGCTGACCAAGTGCAGGGCCAACCGGCGGCGCCGGAGTTGCTTTGCCTGCGGGGATCTGAAGTTTAATTAAACCTACTACCTTTTGAGCCATTATTTTTTCCTCCTAAAAATTGTGGTATGGCGGGGAAACGCTCCCCTCCCACGCGCCTTGCGGCGCATAATCAGCGGCACTGCCGCGAATTACCTTAATTAATGATCAGTCTTCTGCCTTTTCAAGCTGGTCAAGTTCAAATTCAACAGAGGTTTCCCTGCCAAACATGGAGATCAGCACACGAACGCTGTTGTTGGGCACATCCACGCTTTCAACAGTTCCGGAATAGCCCTCCAGCGGGCCGTCTATTACATTGACCATATCTCCGGCAGCATAATTGACCTTTACGCTTACCTTTTCTACGCCGAGTTTGCGCACTTCTTCTTCCGTAAGCGGAACAGGTTTGCTTTCCGGGCCTACAAAACCCGTGCAGCCCCTGATGTTTCTGACAACATACCAAGTGTCGTCCGTCATAACCATTTTCACAAGAACGTAACCGGGAAAGATCTTTCTTTCCACTTCTTTCTTGGTGCCGTCATCCTTGATCTCTACAACCGTTTCGGTGGGAACAGAGACTTCCTGAATCAGATCGTGGAGATTTCTGTTTTCCACAACGGTCTCTATATTGCTTGCAACTTTATTTTCATATCCTGAAAAAGTATGGGCAACATACCATTTTGCTTCTTCCATTAAATGAGCCTCCGAAAATTGAATTCCGGCATTATTCAGCCGCCTGTGTTTCGGATGCAGCTGTGGTATCAGCCGAAGTATCGGTATCTGCCGCAGCGGTGGTATCCTCTACCGTTTCCGAAACAGAAGTTGAAGGTTCTGCAAGCTGCTTGGTTTCCCTATGGGCGAGCGCAAGCAGTGAATCCACTGCATAGATCGCAACGCCTACGATGATAACAACAACAAGAACGATAAGCGAATTCCTTAACGTTTCTTTTGCCTTGGGCCAAACCACCTTTTTACGCTCTGCGTTTACGCTTTTGAAAAACTTGCCGGCGGATTTAAACGGATTCTTTTTCTTTGACTTTTTCTTTTCTGCCTTGGCGGAAGATTTTTTAGCGCTGTCAGCTTTTTCAGCCTTAACGTTTTTATTCTCCTCGGCATTTGAAGTCTTTTTATCAGCCATTTTAATCCTCCGTTACTTGGTTTCTCTGTGAAGCGTATGCTTTTTACAGAACGGGCAGTACTTATTCATTTCCAGTCTGTCCGGTGTGTTCTTTTTGTTTTTCATTGTGTTGTAATTGCGTTGTTTGCATTCAGTGCAAGCTAAAGTAACTTTAACTCTCATTTGAGCACCTCCGTTTTTCTTTCGATATTAAATCTCCCTCTTGCGGTAAGAACAGCGCCGCATTAAAAAAGGGCAAAAAAATTAACCCCTTTTTGAGGTATTGCTACTATACCACAACTTAAGGCAACAGTCAAGTACAAACGCAAAAAAAGTTTGCATTTATGATTAATTTAATATATTATATTTACGAACAAATAACAAGACACATATATACAGTGTATCGGAGCCGCTATGAACACAAGAGTAATCATTATAGGCGCGGGCGCATCAGGGCTTGCGTGCGCAATAAAATTAAAACAGAAAAGCAAAGATACAGAAGTTTATATTTTGGAGCGCCTTGAAAAGCCGGGCAAAAAGATACTTGCCACGGGAAACGGGCGGTGCAACATAACCAACACTGCCACAGAGCATTACGCGGAAGTGAAAAGTTTTTTTGAAAGCCTTGGTCTTATGCTGAAAGAACTTGAGGAAGGCAGAGTATATCCCTATTCCCTGAAAGCGGAAACGGTGCTGAGCGTTCTGCTTGACGCCTGTAAAAGGCTGGGTGTGGAGATCCTAACGGACTGCCGGGCGGAATCCATAACCAAAAGCGAAAGCGGATTTCTGATAAAAACCGCAAAAGGCGATTTCAAGGCGGACTTTGTTGTTGCGGCGGCGGGAGGAAAGGCGCAGAGCGCGCTTGGCTCGGACGGCAGCGGCTACGCTTTATTAAAGACGCTCGGGCACAGTATTACGCCGCTTTCTCCTGCCCTTGTGCAACTAACTTCATCAAGCAAATATCCGCGGACTTTAAAGGGCACGCGAACAAGGTGCGGCATCAAAATTCTTATAAACGGCAAAGAAACAGCGGCGGAATACGGCGAAGTGCTGTTTACAGATTACGGACTTTCCGGGATTGCGGTGATGAATGTTTCCGAAACCGTTTCCAAAGCGTTTGCCGGCGGAAAACAGCCGAAATGCCTTGCCGTGCTTGATCTGATCCCGGAACTGAGCGAAAACGAAGTGCTGGCGCACATCCGCCGATTCGGCGATCTGAAAGGCATACTCGGCACAAAACTTTCCGCCATTACGGAGAAACAGGCAAACGGCAATGCGCAGATGCAGGCGCACACAGCCAAAAACTGGCAGTTGATCCTGACAGGCACAAAAGGCTTTGACTTTGCGCAGATCACAAGCGGCGGAATCCCCTTAAGCGAAGTGGAGCGCAGTTTTGAATCCAAAAAGGTGAAAGGACTTTATATTTGCGGTGAACTTCTGGACAGGCAGTTTGCGTGCGGCGGATTTAATCTGGATTTTGCCTGGCACAGCGGGCTGACAGCCGCAAACGATATAGCGAAAGTGTGTTTAAAATGATAAGAATTAACGAGATAAGGCTGGAACTGGATGACAGTGAAGAACTTTTAAAAGCCAAAGCGGCAAAAATTTTGAAAATAAATAAAAAATATATTAAAAACCTGGCAATATACAAAAAAAGCGTTGACGCGCGGAAAAAAGAAGATATCCATTTTTCTTACAGCGTGGACTGCGAGATCACGCTGGACGAAGAACAGATCGTATCCAAATGCAGATCAAACAAAGTTTCTCTTGTAAAGCCGTATCACTACGAAATGCCGGAAAACAGGCGTGTTTCCGAATTCCGCCCGGTCATTGTGGGATTCGGGCCGGCGGGGATGCTTGCCGGACTGATCCTTGCCGAAGCAGGGCTGCGCCCCATTATCTTTGAGCGCGGCAAAGCAATAGAGGCAAGGCAGAAAGACGTGGATAAATTTTGGAAAGACCGGGTGCTGAACGAGGAATCCAACGTACAGTTCGGCGAAGGCGGCGCCGGAACTTTTTCAGACGGAAAACTGACAACGGGAATTAAAAGCCCGTTTATACGCAAAGTGCTGCTGGAACTTTACGAAGCCGGCGCGCCGGAGGAGATCCTTTATTCCTCCAAGCCGCACATCGGCACGGACCGGCTTGCCGTTGTTGTAAAAAATATTCGCAAAAAGATCGAATCCCTGGGCGGCGAAGTACGCTTGGAATGCCGGGTGGAAAAACTGATCGTTTACAACAAATTCATTCAGGGCATAACATACACGCACCATGGGGAAACCTTTGATATGGAGGCGGACAGCGTTATTATGGCAATCGGCCACAGCGCGAGAGATACGGTGGAAATGCTGTATAACCTTGGCATTGAGATCATACAAAAGCCGTTTTCCGTAGGCGCAAGAATAGAACATCCGCAAAGCCTGATCAACAAAGCGCAGTACGGAAAATTTGCAGGGCACCCCAAGCTCGGAGCGGCGGACTATAAACTTTCCTGCCACGGTCTGCACGAGCGCGGCGCATACACATTCTGCATGTGCCCCGGCGGCACCGTGGTTGCGGCGGCAAGCGAAAAAGGCGGTGTAATAGTAAACGGTATGAGTTCCCTTGCGCGTGACGGCAAAAACGCAAACAGCGCGCTTTTGGTTGGTATTGAACCAAAAGATTTTCCCAGCGATCATCCGCTTGCAGGGATCTATTACCAGAAAGAGATTGAGCACAAAGCGTTTTTGCTGGGCGGCAGCGATTACAGAGCGCCGGCACAGCTGGTTGGCGATTTTCTTGCCGGGAAAGAGAGCAGAAAGCTGGGAAACGTGGAACCCACCTGCCCCACGGGCGTTACGCTTACGGACATAAGGGAATGCCTGCCGCAGAAAGTAACGGCAACGATGCAAAGCGCCATTGTGGAAATGGATAAAAAACTGAACGGATTCAATCTGTATGACGCGGTATTGACCGCACCGGAAACCAGAAGTTCCAGCAGCGTCCGCATCCTGCGGGATGAATTCTGCCAGTGCAACGTGAGGGGTGTATATCCGTGCGGTGAGGGCGCGGGATACGCGGGCGGCATAGTTTCCGCCGCCGTTGACGGAATTAAATGCGCCCACGCCGTGCTGGAAGACATGCATTGATCAGTTTTAAAATGAGGTAAATTATGTTCCAATCTATTCTTTTTGATCTGGACGGCACGCTGACGGACGCCGCGCCGGGAATTACAAATTCCGTAAAATACGCGCTGTCAAAATTCGGCATAGATGAAACCGACGATAATAAACTCAGAAAATTTTTGGGGCCTCCGCTTATATCATCTTTTATGGAATTCTACGGATTTTCAAAAGAAAAGGCGCAAAAGGCGGTTGAATATTACAGGGAATATTTTGTGCCGCACGGCATATTTGAAAACGAAGTTTACAGCGGAATACCTAAATTACTGCAAAAACTGAAAGCAGACGGCAAAACGCTGATTATTGCCACCTCCAAACCGGAGACATTTGCCGTTCAGATTGCAGAACATTTTGAAATAGATTCCTATTTTGACCTGATTGCCGGTTCTAATTTGGACAACACCCGCAGCAAAAAAGCACAGGTCATTGAATACGCGCTTAAAACGCTTGGCATACTCGACCGTGCACATGCTGTGATGATCGGCGACCGGGAACACGATATAAAAGGCGCCAAGAAAACCGGATTAAGATCTATAGGCGTTCTTTACGGATACGCGTCCCCCGGAGAACTGGAAAACGCCGGCGCGGATTTTACGGCGAACAGCCCGGAAGAACTATACACGATTATAAGTAGTAATTAATCTATATAAAATAAAACATAAAATAAAAACGCCTGCGCAACCGTTCAGGCGTTTTTCTGTTATTTTACGTTATTTCTAATCATAATGGTGATTTTCCTCTATCTGAAGTTCAGACAGGATTTCTGAATACCGAAAAGACATCTCCTGCTTTTCAAAGCTGTTGCCGTTTGCCTTTTTCGCAGAGGACAAACGCCCGATAAAGCGTTTCAAGAATGATTTTGCGGAAGGTTTATTTCCGGTGTTTATGCCTTCCTCCCCGTTTTGAGCCGGATCCCGCGCATCACTGCCGAGCGGATCACCGAAAATGCCGCCGGATAAAAGAATACCCGAAAGGTATTGATAAAGGGATTGCTCATCCGTATCCTCAAAAGTATAATCCACAGCAACGGGCGTTTTAAACCATTTTTTGGAAAGGGCAATCAGCGCCTGCGCCGTGTTTTTAATTTTGATATTATCGCAAAGCGCTGTAAATCTTGCCATATCCATATTCGGGTAATAGCGCAAAAGCGCATCCACATCCATAATCATGCGCACACCGGCTCCCCCGTTTTTCAGATGGTAGGCAATATGGGTGATAATATAAAGCAGATGATAGATCGGCTTCAGCTTATAAGTGTGGCCGGTATTTTCACTTATATCCTCAAACGGGGTGGAATAGTAGATCTTACTTTGCACATTAATGCTTTCCAATTCCGTATGCAGGTCAAAAAGTTCACCGCCATAGGCAATCTGAGAAAAATACTGCTTTACAAAATCAATTCGGAAACCTGCGTTTTTTAGCGCTTCAATTGCATTTTCATATTCATGGGGGCGCACCACAACATCCGTATCCCCACTGGTTCGCAACTGAGGGGAGGGGTACAAAAAGCGCAGCACCGCGCCTTTTACAAGCAAATGATCGATTCCCGCCTGTGAAAGCGTTTCAATAAGGCGGGTCATTGCGCGCATTTTGATCTCATAATCCCGGTAAGAATCGGCATGGCGATCTTCAAAAGCAGACAGCAGTTTGCCCTTGGGCCTGCTTCCGTGCGGGAGTTCTTTTATCTTGCCTGCAATTACAGCGGTAACGCCGTGGCGCTCGGCAAGGGCAAGGATCTCCGCCCACTTCGTTTCCTCGCTGCCGCGGGGCTTTTCTTTATTGAGCCAGCAGGAAAGCAGATAGATAAAATATTCTTTTGAACTCATTTTCAAAGCCCCCTTTCAAACGAATTGAATTATTAATTATTATAGCAGAAAAAAATAAAAATTCAATTGCATATGCACCGGTTTGCGCAATTATTAAGATTGTATTAAGATTTAATCACCAAGTTGAAAAAAGGCGGTTTATATATTATGATGAAAATTGCATAACGGATTTACCGGTTTATGCAAAAAAGTAGATAGCAGGGATCTTTATGGCAGATACACAAATTAATTTTGATATTTTTGAGGCGGAAAAACACTTTAATAACGAAAAAAACTCGGCGCCGCAAAACGGCGGTTTTGAGAAAGAAAACAAAATAGGAAAAAAGAAAAAACTGTGCCTGATTGCCGGAATCGCCGCGGCTATCCTGATTGCGGCCGTTGTTACGCTAACGGTGTACCCTTTGGTTTCCGTAAAACACAACCCGGAAAAATTTGTAAAGCGTTACGCCGAAGCCGTATCCGAACAGGACTGGGACAGCGCTTTTGAATTTTTACCCGCGTTTGATTCGCCCTACATCACCCGCGAGGCATTTTATGAATACATATCCGCGCATCCGGATGACATACCACTTGCCGGCGCTGAGGCAAAAAGCATTCTCATTGAGCCGGCAAAAGCAGACGGAGACATGCTGTATTACACCGCCGATTATCTGGACGGCAGCGGAAACTGGCAGACCGCCGGTTTTAAAGTGAAGAGAATGAAAGACGGCTTTTGGAAGTATGACACCTATCGTATCATACCCAGTGAAAAACTGATCTGCCGGGCGCACATCTGCGCCCCCGAGGGCACAAAACTGTTTATCAACTCGGTTGAAGTGGCATCTGCCGGCAGTGAAAAAGGGATGGATCCGAAAACGGGAAAAGAAGTCTCTTATGCCGTATTTGATTCAGATTATATGATCGCCGGGGAATATGAAATCCAGGCGCAGTGCAGCGGATTTCAGGAGTATACCCAAACCGTTTCCGTAAACAGTGAAAACGAGGATTTTTACATCTCATACAAGATCAGCGAAGACGCGTTTCAGGCACTGTTTGAAACGGCAAAAAGCGCCGTTGGCGCGCTGTACGACCACGCATGCGGCACGGGCAACGGAATCGACCGGGCACTTCTTTCCTCTGATTTCGGGCAAAACGGCATAAATGCGCTGTATGATGAAATCAGCAGCAGCCTTGCCTGCTGCGGGGAATATGTAAAGGTAAGCGATTTTGGTATTACGGGCGCCGAATTAAAAAGCAGTTACGGCGAAGGCAGTGAAACAGCATATAATTCCGGCGGCGAATGCGCGGTAAACTTTTCGTTTGACTATACTTACCAAATCTCCAACACATTCGAAAACACCTCTGAAAACAGGGATGATACCGGTTATGCCTCTGTAAAATTCCTATATGAAAACAACAAATGGGTCATAGATGATCTTGCCGTTCGGGCAATCTTTTAACTTGAAAGCAGCAAAGGAAGGAATATAATGAAAAGGAAAGTAAAATGGCGCAAAAAAAGCAGGGTAAAAACGGCAGCGGCAATAGGCTGCGCCTTGCTTATAGCGGGCGCTGTAAGCGCCTTTGCCTGTGTACATTTTGAACTGCAAAGTTACAACACCATTCAGGCAGGCAGCGAAAAACGGGAAGAAGCGTATATCACAAACAGTGAAAACGCCTTGGATTACCCCTTTTATCTCTCACTTTATGGCGGGAAACTGGCAAAAGATCAAAAAGTGATCATTCTGGCGGAAAAAAGCGGCTGGGTAAAGATCATGTACAGTGAAAACGGCAAACTCAAGACCGGGTTTGTAAAGAAAGATTCCCTGCGCGATATCGGCGAAGAGAAGATCAGCGCACAATCCATAGAACTGGACAGGAACAGCATTACCGCAAAGGCGGGAGAAAGCATAGAACTGAACGCCCGCGTTTTTCCTTTCAATTCCACAGACCCCGTGCAGATCACAAGCAGTGATGAATCCGTGGCAAAAGTGCAGGACGGAAAGATCTGTATACTGAAAAGCGGGAATGCGCAGATCACCGTAACCGCCGGAAAATGCAGCAAAACCTTAAAGATCACCGCTATAGAAACGGAGGAGAACTTTGCTTTTGAAGAACCGAGCTATACTTTGAATACGGGCGAGTCCCTGGATCTGAGCAAAAAACTAAAAAGCAAAAGTACAAAGGTGCAGTGGGAAACGAGCGACCAGAAAACCGTTTCCGTAAAAAACGGCATCATCAAAGCCGAATCTGCCGGCGCGGCAATCATAACCGCAAGAGCAAACGGCACCTGGGCAAACTGCCGTATTTACATACAAAACGCCAATAAAAACGCATCCAAACCGCTGGATCTTAAAAACGTATACGGTAATTTATACAATTATCATCCCTCTGTTGTATATTTTGAAAAGGGGTTTAACGGCTATAAATACTGGTGCGCGTATACGCCGTATAAAAACAGCGAAGACTGCTGGGAAAATCCGCATATAGAAGTCAGCAACGACCTCAAAACATGGTGCGCGCCGAAAGGCTTTTCCAATCCGCTGGAGCCAAAGCCGGAAAATCACGCGCCTTATAAAGTTTATAATTCCGATACGGAATTGGTATACAATACAGATACAAAGCAGTTGGAATGCTGGTGGCGGTTTTATGACAAGCCAAACTGCCGAACCGTTTTGCGCAGAAAAACAACCAAAGACGGCGTGCACTGGAGCAAAGCAGAAGATATGCTGACCGGCGAGATTGGAAAATGCGATTTCCTGAGCCCTGCGCTGATCTATGAAAACGGCGTCTACAAAATGTGGTCTGTGGACCAGAATGCCGGCCACGCGCTGGATTACCGGGAAAGTAAGGACGGTAAAAACTGGAAAAAGATACGCAGCATAAAAATCAACTACAGCAGCAAAAAACTGAAAAACTGGCATGTTGACGTGATCCACACAGCCAAAGGATATGAGGCGCTGATTTCCGCTTATGACCCGAAATCCAAGGAAAAATACAGGCATATGGATCTGTACTACGTTTTTTCGGCGGACAATATCCATTACTCTGACGCGCAAAAAATCTTTGCACACTCTGATGCACCAAACGCGTTTGACAATATGGGGCTTTACCGCTCTTCCCTGCTGTATGCAAACGGCAAATATTATATGTTTTACAGCGCGCTTAACAAGGAGATCGGCCCTGCCGGCATAGGCCTTGTAAGCGGAAAGGATATATATTCAATGAGCTGAAAACCGGCTTTTTGAAATACAATTTTATAGTTTTATAATAAAGGAGAGGGTATTATGAAACGATTTGTAAAGGTTCTGAGCGGCGCTCTTGCGTTTGGGATGACGGCGCTGATGCTGTGCTCCTGCGCTGCCGAAAAGCAGGACACAGGATGGAAAGACAAAGGCTTTGATCTGTCTTTGCCGAAACTTGGCGAAGACGGCTGGTATATGGTGTTTGAGGACGGATTTGACGGCAGCCAACTGAACGAAGGTATACAATTCGGCGAAAATTACAGCGGCAGCCGTGAGATCTGGACCACTTCGCCGCACGCGATCAGATGGGAGAGCAATGACCCTGATAAGCCGGAAGAATCCTGCTGGTGGTGCCCGAACGCCGTATCCATCAGAGACGGTAATCTGGTGGTGACCTCACAATATGAAAACAACCATTCCTGCGGCGGAGACTGCCCTTCAGAAGGCCGCTTTACCGGCGGTATTGAAACACGCCGCGTTGTGGGCGACCAAAACAGCAACAAAGGGCAAAGCGACGAGCTGCTGTTTGCGCAGGCATTCGGCTATTTTGAAGTGCGCGCCAAACTGCCGGACGCTGACGGCATGTGGTCTGCGTTTTGGCTGCAATCCTCCAACATGAGGAAACCGGCGGCGGCAGGCGTGGACGGAACAGAGATCGACGTGTTTGAAAGCGCGTTCAGGCGCAGCAAAACCAGCAAAATGGGGCACGCGCTTTTATGGAACGGCTACGGCAACTTTGCCGACTCAGAGGCATACATCACGGATCTGGAACAGGATCTGTATGACGGCTGGCATACTTACGCGCTGAAATGGACTCCCGAATACTATGTATTTTATATTGACGGCAACCCAACATGGGCAACAACCGCAGGCGGCGTTTCCCATGTAAAAGAATTTCTGCGCCTGACCTGTGAGATAGACGCAGGAGATGAATGGGGTCCGCACGGCCAGAAAATCGGCGCGTTTGACACAGAGAACAAAAGCGAATTTCTGGTGGATTACGTTAAAGTTTGGCAGAATTCCAATTATGAACCGTATGAAATAGATGACGCAAAATTTGCCGGCACGCTGGACACGGAAAACTAACAAAGTGCTTAAAAGAGTAAAGCACCGTCCTTCAGGACGGTGCTTCAGCGTGTAGAAAAAGGTATAAATATAGAAAAATGAGCAGTCCTACACGCTGATTAGGCTGCGAGAAATCGAGCAGGATTTTGCATTTTGAAAGGGAGGACGTACATAGGTACCCCCTTATCGGGGTCCCCAAAAAGTTTTACAACTTTTTGGGGAGAGGAGGCACAGTGGAATGAATAAGACCTGCCGCTTGGGGCAGGGCGAATGATATGCAACTTGTGCCGACGAGGCAGAAAGTGCAAAAAACCGCACAACTGTGCGGTTTTTATTCTTTTCTAAATTCTGTCTTATGGAAACGATTTTATGATTGCCATTAATGTGCAAGAAAACAAAATCTATTTTT
>OCHA01000453.1_pt1 | contig 47848 bp, 38 predicted proteins | sample 1538591 | NCBI WGS metagenome assembly OCHA01 (sample SAMN04571710, study PRJEB22368) | human gut metagenome | biome: human gut; material: stool | host: Homo sapiens | place: Luxembourg | collected 2012-09-06 | reverse complement strand
TTTTGATTGGAGTAGAATCTTTGCTGAGCTATATATGTTCAATTAAGATGGATATAGAAGTCAAAATGATATGAAGAAATAGAAGTATTACATAATATTAAGACAAGCAATCGTCAAATCACCTGACGTAAACTGTGACAATCTCGAAATCCCTTTATGTTGAAAAAAGAAGTGAGATATGATACAATGACAGAAAAATAGGAAAGAAATCGGTAGAGGAATTGCTTAAGGAGGTTTTCATGGAGAAAAAATTAAAGCTTCCAATTGGAATTGAAAATTTTAGTGAACTTCGGAAAAGAAATTATTATTATGTAGATAAGACGGAACTAATTGAACAGGTACTTGAAGATGGCAGTCAGGTGATTTTGTTTACTCGTCCGCGCCGTTTTGGAAAATCGCTTAATATGAGTATGCTTAAAAGCTTTTTTGAAAAAGAAACAGATCCCGCTTTATTTGAAGGCTTATATATTGCTCAGAATATTGAATTGTGCAGACAGTATATGGGACAATATCCTGTAATTTCAATCAGTCTAAAAGGTGTAGACTCAAATTCATATGAAGGTGCGTATAAGTTATTGGTTCAGAGCATTTGTGATGAGGTAGAGCGTTTTCAGTTTTTAATTGAGAGCAATGAACTTACGCAAATTGACAAAAAAAGATATTTTGAGCTGATTGACAGAAAGATGGAGCCGGATACGTTAGCGGTCAGCTTAAAAGGTCTAACATTGCTTCTTGAAAAACATTATCATCAAAAGGTAGTAGTATTGATTGATGAATATGATGTACCATTGGCAAAAGCATATGAAAACGGCTACTATGATGAAATGATTCTTTTGATTCGCAATCTCTTTGGAAATGTGTTGAAAACAAATGACAGCCTTGCTTTTGCGGTACTGACAGGATGCCTGAGAATTGCAAAGGAAAGCATCTTTACCGGGTTGAACAATTTTAAAGTATATTCGATCACGGATGATGAATTTGATGAAACCTTTGGTTTTACAAATAAAGAAGTAATGGAAATGCTGCAATACTATGGATTGAGTGATCGGTTTGACGAAGTGAAGGAATGGTATGATGGGTATCGGTTTGGCAATGCCGATGTTTATTGCGCGTGGGATGTTGTAAATTATTGCAGAGATCATTGCAAAAATCCAAACGCAGAATTAAAAAACTATTGGATGAATACAAGTGGAAATGAGATTATCAATCATTTTGTAGATAGTTTGAATCAGCCAGGAATGCTTGCAAAGCGTGAACTTGAGCGACTGGTAAATGGAGAAACGGTTGTCAAACGGGTTGATGAGATGATTACCTACAAGGAGCTATATACAAGCATTGATAATTTATGGAGTACTATGTTTATGACGGGCTATCTGACGCAGCATGGGAAGGAAGGAGATGGCTATTATCGGCTTGCAATTCCGAATCGCGAGATTCGCAACATTATCATTGAGCGTATATTGAAATTGTTTCGCGGAGAAGTTTCTCAAAATCGTGAGATGTTCAGAAATTTTTATACTGCATTGCAAAATGCGAATGCGCCAGTGGTTGAAAAGATTTTGACGGAGTATATGACAAAAACGATTAGCATTCGTGATAATTTTGTAAAAACGGTTAAGGAAAATTTCTATCATGGACTATTGATTGGAATTTTAGGATTTGCAGATGATTGGAGTGTTTATTCCAATCGAGAATCAGGGAATGGATTTAGTGATATTATTATTGAGGCAGGATATGATGACGATGCATTTGGTATTGTAATGGAATTAAAATGGAGCGATGATGAAAAATCGCTTGATCAAAATTGTCGTGATGCATTAGAGCAGATTGATACCAGACAATATACACAGGCATTGCGCAATGATGGCTATCAGAAAATTTTAAAATATGGAATTGCATTTTATCGCAAAAAGTGTCGTGTTATGGTAGAAAGATAGTAAAACCAATTTTTTAAAGTGACAATTTCTTTGTTTTATGGTATGATACGAGAAGCATCGCGACATTAATTGCAGTTGCAGAACAGGGCTATTTATAAGCCCTGTCAGAAAGGAAAAGTTATGGAATTACAGGAATCCACAAATCGTCTGGTTGAGCTGATCCGCCACTCCCAGTCACCGTATCATACAATGAAGGAGGCCATCAGTCAGCTTGAAAAGGCAGGTTTTGAGCGCATTTCACTTGCAGAGTCTGCAGCGCTTGAGCCTGGAAAGGCATATTATGTATCAATTTATGATCGTTCACTTGCTGCATTTCGTGTGCCGCAGTCTGGCTTTAAGGGATTTCGTATTATCACATCCCACATCGATAATCCGTGCTTTATGATTAAGCCAAATCCGGAAAGAAAGAAATCTGACTGCATCACTTTAAATGTAGAGCGCTATGGTGGTCCGATCTTAAATACATGGCTGGATCGTCCACTGACAATTGCAGGACGTGTATGTGTAGCAACAGATGATCCATTTAGTCCTAAGACCATGCTGTACAATTCTAAAAAGCCAGTTGCCGTAATCCCGAATCTGGCAATTCATATGAATAGAGAAGTAAATAAGGGTGTTGAGTTAAAGGTTCAGACTGATCTTGAGCCGATTGTCTCTTTAATCGGAGCAAAGGAAAATACACAGGGATGGCTTCTTGGAAAGATCGCTGCAGAGCTTGGCATTGAGGCAGACAGTATTCTTGATTATGAGCTGTTTTTATGTAACGGTGAGGAGCCATCAATTACAGGCTTTGATGATGAGTTTTTATCAGCGCCAAGACTTGATAATTTGACATCCTGCCAGTCATGCTTAAATGCAATCATGGATACAGAGGCACTTTCTGATATCTGTAATCTTGTTGTATTGTTTGATAACGAAGAGTGTGGTTCAAGCTCAAAGCAGGGTGCGGGCTCAGTAATCTTGTCTTCCATTTTAGAGAAGATTTATCTGAATACACCAGATACAGACAAGAGCCGCACAGCATTCATCGATGTAATGCTTCACAGCCTGACAGCATCACTGGATGTAGCTCATGCTATGCATCCGAATCATCCAGAGAAGAACGATCCGACCAATCCGATTCCAATGGAGGGCGGTGTTGTTATCAAGATGAACTACAACCAGAGATATGCAACAGATACTAATGCAGTATCAATTGTAGAGGGAATCTGCCGTGCAGAGAAGATCGCTCATACAAAGTTTGTTAATCATGGAGATGCTGTTGGCGGCGGAACACTTGGAAGTATCTTAAGTACTTCAATTCCGGCAATGACAGTAGATCTTGGCGTGCCGATTCTGGCAATGCATTCCAGCCGTGAGCTTATGGCTCGTTCTAGTCAGCTTGCAATGGATCAGTTTGCTGAGGCATTCTTTAAATAATAGCGATTGTAAGCAGATTCAGCCCATGTAAGAAGTGCATACAGCACAATAGCTGCCGTACATAAAATTACTATAGATGTAACTACATAGTCCATTTTAAAGGTCTGGCTGCCATAAATTATCAGGTAGCCAAGACCTGCGCGGGCTGCTAAAAATTCACCTATTATCACACCAACAAGACAAAGGCCAATGTTGACCTTCATGTTGTTGATAAAGACTAGCACGGTGCTGGGAAGCAAGACCTTTGTGATGATGTGCATTTTTGTGCCGTTTAGCGTTTGTATTAGCTTTATCTTTTCTGGGTCAACAGATTCAAATGCGTGGTAAAGCGTTAATATTGCGCCAAATACGGCGAGAGAAACTGCGACAACAATAATGGTGCGCGGCTTATTGCCAAGCCACACAATTAAAAGTGGTGCAAGTGCTGATTTTGGCAGGCTGTTTAACAGAATCAGATATGGCTCAAACAGCTTGTAGATCCAGCGAAAGCGCCAGAATAAAAGAGCGGTAAAAAGGCTTATGACCATAGTCATAAAAAAGCTGAGTGCTGTTTCTTTTAGTGTAACAGAAACATGAAGCCACAGTGTATTATTGGCTGCAAAGCTTTGTATTGTGCGTATGACGCGTGACGGACTGCTGAAAATAAAATCATTTATAATGCCAAATCGGGCGCAAAGCTCCCAGATTGCAAAAAACAAAATCCCAATCAGAAACCGTCCGGCAGTTAAAAGCTTGCGGTTTCTTTTTTGTCGTCTGGCAAGCAGACGCATCAATTCTTCATTTTTCATGGGCAAATGCCTCCCAAAGCTTTTGAAAATATGGATTGAATAATGGATGGTTCCTGCGGGCGAGTGGTGAGAGTGCAGTAAAATCAGGATCAAATACGAGCTCCATTTTAATTGTTGAAGGCCGCTTCCCTAAAACAAGCACTCTGTTTCCTGTACTGACAGCCTCTGCCAGATCGTGTGTGACTAAAATGGCAGTTTTCTTGTTCGTGCGGATAATCTCACAAATGTCATTGCAGACAGTGAGCCTTGTCTGGTAATCAAGTGCTGAAAATGGCTCATCCAGAAGTAAAAGCGTGGGCTCCATGATCAGTGTGCGAATAAGAGCAGCTCTCTGGCGCATGCCGCCGGATAATTCAGAAGGCTTTGCACCCAAAAAGCCGCCAAGATCATAGCGAGTAAGCATTTCAGAAGCAGTTTTTCGTGCTTTTCTTTTATCTTTATGGGAGGAATGCTGTATTTCAGGACCAAGAAGTGTGTTGCGAAGAATGCTTCTCCACTCAAAAAGCTGATCTCTCTGCAGCATATATCCAATTTCCTTTCTCGGTTTTATGACAGGCTCGCCTAAAAAGAAAACCTGTCCGGCAGATGACGGCATCAGACCGGCGATAATATCAAGAAGCGTTGATTTTCCGCAGCCGGACGGTCCGACAATCGATATGAAATCGCCTTCAAAAGCCTGAAACGAGATATTGTCGATTACAGGTAAGCAAGATGATGCAGAAAGATAATCAAAGGAAAGATTGCTAACATCAAGCATTGGTTCCATAGTTGCCTCCTTTTAATGAAGCTTAAGGGCATATATCTTCACGGAAAAAGTGCATTTTGTATAAGAAAACCCGTGAACACGACCCCCAATATAGGATATGATACCATTTTGAAAAATGAGTCATTGACGAAAGAAAAAGCAAGTGCTATACTTTATGATACTAAATTAAAGTGTTGAAGGAGGATACGATGTCTATTTTTGATCAATTTTCAAAGGTAACAAAGGATTTTGGAAACAAAGCCCAGGAGATGACGAAAGATATCAAGGGCAAGCTCGAAGAGCAGCAGGCCATTTCTCGTTTGAATGCTCAGATAAATGAAGCAAAAAATCAGATGAAAAATACATACATGGCAATCGGAGAAAGATACTATGAGCTTCACAAGGATGATGTGGAGAATGACATGGCAAATCAGTTTCAGATCATTGCTGATGCTATGGAAAAGATTGCTAAGTGTGAGCAGCAGATTAGGGATATCAAAAATGAGAATACCTGTCCAAGCTGCGGCGCAACCATTTCAAAAGATGTGCTGTTTTGTCCTAACTGCGGAACAAAAATAGAAAGACCACAGCCAGAGCCAGAACCGCAGCCAACACAGAAGGTTTGTCCTGAGTGTGGTGCTGCAGTTGATGAGGAGGATGTATTTTGTACTAATTGCGGTGCTCGTGTTGACAGTGAGGAGTCATCAGAAAAAGATGATGAGCAAACTGAATCTGAGCCGACAGATACACAGCAGTAATATACGATATGTAGGCAAATAGCCCTTACATATAAAGAGTTATGAAAAACAAAAAACAGAGAGAGGTGCACAGATGGAGCAGAAATTAAAGGTAGGCGTACTTGGTGCGACAGGAATGGTAGGACAGCGTTTTGTAACACTTTTGGAGAACCATCCGTGGTTTGAGCTTGTTGCAGTAGCAGCAAGTCCAAGATCTGCAGGAAAAACCTATGAGGAGGCAGTAGGCGGACGCTGGAAGATGAAGACACCGATGCCTGAGGCAGCAAAGAAGCTTGTTGTGTTAAATGTTAATCAGGTAGAAGAAGTTGCTGCACAGGTAGACTTTGTATTTAGTGCAGTTGACATGTCAAAGGATGAGATCCGTGCAATTGAGGAAGCTTATGCAAAGGCAGAGGTTCCGGTTGTATCTAATAACAGCGCACATCGCTGGACACCAGATGTTCCGATGATGGTTCCGGAGTTAAATCCAGAGCATGCAGAAATCATTCCTTATCAGAGAAAGCGTCTTGGCACCAAGAGAGGATTTATCGCAGTAAAGCCAAACTGCTCAATCCAGAGCTATACACCGGCACTTCACGCACTGCGCGAGTTTGAGCCAACACTTGTTGTTGCAACTACATATCAGGCAATTTCCGGAGCAGGAAAGACCTTCAAGGATTGGCCGGAGATGATCGACAACGTAATTCCTTACATTGCAGGTGAGGAAGAAAAGAGTGAGCAGGAGCCGCTTCGTATCTGGGGCAAGATTGAGGATGGCGTGATCAAGAAGGCAGAGGGACCGCTGATCACAACACAGTGCATCCGTGTACCAGTTGAGGATGGTCATACAGCAGCAGTATTTGTAAACTTTAAGAAGAAGCCAACAAAGGAAGAGATCATTGATCGTTGGAACAATTTCAGCGGCGAGCCGCAGAAGTTAAATCTTCCAAGCGCACCAAAGCAGTTCATCCGCTACATGGAGGAGGACAATCGTCCGCAGGTACACTTAGATCGTGACTATGAGCATGGAATGGGCATCTCATTAGGCCGTCTGAGAGAAGATACTGCATTTGACTATAAGTTTGTTGGTCTTTCCCACAATACACTGCGTGGTGCAGCAGGCGGTGCAGTTTTGAGTGCAGAGCTTTTAACTGCAAAGGGCTATATCACACCAAAGAACGCATAAGCGTAAAATATAAATAGTGACAGAAAGGGGATAAAAATGTCTGTTGAAAAAAAGTTTTATGGCTATACAGCCGATCAGAAGGAGATTTCTTCCTACACACTCACAAACAAATCCGGAATGAAGGCAGTTTTGCTTGATATCGGTGCTGTTATTGAGAGTCTTCTTGTACCAGATAAAAATGGAAATCTGGTAGATGTTGTATTAGGATTTGGTGATCCAAAGCTTTATCTGGAGAATAACGGAAGTCTTGGCGCTGTCGTAGGCCGTCATGCAAACCGTATTGCAAATGCAACGTACACTTTAAATGGAGTTACTTATAAGCTTGAGGCTAATAATGGTCCTAACAATCTTCACAGCAACCCGGGAAGCTACTATAAGCGTCTGTGGGATGCAAAGATTGGAGAAAACTCAGTTGCCTTTACACTTCATAGTCCAGATGGTGATCAGAATTATCCGGGTAACTTTACAGTTACAGTTACCTATACGCTAAGTGATGAGAATGGTCTTTCTCTTAAATATGATATGGAGAGCGATAAGGACACACTTGCAAATCTGACAAATCACAGCTATTTTAACATGGATGGTCATGACAGTGGTGATGTTTTGTCACAGAAGGTATGGATTGATGCTGATCAGTTTACACCATCTGATGCAACTCTGATCCCGACAGGTGAGTATAGAGATGTTACAGGAACACCATTTGACTTTAGAACAGAAAAAACCATCGGACAGGATATTCATGCAGATGATGAGCAGATAAAAAATGGCGGCGGCTATGACCATAACTATGTCTTAAAGACAGATGGCAAGTTTGCAAAGGTTGCATCTATGACAGGTGCAAAGAGCGGTATCGTGATGGATGTTTACACCGATATGCCAGGTATGCAGGTATATACTGCAAATGGAACAACAATTGAATGCGGAAAAAATAAAAGCTCATATAAGCCATTCTGCGGTGCATGCTTTGAGACACAGTTTTTCCCGGATTCCATTCATCATGAGAATTTCAAGAGCTGTGTATTAAAGGCAAATACAAAGTTTACAACTGTTACAGAATATCGTTTCCATACGGTATAACGGCAAGGAGGAGGCAGCAGCAAAAACTACTGCCTCTTGTTTTCGTTTTAAGGAAAAAAGTAAATGTAGAAAGGTTTTTTCATGGGGAAACAATTGTTTATCGCTGAGAAGCCGAGCGTTGCAGCAGAATTTGCAAAGGCGCTTAAGGTAAATGGCGGACGAAAGGACGGCTATTTAGAGTCTGACCAGTATGTGGTGACTTGGTGTGTTGGTCATTTGATCACGATGTCTTATCCAGAGGTCTATGATCCTGCACTCAAAAAGTGGAGCCTTAATACAATTCCATTTTTCCCAGAGGAATGGAAATATGAGGTAATTGGCTCTGTCAAAAAACAATTTGCCATTGTAAAGGGATTATTAAACCGTGCAGATGTAGATACTATTTATATTTGTACCGACTCTGGACGTGAAGGTGAATATATTTATCGTCTGGTAGACCAGATGGCCGGCGTCAAGAACAAAAAGAGGCTGAGAGTGTGGATTGATTCTCAGACAGAAGAAGAAATTTTAAGAGGAATACGTGAGGCAAAGGATTGGAGCTTTTATGATCATCTGAGCGATTCTGCTTATTTAAGAGCGAAGGAAGATTATCTTATGGGCATCAATTTTTCCAGAGCACTGACGCTGAAATTTGGTCCTGCTGTTGCTTCCTTTATGAATACAAAGTGGTCTGTTATCTCAGTAGGACGTGTAATGACATGCGTACTAGGCATGGTTGTACGAAGAGAACGTGAAATACGAAGCTTTGTAAAGACACCATTTTACCGTGTGATTATATCGCTTCCTGTGGCGCAGGAGGAAAATAAGGGAACTATAGAGGCCGAGTGGCGAAGTGTGGAAGGCTCAAAGTATTTTCAGTCGCCAAAGCTTTATAAGGAAAATGGCTTTTTAAAGAGAGAGACGGCACAAGAGCTTATAAATTATCTGGAGGCACCTCTTAATCCAGAAGAAAAAAGGCCTGACTGTACTTTAATTAAAATTGAAAAGAAAAAAGAGCAGAAGCAGCCACCGCTTTTATTTAATCTTGCCGAGCTTCAAAATACATGTTCAAGACGATTTAAGATAAGTCCTGATGAGACACTTAAAATCGTTCAGGAATTATATGAGAAGAAGATGGTCACATATCCAAGAACAGATGCGCGTGTGCTTTCTACTGCAGTGGCAAAAGAAATTTCAAAAAATATTCGCGGTTTAAGTAATTTTGCACCTGTGGGCAGTTTTGCACAAGAAATCTTGTCACAGGATGCATGGAAAACAATCGCAAAGACACGCTACACAAATGATAAGCAGATCACAGATCACTATGCCATTATCCCAACGGGACAAGGTCTTGGTGCATATGAGCGTCTGTCAGGCGTGGCAAAGGGTGTATATGAGGTAATCTGCCGCCGCTTTCTCAGCATTTTTTATGGGCCGGCTGTCTATAAAAAATATGCACTTGAATTTCAGGTAAAGACGGAGCACTTTTTCACATCATATCGTATGCTGGAGGATCTGGGCTATTTAAAGGTAACAGGCATGCCACAGGAAAGTACAGCACAAAAAGAAGGCGAGGAAGAATTTGCTGTTGATGAAACATCATTTTTAAGCCGCATTTTGTCAGGCTTAAAAAAGGGTATGCTGTTTGAAGAAACCTCATATGCTGTAAAGGAGGGTGAGACATCACCACCTAAGCGCTATAACTCAGGTTCACTGATTCTGGCCATGGAAAATGCAGGCCAGCTTATTGAAGATGATGAGCTTCGCGCGCAGATTAAGGGAAGCGGCATTGGAACAAGTGCTACGCGTGCAGAGATTTTAAAAAAACTTGTATCAAATGGATATTTGTCTCTAAATGCAAAGACACAGATCATAAAACCGCAAAAGCTTGGAGAAGCCATATATGAAGTAGTAGCTGTGTCTATGAGGCAGCTTTTAAATCCTGAGCTGACAGCTAGCTGGGAAAAGGGACTGACTTATGTTTCAGAGGGTACGATCACATCACAGGAATATATGGATAAGCTGCAAAATTTTGTTGCTAGAAGAACACAGGGTGTTAAGCAGGTAATAAATCCGGGAGCAATCCGCGGAAACTTTGCAGGCTTTGAGTCTTTTTATGAGACTTCGCGCAAGTCTTAAAAAACATGGTTGCACAAAAGCAAAATATAAAGTAAACTAATGATGACAGGCAGCCTGCAAAAAACGCAGACTACGGAAAGGTATGGTAAAAAGATGGATTCAATTAAAGTATCTGCACTTTATAACACAGAAGAGACAATCGCAAAGGAGCTTTTTAAGGATGACTGCTATCCGTGGGAAATCCTTCCGAAGATTAAGGATTTTATCTTAACACTTGGCCCGACACTTCCGAAGGATAAGTTTGATGAGATTGAGAAGAATGTATGGGTGGCAAAGTCAGCTGTAGTTGCAAAAACGGCATCTATCACAGGACCATGTATTATTGACGAGGATACAGAAGTTCGTCATTGTGCTTTTATCCGTGGAAATGCACTCGTTGGAAAGCATTGTGTAGTTGGCAATTCAACAGAATTAAAGAATGTAATTTTGTTCAATAATGTACAGGTTCCTCATTACAATTATGTAGGTGATTCCATTTTGGGATATAAGTCTCATATGGGTGCAGGCTCTATTACATCAAATGTGAAGTCTGATAAAAAGCTTGTTGTTGTAAAATCAGAAAATGAAGCGATCGAGACAGGATTAAAGAAATTCGGTGCAATGCTCGGTGACAATGTAGAGGTTGGCTGTGGAAGCGTTCTTAATCCGGGAACTGTTATCGGACCAAACAGCAATATCTATCCACTTTCCTCAGTCAGAGGAATCGTTCCCGCCGGAAGTATCTATAAGCACGCCGGTGAAGTAGTGATAAAGCAGGTGGAGGAGTGATTCATCTTCGGAAAAAGAAAAAAGAAGAACATACACCTAAAGTAAAGAAAAAGACAGGTATCATTCAGTCTATTTTAAATCCTATCGGATTTGCAAAAAAGCTGTACGATGACGATCAGGTCATGACAAATGCTGCAACTATTACATTGTTTATGGTTATGTCATTGTTTCCAATGCTGATGATTTTGCTTTGGCTTATGTCACGCATGATGCTGTCGCCAGAGTTACTTCTAAAGATAGTATCCTCTGTTCTTCCAGAAGAAATGCTTGAGCTTGTAACAGGAATTGTGTCTGATTTGTATGAGAAATCGCTTAGCGTATCAGCGTTGTCGATCACAATTATCATGGCATTGTGGTCGTCATCAACGGGAATCTCATTTTTAGTTAAGGGACTAAACCGCGTCTATAAAAGAGAGGAACAGCGAAATTGGTTTGTACACAGGGCATTGTGTCTTGTATATACGGGCATATTTCTAGTGATAATGCTTCTTGTAATGGCATTTCTTGTATATGGAAGCAAGTTTCGTGTGTTTTTAGTTTCGGTATGGCCGGAACTTGAAAACTGGACTGTTTTGATTACCATTTTGCAAAATGGCATTGCGATTGGCGGCATGATTCTTTTCTTTCTTGCCGTTTACAACATTTTCCCGCAAAAGCGTCTGCCTTATAGAAAGCAGATGCCTGGTGCAATCGCAGCAACTATTGGATGGTACAGCTTTTCAGCGATCTACGCCACATATATACGCAACAGTAAGAATCTTGCCTTTATGTATGGAAGCCTTGCGTTAATTATCGTGTTTTTAGTATGGATGTATGTCTGCATGAATATTGTGCTTATTGGCGGCGAAATCAACTTCTTGTATAACAATCGTTATTACTATAAGTTGTATTTGCTGACAGAAAAGCAGATTGATATTCAGGAATATTTCATGCATGCTAAGTCAGAGACAGAGATATTAGAACCGGAAGTGGTGGACGAGGAAGAAAACACTAAAGAGTGGGAACAAAAAGAGCCAGAAGTGGCAGAAATACAAGAGGAGCCACAGCTAGAAGTGGCAGAAATACTAGAAGAGCCACAGCCAGAAGTATCAGAAGAGATACAAGAGCAGCCAGATTTGTCAGAGAAAATAGAATAAGCAAAAAAGCATTCATGTAAATAATTTGCATGGGTGCTTTTTTGTTTTTGTCAACCGAATTTCAACTTCTTTCTGCGCAGTTTCTACCTTATTTTCACAAAAATAAAAGGCAAATGTGATAAAGTATAGGACAAAAAGCGAATTTGTTGAAAAGTAACAAAATAAAATGAGTATTTTTGAACAAAAAACCATCGCTTTTTTTGAAAAGCGTGGTATAATTTAGATGTATGCTAAGTGAAAGAGGGGATTTTAATCATGGCAAAAGAAATGATTGCAATGCTGCTTGCCGGTGGACAGGGATCACGTCTGTATGCACTGACACAGAAGCTTGCAAAACCAGCAGTACCTTTCGGTGGAAAATATCGTATTATCGATTTCCCGTTATCAAATTGTGTGAATTCAGGTATTGATACCGTCGGTATTCTCACACAGTATCAGCCGTTGGTATTAAACGAATATATTGGAAACGGACAGCCTTGGGATCTTGACCGTCTGCATGGCGGCGTTCATGTTCTTCCGCCGTATCAGCAGGCGTCCGGCTCTGACTGGTATAAGGGAACCGCAAATGCGATTTATCAGAATATTTCCTTTATAGAGCGTTATAATCCACAGTACGTAATTATCCTTTCAGGTGATCAGATCTGCAAGCAGGACTACAGTGATTTCCTTCGTTTCCATAAGGAAAAGGGTGCAGAGTTCAGCGTGGCAGTTATGGAGGTTCCGTGGGATGAGGCATCTCGTTTCGGTCTGATGGTGGCTGACGAGGATTCTCGTATTACAGAGTTCCAGGAAAAGCCAAAGAATCCAAAGTCAAATCTGGCTTCCATGGGTATTTACATTTTCAACTGGGATATCTTAAAGAAGTATCTTATTGAGGATGAGGCAGATCCAAATTCTCAAAATGACTTCGGAAACAACATTATTCCAAATCTTCTTCGTGACGGACGTAATATGTATGCATATCGTTTTGATGGATATTGGAAGGATGTTGGAACTATTTCTTCCTTGTGGGAAGCAAATATGGAGGTTCTTGATCCTGAGCACAGCGGTATCAATCTGTTCGATGAAAACTGGAAGATTTATAGCCGAAACAGCGGTATGACAGGTCATCGCATTGGTGCAGATGCAGAAGTGCAAAACTCCATGATTACCGATGGATGCCGTATCCATGGTAAAGTAAAGCACTCCATTTTATTTGCAGGTGTTTCTGTAGAGCCGGGTGCAGTTGTTGAGGATGCAGTTGTCATGGGTGGCACTGTAATCAAGGCAGGTGCACAGGTAAGACATTGTATTATCGCTGAGAATGTTGTAATTGGCGAAAATGCAGTTGTAGGTGAGGCGCTCTCAGAGGGCGGCAAGGGCGTTGCAACAATCGGTGCAGGTGTTTATATTGGAGACAATGCAAAGATTGGTCCAAATGCAATGGTCAGCGAGAATGTAAAGGGTGGTGAAGAACAATGGTAAAATCAAATGTAAATGCGCTGGGAATTATCTTCCCGAACAGTTATGATAATATGGTTCCGGAGCTGGTAACAGAGCGTCTTATGGCTTCCATTCCCTTTGCAGGACGTTATCGTATGATCGACTTTGTCCTTTCAAGTATGGTAAGCAGCGGAATTGATAATATTTCTATTATTGTCCGCAATAATTATCATTCCTTGATGGATCATCTTGGTTCAGGACGTGAGTGGGATCTTACCCGTAAAAATGGTGGTTTGACAATTATTCCTCCATTTGCAGAGAAGACTGTAAAGATGTATAACGGACGTGTTGAGGCACTTGCCAGCATTCTTAGTCTTCTTCGTGACCAGAAAGAAGAGTATGTTGTAATGTCAGATGCCAATATTGCAGTTAATTTTGATTTCAGTGCGATGCTGCAGGCTCATATTGAGAGCGGTGCTGATGTAACAGTTGCATATAAGGAAGAGGAATTAGCAGACAGTCTTAAGAATTTAGATATCATGAAGGAAGACTTCTTCTATACACTTGCACTTGAAGGAGATAGAGTAAAGAAGATTTATGTAAACTCCGAAGAGTCTGGTCCACAGAAGCTTTCTATGAATATCTATATCTTAAAGAGAGAGCTTTTGATTGATTTAGTACATACTGCATTTGTTCGCGGATATGTTTACTTTGAGCGTGATATCTTAGCACAGAGACTTGATAAGCTGAATGTAAAGGCATATCGTTTTGACGGTTACCTTGCAAGAATCACTGATATGAAGAGCTATTTTGATGAGAACATGAAGCTTCTTGAGGATGAAAATCTTGATGCACTGTTTGCACCAAATCCTATATACACAAAGATTCGTGATGATAACCCGACACGCTACATCAACGGTTCTAAGGTAAAGAACGTAATGGCTGCCGATGGCTGTATCATCGAGGGAGAAGTAGAGAATTGTGTACTCTTTAGAGGTGTTAAGATTGCAAAGGGCGCAAAGGTAAGAAACTGCGTGCTGATGCAGGATACCGTAGTAGGTGAGGGCTGCAATCTTGAGTACGTCATCACAGACAAGAATGTAACCATCTCTGCTGATAAGGAAATCAAGGGCACAAATACCTTCCCGGTATATGCCGCTAAGTTCCAGAAGATTTGACGAAAAATGTTACAAAAGAGGGGTGGTCATTTTGACGCTCCTCTTTTTTTGATAAAACCCTTGTAGGATCTTTTGAATTTTGGTATGATAGTAAAATATGGAGAAATTTGCTGTTTTTTACTTAACAGCTTACAGATACAGGCCTGCGGGCCGGGAGGTTAATTTTATGAAACATGCCCATCAGATCAAATCGGTGGCGCCGGGCTCAATTGCAGAGGAGCTAGAGCTAGAGCCAGGTGATAAGATCCTGCAGATTAACGGTCAGGATATCGAGGATGTCCTTGATTATCGTTTTTATATTCAAAATGAAGAAATAGATATGGTTGTCCAGAAAAAGGACGGCTCAGAGGTGGAGTGGGAGTTTGATAAGGACTTTTACGAAGACCTTGGCATCGAGTTTGAGAGCGGTCTAATGTCAGATTATCGTTCCTGTACAAATAAGTGCATCTTCTGCTTTATTGACCAGATGCCGCCTGGAATGCGCGATACGCTTTATTTTAAAGATGATGATGCAAGACTTTCATTTCTTCAGGGAAATTATATTACATTGACAAACATGAAAGAGCATGATCTTTCACGTATTATAAAATATCATCTGTCACCTATCAATATTTCAGTTCAGACGACAAATCCAGAGCTTCGCGTAAAGATGCTTCACAATCGTTTCGCAGGAAAGATCATGGAAACGCTGAATCGTCTTCGTGATGCAGATATTGAGATGAATGGTCAGATCGTTTTGTGCAAGGGAGTAAATGACGGTGCCGAGCTAGAGCGTTCAATTCGCGATCTTGCAGGATTATATCCGCAGATGCAGAGTATGTCAGTAGTTCCAGTTGGTTTAAGCAAATATCGTGAAGGCTTGTATCCGTTAGAGCCGCTTACAAAAGAGGATGCAGAAAATGCCCTTGATATTATTGGTCGTTTTCAAAATGAAATGTATGAACGTTTTGGAACACATTTTGTTCATGCAAGTGATGAGTTTTATCTGCTTGCAAACCGTCCTCTGCCGCCGGAAGAAGTTTATGACGGCTATGTGCAGCTTGAAAATGGTGTTGGTATGCTGCGTCTTCTAATAGAAGAAACAGATTATACATTAGAGGCGTTAAGCGGTGATGAGCGTGTCCATACATTGTCTCTTGCGACAGGAAAACTGGCATACCCATTTTTAAGGGATATTGCGGCAAAAGTTCATGAGAAGTTCCCAAATGTGAACATTACAGTCTATGAGATTTTGAATGATTTCTTCGGACATGGTGTTACTGTGTCTGGTTTGATCACTGGACAGGATTTAATTAAGCAGCTTAAAGGCAAGCCGTTAGGAGAGGTTCTTCTTCTTCCAGCGAATATGTTTAGAAGCAATGAAGAAGTATTTTTGGACGATCTAACAAAGCAGGATGTCGAAAAAGCTTTACAAGTTCCGATAAATATTGTAAAATCAGACGGGCAGGAACTGATTCGTGCAATGCTGATGGAAGAAAGTGAAGAAACCAAGCAGCTTCATTCTCCATATGAGCTGTAATTACGAATGTTTTTGAAGATTTATATTTATGTAAGAAAGCGAGAAGAATATGAGTAAACCGATAGTTGCTATCGTAGGCCGCCCGAATGTCGGAAAGTCTACGTTGTTTAATGTAATTGCAGGCGATTCTATCGCCATCGTAAAGGACACGCCAGGTGTAACAAGAGACCGTATCTATGCGGACTGCAGTTGGCTGAATTATAATTTTACCCTGATTGATACAGGCGGTATTGAGCCGGATTCAAGTGATGTAATTTTATCACAGATGAGAGATCAGGCACAGATTGCAATTGATACTGCAGATGTAATCATTTTTCTTGTTGATGTAAGACAGGGACTTATCGATGCAGACGGCAAGGTAGCAGATATGCTTCGCCGCAGCCAAAAGCCAGTTGTTCTTTGTGTTAATAAGGTGGATTCCTTTAAGAAGATGGAAGCAGATGTATATGAGTTTTATAACCTTGGAATCGGTGATCCGATCCCTGTATCTGCATCAAACCATCAGGGTGTCGGCGATCTTCTTGAGGCTGTCAGCAATCATTTCAAGAAGGACGGCAGCGAGTCAGATGATGATGATCGTCCGCGCATCGCTATCGTAGGCCGCCCGAATGTCGGAAAGTCATCTATCGTAAACCGTCTTGTAGGCGAGAAGCGTGTGATTGTATCTGATATTGCAGGAACAACACGTGATGCCATTGATACGCCTCTTAAGAGAAATGGCCGCGAGTATATCCTTATTGATACAGCAGGTCTTCGCCGCAAGAGCAAGATTCACGAGGATCTTGAGCGCTATAGTATCATTCGTACTGTTACAGCAGTAGAGCGTGCCGATGTCGTCGTTATGGTAATTGATGCGGCAGAGGGCGTTGCAGAGCAGGATGCAAAGATTGCAGGTATCGCACACGAGCGCGGTAAGGGTGTAATCATTGCAGTAAACAAGTGGGATGCTGTTGAAAAGGATGATAAGACAATCTACAAGATGACAGAAAAGATCAAGCAGACACTTGCATATATGCCATATGCAGAATTTGTCTTCATTTCTGCAAAGACAGGTCAGAGATTAGACAAGCTCTTTGAGCTGATTGATATGATCATCGAAAATCAGTCTATGCGTATTGCAACTGGTGTGTTAAATGAAATCTTAGCAGAGGCTGTAGCTATGCAGCAGCCGCCGTCAGATAAAGGACGCCGCTTAAAAGTCTTCTACATGACTCAGATTTCAGTAAAGCCGCCGACATTTGTTGTCTTTGTAAATGATAAGAAACTGATGCATTATTCCTACACACGATATATCGAGAACCAGATCCGCAATGCATTTGGCTTTAGAGGAACGCCGCTTCGCTTTATTATCCGCGAGAGAAAGGAAGATAAGTAATGATACGCGTATTATTGCTGGTGATCGGATATTGTCTGGGAATGATCCAGACAGGTTATCTTTATGGAAGAATGAAGGGAATTGATATCCGCAAGGCGGGAAGTGGAAACTCCGGTGCGACAAATTCACTTCGAGTACTTGGCAAAAAGGCTGGTCTTATCGTCTTTGCTGTCGATTTGTGCAAATGTTTTATTCCATGTTTGATCGTAAAGGCATGGGCTGTTTCAAGCGGACAGCAGCATATGGAAGATATCTATATGCTGTACCTGGCGTTTGGTGTTATTTTGGGACACAATTATCCATGCTATTTAAATTTTAAGGGCGGAAAAGGAATCTCCAGTACATCAGGCTTTATTTTAGCATTTGATCTTCGTATCGCCGCTGTGTGTCTGGCAGCATTCAGTGTAATTGTTGGAACGACACGCTACGTATCACTAGGCTCACTGACAGTTGTTTCAATCTGTTTCGTGATGGGCGTGATTTTCGGAGTAAACGGTATGCTTAGTGTAGAGCCGGCAAATATGGCAGAGTTTATTATACTGCTTGCCCTAATTACAATTCAGGCATATATTCGCCACAGAGCAAATATCAAGCGTCTGTTAAACGGCACTGAAAATAAAATAGGTGCTAAGAAATAAATATAAGGAAGGTTTGTGTTATGGCAAAAGTCAGCATTATAGGAACGGGAACATGGGGCATTGCCCTTGGCATGGTGCTGGCGCAGAATGGCCATGAAGTAACGGCGTGGTCTGCGCTGCCGAAGGAAATTGAGGCACTAAGGGAAAGCTATACATGCAAAAATCTTCCGGGAGTTGAGATCCCGAGAAGCATTGTATTTACAGCAGACTTACAGGAGGCATGTACTGATAAGGAGATGCTTGTTTTGTCAGTTCCTTCGGTATTTACCAGAGGAGTAGCAAAACAGATGAAGCCTTTCGTAAAGGAGGGACAGCTGATTGTCAGCGTAGCAAAGGGCATTGAGGAAAAAACATTAATGACAATGTCCCAGCAGATTGAAGAAGAACTTCCGATGGCAAATGTTGCAGTTCTTTCTGGCCCAAGCCATGCAGAGGAAGTAAGTCGCGGCATTCCGACAACTGTTGTTGCTGGAGCAAAGGACAGACAGACAGCTGAGCACATCCAAAACTTGTTTATGTCATCTGTCTTTCGTGTATATACAAGCCCTGATATCTTAGGTATTGAGCTTGGCGGTGCACTTAAAAATGTCATTGCCCTTGCAGCAGGCGTCAGCGATGGTCTTGGCTGCGGTGATAACACAAAGGCAGCTCTTATGACAAGAGGAATCGCAGAGATCACAAGACTTGGTGTAGCAATGGGCGGAAAGCCGGAGACATTTTCCGGACTTTCAGGAATCGGAGATCTGATTGTCACATGCACAAGCATGCATAGCAGAAACAGAAGAGCCGGCATCCTGATCGGACAGGGAAAGACAATGCAGGAAGCCATGGACGAAGTTCAGATGGTGGTAGAAGGTGTGTACTCTGCGAAGGCAGCCCTTGCACTCAGCAAAAAATATAATGTTTCCATGCCGCTCGTGCAGGAAACTAATCAGGTTTTGTTCGGTGGAAAAACAGCAGCAGAAGCATTAAAGGATCTGATGCTTAGAGACAGAACAATTGAGAGTGAAAATTTGCTGTGGGAAAATAAGTAATAATATCCTAACGAATAAATTCCTAACGAATAAATTCCTTCATATGCGCATAGACTGACAGTAACAGCCCGGACTGTCCGGGGATGATTGTCAGGAGGCGTGTATGAAGGAATTTCACATTTATAAGGATATCAGACAGCGAACAAACGGAGAGATCTACTTAGGGGTTGTAGGCCCGGTGCGTACCGGCAAGTCCACCTTTATCCGCCGTTTTATGGAGGAGATGGTCATCCCACATATGGAGGATGGTCCGGCGAAAACGCGCTCTAAAGATGAGCTTCCGCAGGCAGCATCAGGCAAGAACATTATGACAACAGAGCCTAAATTTATTCCGACAGAGGCGGCAAAAATCTTCTTAGAGGATAAGACAGAGATGAAAATTCGTCTCATTGACTGTGTTGGCTTTCTGATTCCTGGCGCGTTTGGTGCCACAGAAGAAGAAAAAGAGCGTCTTGTACATACACCATGGTTTGATTATGATATTCCATTTTCACAGGCGGCAGAGCTTGGCACGCGAAAGGTAATTGAAGAACACAGCACAGTAGGTATTGTTGTGACGACAGATGGCAGTGTGACAGGAATCGAGAGAGCAGCCTATGAGGAAGCGGAGAAGAAAACAATAGAAGAACTTAAAAAGCATCAAAAGCCATTTGTAGTTGTCTTAAACACAAAGACACCTTATACACTGGCCGTAAAGCAGCTTACAAAAAAGCTGCAGGAAATGTATAAGGTTACAGTAGTGCCAATGGACTGCGCATCGATGGATCTTGAGGATATAAGTCAGCTGATGAAAAAAATCTTGTTTGAATTTCCAGTGTGTCAGGTTGATTTTGAAACGCCGGGCTGGTTTGACGTGCTTGAGCTTTCTAGTCCTGTCAAAAAAGCAGTCATCGAATTTGCGCAGAAAGTCATGAATCAGATCAGCTGTATGCGCGATGCAAAGGTACCAGAAAAAGAAAACCTTCCGCAGCAGATTAGCCGCTTTGTGTTAGAAGAGACAAATCTTGCACAGGGAAAGATCGTCTATGAGATAAGCTTAAAGGAAGAACTTTATTTTTCACTGGCCAGTGAATGTGCAGGCTTTTTGCTTACATCACAAAAGCAGCTCTTTGATGCTCTTGCCGAGTATGCCAGACTTCGCTCTCAGTATCAGAAGGTACAGTCAGCAATGGAATCAGTTGCCCAAAAGGGATACGGTGTTGTCACGCCAGAGAGAAAACAGATAAATATCTCAGAGCCAATAGTCGTGCGTCACGGAAGCAGATATGGCGTCAGAATGAAGGCAACGGCTCCGTCAATTCATATGATACAAAGCATGGTAGAGACAGAGATTGCACCTATAGTCGGAAGCGAACAGCAGGCAAAAGATCTAGTCGATTACATAGAATCTGCGGCACAGAAAGAGCAGGATGGAATCTGGAACACAAACATCTTCGGAAAATCAATTGAGCAGATCGTCGAAGACGGCATGAACGCTAAAATAAACCAAATGACAGACAGCTGCCAGCAAAAGCTTCAGGATGCGCTTAAAAAGATTATAAACGACAGCAATGGCGGTATTGTGTGCATAATTATCTAACGATACCTTGACGATACGCGCAAAAAAAGGTATATTACTAAAGATAAGGCTCCTTATAATGAGCCGACAGAAAGGTAAGGAATTTTATGGACACAACGACACTATTGTATATCGGGCTTGCCGTTATTGTTGTCGGTGTGCTGGTCTATCAGGTTGTCACCAGCAACAGCCGCCGCAACAAGCGTTTTATGAGCTCGATCATCAACTCATGGGGAAATCTGCCAAAGAGAGAGTATGATTACGGTGAGCTTGAACACATTGCCAAATATTTTGAGGCAACAAAAAAGGAAGAGTTTACGATTGATGATATCACATGGAACGACTTAGATATGGACTCTGTGTTCTGTATGATGAATCAGTGCCGCAGCAGCAGCGGAGACGACTATCTTTACAAGCTGCTGCGTACACCGCTGACAAGCAAGAAGGAGCTTGAGGAGAGAAACCGCATCATAAGCTTCTTTCAGCGAAACGAAAAGACAAGAATAGCTTACCAGATGGAGCTTTCCAAGGTAGGCCATTCAAAGAAGTTTGCGTTGATTGATTATGTCAACAACATCACAAAGCTTCTTCCTGACAGTAACCTTGACAACTACATGCATCTGTTTTTGTATGTTGTAGTAATATTTGCGATTATCGCACAGCCAGCAAGCGGTATTCTTGTTGCAATAGGTGTGCTGATCTACAATATCTACACCTACTACAAAAAGAAAACAGAGATTGAACCATATTATGTGTCTGTTGGTGCCATTGTACATTTAGTGTCCTGTGCACAGGGACTGTTAAAGCTGAATGTGCCAGAGCTTAAAGATTACACAGAGAACTTAAAGCAGGCTGTAAATGTCCTTTCATCTGTAAAGGGAAATGCAAAGTTTCTTGGTTCCACTGACAAGTTCAGCGGAAATATGGGCTCTATGATGATGGACTATTTAAACATGTTCTTTAGAATTGACTTGATCATGTTTAATCGTCTGTTGGCAAAGGTTCAGAAACACAAAAAAGAGATGCTTATTTTAATGGACGAGATTGGCCGTCTCGATGCCTATATCTCTATTGCCTCATTCCGCGAGCTTATGCCATTTTACTGCGAGAGTGAATTAGAGGAGTCAAAAGAGGGCTTTGTTGAGGCAAAGGATATGTATCACCCTCTGCTTTCAGAGCCAGTTGCAAATAGTATTTACGAGCATCATCCAGTGCTTCTTACAGGTTCAAATGCATCTGGTAAGTCAACATTCTTAAAGACTGTTGCAATCAACGCACTTTTATCACAGACATGTGGTATGGCTCTTGCAAAGGAGTATCGTTCATGCTTCTTTAGAATTTACTCATCAATGGCATTAAAGGACAATATTCAGGGCAGTGAGAGCTACTTCATTGTTGAGATCAAGTCCTTAAAGCGTATTCTTGATGCTGTAAATCAGGACAAGACACCAGTTCTTTGCTTTGTAGATGAGGTTCTTCGCGGAACTAATACAGTAGAGCGTATCGCGGCATCAAGCCGTATCTTACAGAGCTTTGCCGACAGCGGTGTTATGTGCTTTGCAGCAACACATGATATTGAGCTTACTCATATGTTAGAGCATCTGTACAGCAATTATCATTTCAAAGAAGATGTCAAGGATAACGATGTCATCTTCAATTACCGTCTGTACGAGGGACGTGCCGTATCAAGAAACGCAATCAAGCTTTTAGGTGTTCTTGGTTACGACGAGAATGTCATCACAAAGGCAGACGAAACAGCAAAGCGCTTCTTAGATACAGGAGTGTGGAGTTTAGAATAAAAACGTCTTGCAGTATTTTTCTATTTATACTATAATAAATGCGATAAAATTGCCTGTGGTCTGCAAAAACGGCCGCAGGTGCAGATTAGTTTGGAGGAAACGATTGTGGAAAAGTATGGAGTAAATGAATTACGCCGGATGTTCCTTGATTTTATGGAGAGCAAAGGACATCTGAAGATGAAGAGTTTTTCACTGGTGCCGCACAACGACAACAGCCTTTTAATTATTAACTCCGGTATGGCACCGTTAAAGCCATATTTTACCGGACAGGAAATCCCGCCGAGACGCAGAGTGACCACCTGTCAGAAGTGTATCAGAACAGGTGATATCGAAAATATTGGAAAGACTGCACGTCACGGTACTTTCTTTGAGATGCTTGGAAACTTCTCTTTTGGCGATTACTTCAAGAAGGAAGCTATTGCATGGAGCTGGGAGTTTTTAACTCAGGTTGTTGGTCTTGATCCAGACCGTCTGTATCCGTCCGTATATGAGGATGATGATGAGGCATTTGAGCTCTGGAATAAGCAGCAGGGCATTCCGGCTGAGAGAATCTTCCGTTTTGGAAAGGAAGACAACTTCTGGGAGCACGGTTCAGGTCCTTGCGGTCCATGTTCTGAGATCTACTACGACAGAGGCGAGAAGTATGGCTGCGGTAAGCCGGGCTGTACTGTAGGCTGTGACTGTGACCGTTACATGGAAGTATGGAACAACGTATTCTCACAGTTTAATAACGATGGACATGGTCATTACACAGATCTGATTCAGAAAAACATTGATACAGGTATGGGTCTTGAGAGACTGGCAGTTGCTGTTCAGGACGTAGATTCTATTTTTGATGTAGATACACTTCGCGCACTGACCGACCATGTTGGTGAGGTTGCACATGCTGTTTATCATGAGGATGAAAAGAAGGATGTTTCCATTCGTATCATCACCGATCACATCCGTTCCGTAACATTTATGATTTCCGATGGTATCATGCCGTCTAACGAGGGCAGAGGCTACGTTCTTCGCCGTCTGCTTCGCCGTGCTGCACGTCATGGAAGAATCCTTGGAATTGATGGCCTGTTCTTAAGCGAGTTAGCTAAGGTCGTAATCGCAACATCTAAGGATGGTTATCCGGAGTTAGAAGAAAAGAAAGAGATGATCTTAAAGGTAATCTCTGAGGAAGAAAATAAATTCAACAAGACAATTGATCAGGGTCTGACAATCTTAGAGGATTTTGAGGCAGCAATGAAGGAAGAAGGAAAGACTACACTTAACGGTGCTGATGCATTCAAGCTGTATGATACCTACGGCTTCCCACTTGATCTTACAAAGGAGATCCTTGAGGAGAAGGGCTTTGATGTAGATGAAGAAGGCTTCAAGGAGAACATGGAAGCACAGAGACAGGCTGCAAGAAAGGCTCGTAAGACAACAAACTACATGGGCGCAGATGTAACTGTATACCAGTCCATCGATCCGTCTGTTACAAGTAAGTTCGTTGGATATGACAAGCTTGTAAGCGACTCAAAGATCCTTGTTTTAACAACAGAGGATGAGATCGTAGAGGCACTTACAGATGGTCAGAACGGAACAATTATTACCGAGGAGACACCATTCTATGGCACCATGGGTGGTCAGCAGGGTGATATCGGTGTTATCGAGACAGAGAGCGGAAGCTTTATTGTAAAGGATACCATTCATCTTCAGGGCGGTAAGATCGGCCATGTAGGAACCATGACAAAGGGTATGCTTACACAGGGCGAGACTGTTACATTAAAGGTAGATGAGAAGAACCGTCAGCTGACAAGCAAGAACCACAGCGCAACACATGTTCTTCAGAAGGCACTGCGTATGGTACTTGGAAGCCATGTTGAGCAGGCAGGTTCCTATGTATCAAAGGATCGTCTGCGTTTTGACTTCACTCATTTCCAGGCAATGACAAAGGAAGAGCTTGCAAAGGTAGAGGAGATCGTAAATGATCAGATCGCAGCAGCACTTCCAGTTGTTACAAAGGAAACAACCATCGATGAGGCAAAGAAGATGGGCGCAATGGCACTGTTTGGTGAGAAGTATGGTTCTACAGTACGTGTCGTTTGCATGGGAGACTTCTCATTAGAGCTTTGCGGTGGTACACATGTATCAAATACCGCAGCAATAAATTGCTTCAAGATCATTTCTGAGTCTGGTATTGCAGCAGGTGTTCGCCGTATTGAGGCACTTACATCTGAGGGTCTTATTCACTACTACGAGAAGCTTTCAGCTGATCTTGCAGAGGCAAGCGCAGCAGCAAAGACTACTCCGGACAAGCTGACAGAGCGTATCGAGACTATGCAGGGCGAGATCAAGGCACTTCAGTCTGAGAATGAGAAGTTAAAGAACCAGATGGCAAAGGATGCTGTCGGCAACGTAATGGATCAGGTAGTAGAGATTAACGGTGTTAAGCTTCTGGCTGTAGCACTTAAGGATACTGGAATGAATGAGCTTCGCAACTTAGGCGATCAGTTCAAGGAGAAGCTTGGAAACGGTGTCGTAGTAATCGCATCTGCAGCAGACGGCAAGGTAAACCTTATGGCAACTGCAACAGACGAGGCTATAAAGGCCGGCGCACATGCAGGAAATCTTATCAAGGGAATTGCTGCACTTGTAGGCGGTGGCGGCGGCGGCCGTCCAAATATGGCTCAGGCCGGCGGAAAGAATCCAGACGGAATCCAGGCTGCACTTAAAAAAGTAGCAGAGGTTCTTAAGGATCAGTTAAACAAATAATGCTGTAAAAAAATAAGGGGGCTGCTATTTGGCAGTCCCCTTTTATAAAGGAGAGATTATGACAGAAGGAGAAGAGAGAAGAGAACATATTATTAAGCTTTTGACGCAGACAAAAAAGCCGATTTCAGGAACAGAGCTTGCCAGACAGATGAAGGTAAGCCGCCAGGTGATCGTGCAGGATATTGCACTGCTTCGCGCATCAAACCGAAATATTCTCTCGACAAATAAGGGATATCTGTACGACAGGGCAGACGAGAAAAAAGTAGCTCGCCGTACATTTTTTGTATGCCATACAGATGAGCAGATGGCAGAAGAACTATTTGCCATTGTAGACAATGGCGGCCGCTTAAGGGACGTTGTAGTTGAGCATGAGATCTACGGACAGATAACAGTAGATTTGATTCTTGAAAACAGATGTGACGTTCAGGATTTTCTTGACAAAATTTCAAAAAGCACGGCACGCCCGTTAAGCATCCTCACAAACGGAAAGCATTATCATACTGTAGAGGCAGACCGTGAGGAAATTTTTGACCGTATTGAGCAAAAACTGCGGCTTCTAGGCTACTTACAGGAAACAATTTAAAAAAGACACTTGATTTCTTTGTCAGAATGTGATACACTTGCACCTGTTTGACAAGTCAACTGACAAGACAGTGGACAAGACATTTATTTACACTTCACTGTTTTGACAGTCAGATAAAATACACCCGTGGAAAACGGGAGGGGAAAGGCAAGGTTGTTTGCATGGAGAAAACAAAGAAAATATTAAACCGCATTTTTATTGACGGACTGAGCGGAATGGCACTGGGCTTATTTTCCACTCTGATTATTGGAACTATCATTGCACAGATCGGAACACTGATTGGCGGACCGGTTGGCAGCTATTTAAAGGCTATCAGCAATGTAGCAAAGACACTTACAGGTGCCGGCATCGGTGTTGGCGTAGCTTGTAAATTCAAAGAGGGACCGCTTGTAACTGTATCAGCTGCTGTTGCTGGTATGATCGGCGCATTCCCGGCTGCACCAGAGGCAATCACACTTGGCGCACCTGGCGAGCCGCTTGGCGCATTCGTAGCTGCTTACGTAGCAATTGAGGTTGGCCATCTTGTTGCAGGAAAGACAAAGGTTGATATTCTTGTAACACCGCTTATTTCTATTTGCGCAGGTGCTGCGATTGGTTTATTTGTAGGACCGTACATCACTGACTTTATGAAGTGGCTTGGCGGACTTGTTAATGTAAACGTAGAGCAGTCTCCAATATTTGGCGGAATCATCGTTTCTGTTTTAATGGGTATGATTTTAACACTTCCTATCAGCTCCGCTGCAATTGGAATTTCTATGGGTCTTACCGGACTTGCAGCAGGTGCCGCAACTATCGGATGCTGCTGTCAGATGGTTGGATTTGCAGTTGCCAGCTACCGTGAGAACAAGGTAGGCGGTCTGATTGCACAGGGTGTTGGAACTTCTATGCTTCAGATTCCAAATATCATGCGCCGTCCAATCATATGGATTCCGGCTATTGTATCAAGTGCCATTTTAGGACCAGTTGCATCTGCTGTACTTCATATGGTAAGTACACCAGTTGGTTCAGGTATGGGATCAGCCGGTTTTGTCGGACAGATTGCAGCATTCGGTGCAATGACCGAGGCAGGCATGTCAACATGGATGGCACTTCTTCAGATTGCCATTATGCACTTCATCCTTCCGGCGCTTCTGACACTTGGCGTATCCGAGTTCATGCGCAAAAAAGGCTGGATCAGAGAAGGCGATATGGCATTAAAAGTTTGATAAAAAAAGAAAAAATCTGATTGACAAAAGAAAAAAATCTGTTATAATAAAACATGTGCTAAAAATACCCAAACAGTTGTATTTGCACAATACACAACTGGAGGGAGGTTGAGTGAGAGTCTATGTCTAATGTAATCGTTAAAGAGAACGAGAGCCTGGACAGTGCATTACGCAGATTCAAGAGAAACTGCGCTAAGGCAGGTATCCAGCAGGAAATCCGTAAGAGAGAGCATTATGAGAAGCCAAGCGTAAGACGTAAGAAGAAGTCTGAAGCGGCTAGAAAGCGTAAGTACAACTAATTGTCACTGATAGTTGTCGATGACAATGATGTTTACGTGTATGGTAAGTAAGAGGGGTTGCCGTCAGGTGATCCCTCTTTTGCATTACCAAAATTTCCAGGGGTTAATAGTTAAATATAGTGGAAAGAGATGGAATCGATTTATGAAGGAAAAATCAATTGTCCTGAATATGATGCAGGGCGAACCGGGAGATATCCTTGAAAAAGGACGTTACTACGCGGTAAAAAAGCAGTCAAATGGACTAATTCACGCTGATTACTGCAATTCCTCACAGGAGGATGCAGCATTAAAGCTGACATTGACAGCATTAGATCCACATGCAGAGTTTATAATTCATGTGCAAAGACAAGAGCCATATAAGCTGCGCGCAAATGCAGCAGGTATTTTTGAGAGCCGTTTTCTAGTTCCGGCAGGACGACGCATTGATATTGACGAAGAGAATAAGGAGACAAAATAAGATGGAACTGATAAAGCTGAATTTAGAGATCCCATATGAAAAGGCAGGCGCAGAAAAGCCAGAATCAGCAGCACAGCTTGTATGTTATTTACAGCAGCCTCAGAATATGCCAGTACCGCGTCCGGCAGTTGTTATCTGTCCAGGCGGCGGTTATCGCTACACCTCATCAAGAGAGTCAGAGTCCATAGCAATGCAGTACTTAGCAGCCGGAATGCAGGCATTTGTTTTATATTATAATTGTGCACCGGCAGTATTTCCATGTGCACTGTTAGAGTTAGCAAAATCAGTAAGCATAGTAAGAAGTCATGCCACAGAGTGGAATATAGATCCAGAAAAGATTTTAGTCGCAGGCTTCTCAGCAGGAGGCCACCTGGCAGCCAGCTTAGGATGCTTCTGGAATCAAAGCTTTGTCTACGAACCATTAGGTCTTTTAGCAGAAGACATTCGCCCCAATGGAAATATCCTTTGCTATCCAGTCATCACATCAGGCGAGTTCGCCCACAGAGGCTCCTTCAACGAGCTGTGCAGAGGACTTGATCAGGAAAAATATCTTAAGCTCACCTCACTAGAAAAACAGGCAGGCACACAAAATCCGCCAACCTTCATCTGGCACACAAACGAAGACCAGGCAGTACCAGTAGAAAACTCCTTCCTCTACACAGCAGCCCTTAGAAAAGCAAAAGTATCAGTAGAATTTCATATGTATGCGCACGGCTGGCATGGCCTCTCCCTCGCAAACGAAGAAACGAAATGTGACAAAGACGGCGAGCTTCCAAAAGTACAGTCCTGGATGGGTCTGTCAATCACGTGGATAAAAGATCTGGGAAGAGAGTATTGATGTATCCCTCTTTGTGATTTTTTTGACGATTTCCAAGGAATGGTATTGAAGTTTTGCTCTGATTATAGTAGAATACACTTTAGTGCAGTGAATATATCAACAAATGGAGGTTATTATGTATCAGATCACAAAGGCAAAAAAGCTGGCAGATAAGATCTATCTGATGGATGTTGTGGCACCGAGAGTGGCAGCAAACTGCCTTCCGGGACAGTTCATTATTGCAAAGGTAGACAAGGAAGGTGAGCGTATTCCGCTTACAATCTGCGATTATGACAGAGAAAAGGGAACTATCACCATCGTGTTCCAGATCGTAGGTGCATCAACCGAGAAAATGTCAAAGCTTGTCGCAGGAGACAGCTTTACAGATTTTGTAGGACCGCTTGGTGTGGCATCTGAGTTCACAAAGGAAGATCCAGAAGCTTTAAAGAACAAGAAGTTCTTATTCGTTGCCGGTGGTGTTGGTGCAGCACCTGTTTACCCACAGGTAAAGTGGCTGCATGAGCATGGCATTCAGGCAGATGTAATTGTCGGTGCAAAGACACAGTCCTTAATCCTTCTTGAAGAAGAGATGAAAGCTGTTGGAAACGTTTATATCACAACAGATGACGGCAGCTATGAGCGTAAGGGAATGGTTACTCAGGTAATCCAGGAACTGCACGATCAGGGTAAGCAGTATGATGTATGTGTTGCAATCGGACCGATGATCATGATGAAATTCGTATGCAAGTTGACAAAGGAACTTGGTATTCCAACAATCGTCAGCTTAAATCCGATCATGGTAGACGGAACAGGTATGTGCGGCGGATGTCGTGTATCTGTAGGCGGAGAAATCAAGTTTGCCTGCGTAGATGGACCAGAGTTTGATGGTCATCTGGTAAACTGGGACGAGGCAATGATGCGTCAGCAGACCTATAAGACAGCAGAAGGCAGAGCAATGTTAAAGGAGCTTGAGGGCGAGACCCATCACGGCGGCTGCGGACACTGCGAAGGCTGATAAAACAAGATATAGAAAAGTAAAAATACGCAAAATACGCAGAAATGAGGTTGAATATGAGCGTTTTAAACAGAGTTCCAGTTAGAGAGCAGGATCCAAAGGTAAGAGCTACTAATTTTGACGAAGTCTGTCTTGGATATAACATGGAAGAGGCAATGGAAGAGGCATCACGCTGCATTAATTGTAAGAATGCAAAGTGTATTCAGGGATGTCCAGTATCTATCAATATTCCGGCATTTGTAAAAGCGGTAAAGGAAGGAAAGATCACAGAAGCTGCTGATATCATTGCAGAATCATCTGCACTTCCGGCAATCTGTGGACGTGTATGTCCGCAGGAGACACAGTGCGAAGGCAAGTGTATTCGTGGTATTAAGGGTGATCCTATTTCCATCGGAAAGCTGGAGCGTTTCGTTGCTGATTACTCCAGAGAGCATGGCTATGTTCCGAAGAAGCCAGAGACTACAAACGGCAAGAAGGTTGCTATCATCGGTTCCGGTCCGGCAGGTCTTACATGTGCAGGTGATTTAGCAAAGCTTGGCTACGAAGTTACTATCTTCGAGGCACTTCACGAGCCAGGCGGTGTATTAACATATGGTATTCCGGAGTTTCGTCTTCCGAAGGATGAGGTTGTACAGAAAGAGATCGATAATGTCCGCAAGCTTGGCGTTAAGATCGAGTGTAACGTTGTTATCGGAAAGTCTGTTACCATTGACCAGCTGATGGAAGAGGAAGGCTTTGAGGCTGTATTTATCGGTTCTGGAGCAGGTCTTCCAAAGTTTATGGGTATTCCAGGTGAGAACGCAGTTGGTGTATTCTCTGCAAATGAGTTCTTAACAAGAAACAACTTAATGAAGGCATTCCGTGATGACTATGATACCCCGATCTTTAGAGGAACAAAGGTAGCAGTTGTCGGCGGCGGAAACGTTGCAATGGACGCAGCAAGAACAGCACTTCGTCTTGGTGCAACCACATATATCGTATATCGCCGTAGTGAGGCAGAGCTTCCTGCAAGAGTAGAGGAAGTACATCATGCAAAAGAAGAGGGAATCATTTTCCATCTTCTGACAAACCCGACTGAGATCCTTGAGGATGAGAAGGGCTGGGTAAAGGGCATGAAGTGTGTTCGTATGGAATTAGGTGAGCCAGATGCATCTGGAAGACGCCGCCCGGTTGTAATCCCGGATTCAGAGTTTACACTTGACGTAGATACCGTTATCATGGCACTTGGTACTTCACCGAACCCACTGATCTCCTCCACAACTGAGGGACTTGAGATAAATAAGTGGAAGTGTATCGTGGCAGAGGAAGACAACGGCCAGACCTCCAAGGAAGGTGTATTCGCAGGTGGAGATGCCGTAACAGGCGCAGCTACCGTAATCCTTGCAATGGAAGCTGGAAAAGCAGGTGCAAAGGGTATTCACGAGTATCTTTCTAATAAGTAACAACTATTTGTAACTATTCAGAGCCATGCAAAATTGCTTTCTGTGAATGCTTGCATTCAGACAGAATAGCAATTTTATATGGCGAGGTAACCACATGAGCAAAATAGAAGCATCGAAGATGCGATTTTGCGAATGGGGTTCTGAATAGTAATATAAAAGAGGCAGGCATGAAATATGTCTGTCTCTTTTTTAATCTGACGAATTTCTTACGATTTTTGACGGCAGCATAAGAATCAGGAAAAAGGGTTGTGCAGAACAAAAAAAGATGATAAGCTGAAAAAAAGAAAATCAGGGAAAGGAGCAGACTTTGTGAAGAAAAAAAGAAAGAAAAAAATGGCGGCAGGCATGAAATTTCTGTTTGCACTTTTATTTACAGCATCAATTGGTTTGATTGCAGCAGGTGTGTATCTGATGTTCTTTAAAAATCGTGATGCCTATGAGCGTCAGGCAGAGGAACGCGATCTTGCCGATACGTATATAGATGATCTGATTTTAAAGCTTACAGATCCAGAAGCATACGAAAAAAAGGTTCAGGAAGAAGCAAAGGAAAAGGCAGAGCGCATGGCAAGGCGTAAGCAGCAGGAAAATGCAAAAGGCTGGGATGATATAGAAGAGAGCAATGAAAGTGCCGGAGAGGATGAATCAGCACCAACATACGATTTTTCAGACCTTGACTATGAGGATGCCAATTATTATATGAGAGACGGCATTGTCTATACGCCAGACTACGCAAAAGGCACGATCCAGTGTGTGCTTGAGGTTCCGACAGCAGGTATAAGAAGAGGTGTCTACACAGGAACATGGGAAGAGATAAACTACGATCTAGATATCTGGATGGTAACAGCAGCACGACCAGATTATACACTAGGCGAGACTCATATGTGCATCTATGGTCATAACCATACGGCACAAGATCTGTCATTTAACCGCCTAAAGGATGTAGAAGTTGGCGATGCCTTTTATCTAACGGCAGAATCAGGACGCTATACATATCGTGTGACAAACGTATTTGCCGTATCAAGAGACGAAGCCACAAGAAACTACGTAGACAACTTTAGTATAGGAAGCGATAAATGCTATATCATTACATGCGGCCGAGATGACGGCGTAAAAAATTATCGTTACCTTGATCTTATCGTAGAAGGTACATTAGAAGAACAGATGCCGCTCTTAGAATATGCAAAAATAAGACAGCAATCAGGAGCAAACAAATAAAAACAGTCCGGTTAAATGGGCGGGGGTCATAAGAAAGTAATATCGTATTCTCTAAGAAACGGCGTGGCTTCGGTCACGCCGTTTCCTGTTTCAGCAGTTCTTCCTCGGGGATAAAGCCCACAAGGTCATAGGAAATGCGGATGCCCTGATGCCGCTTACCCCGTATGCGCTGCGGGAGTTTGTCAAGGCGATCTACAGCCCCGGATAAGTCCAGCAGCAAGGGGTGCAGCCCCTTGTTCGGAACGGTGTGACGCAAAACAGCCCGGACATTCAAGTGTCCGGGCTGTTCGCCTAGCAGAGCGCACATACAGGGCTTGCCCCTGTATAGAAGTGCGCCCTTGTTGCCAAGGGATAATTCCGGTTCCACTTAGTTGAAACTTCCGTCCCATGTTGGCATATTGGAAATATAGGTGCCTTCCACCGCAGGAACATAAAATGCTCCGTAGTCTTTTAATCCATTTTCGTGTTCAGCTTCCGGCAGTTCAACATAGAAGCGATAGTATGGCATATAGTACGCTTCATATCCGCCTGTCCGGTAGATGAGTTCGACTTTCTTGATAAACTCTGCGCTGGGAAATTCATACGGGACAGTCGAAAGATAATTGCCATTTAACAACAGCTCTTTTGCCTTACCCGAACTGATGATTGGATAATCCCCCATTTTCTTTGACAAATCGGGCTGAAATACCCTTGCCAGGAACAGCTTTCCATTGTCATCACAATAGAATGCCACCCGATTGAAATTGTAGTTGATGATTTGCTCGATATCATGGTCGGCCGCATCAAAAAACTCAATGGAAAAACTTTGCTGGCTATAGATATTGTAATCCCCACCATGAATGTTTACTTGAGGATTGTCCATGCCAATCAGCTCTCTATATTCGCTTTTTAAATAATCTGCCACGGCAGCCGTATCAACGTAGGACGCATAATGGGTAAAGTTATACTCTTCCGGGAGAGATACGACAGGATCAAAATGTATCGTCGCTGTCATGGTTTGGTCTACTTCTATTTTTATTCCATCGGCTTCTATGATTAGTGCAGTCGGATCAAAATATCCACCAGGAACAACCAAGCCTCCCGCTTCATACTTTTTTGTTATTTGCTGTTTTTCTTCTTCGCTGGGTGCATTGTCAGTGACCGTCAGGTTGCTTGGATCAAGCCCCAATCTCCCAGCAACATCCAGGATAAACTCCCGCATTTTATCAAAATCCGCTCCTGATGCAATATGGTACTCATTGTAGTGCAAGAGGTTTTGATAGACAGGGAGTGCGGATATCTCGGATTCTTCATTCCAGGGATTCGCGTTTACGAGTTCCGAAATGTCATAAGCCATATATCCCTCATATCCCATTCCACCCGAAGTGTTTTCAGAAATCGACAGCATCGGCAGGTCAGAGGGCAATTCTGGTTCATCGTGTGGGAAGAGCATCGTTGCTGCAACAACAATGACTGCAAAACAAGCAGCAATCGCTCCCCACTGCATCCAGAAAATTTTCTTTTTTTTCGTTGCGGTATCTGCTGCTTCAACATAGGCGGGATCGATCAGTCCCATCTTTTCTAAAAAATCATTTCCTCTCATATGGAGTAACCCTCCTTCTCAAGATACTTTCGAAGCTCATTTCGGCAGCGAAAGAGCGTCGTTTTAATTTTGCTCTGTGATAAGGCGAAGCGTTCGGAGATGGAAGCTATGGAATCCAGATACCAATACCGGCGAACAAAAATATTTCTTTTTTCCTCATCCAGTCGGCTGAGGAATTCATTGATCGCATCGGCAAAGACTTTATCCTCGATGCGGCATTGAACATCGTCGGGCGCAGGAATACACTGTTCCATCTCTGCACTGAGTTCGCATATGAATGCACTGCGTTTCAGCCGACTGCGGTCACGGCAACAGTTCAGGGAAAGATGACGGATGATCCGGGCAAGGAACGCATACAGATAGCTTCTTGGCTCATGGGGCGGAATCGTGTTCCACGCTTCCATGTAAGTATCATTTTCACATTCCTCGGCAGTCTGCCTATCTTTTACAATACTGTGGGATAGCGAACGCAGACGGTTTCCATATTTTTCGGAAGCGTACCGGATTGCGGTTTCATCGCGTTCAAAAAACAGGTCTATAATCTTAGTGTCATCCAAAGCCTTCATCTCCTTTCCTCTGTAGTAAAAGGCCTTTCACCCTTATAAGCACTTTTTGATTGACTTTCGTTACATCTTCCCCAAAATTATAGCAAAATTTTTTGAACATTTCGACATTAACCTTTGATTCCATTCTTCTTCGCCCACTCGCTTGCCGCCTGTTTCCGCGCCTCACTATACGGTGCAGTCAACCGAAAACTCAATCTGCCTTTTTCAATCTCAAAGGTCAGTCAGCCTTGCTCGTCATCGCCAATTTGGCGGCAGCGCTCCGGGTAATTCGCTGCAAATGCTGTCAGCCGCTTTTTCAGATCGGTGTTGTGAGTCTGCACCTCGATCATACTGCCATAGGATTGATTTAAGGTAATTGTACTTGAAAGCTGCGAATAATTCTATTGCTTTTCGTTGCCAACCCTGCCTGACAGATGCCATAATCGTAATTTCTTCAATTACATTCTTATGAGCACTTGTGTAAAGCCGGGCTGTTTTTTTACAGGCGATCATACAAATCGGCCGGAACATAATCTTTTAGGTCAGCCGTAGTCAATTGCCACTGCTTCCAGTCATCAATAGGGCGCTTCATCTTTCTCCTAGAAGAAGACTCAGATAAATATTTCTCAGAAAGATCAGATAAGGTCTGACCATTGATAAGTGAAAAGCTTATCTTTTCACGCTTTTGAAAATCCTGAGCAAATGTCCGTGCCTCCTCAGAAAAATCACTAGTCGTTACAAAAATAAGATAATCAAGGCGAATCGGATAAGCCATGCAGGCACCTACAAGCTTTTGAAGTAGCGGACGTCCAACCTTAGAGTCAGGCGCATAGCACTTACATTCAACAATGCCATTTAGACCATTATCATCGCTTACAATAACATCATAGCCGCCGTCATTAGTGCGAGGCGTTGTATGTGCCCGTTTGCCCATTGCGCGAAAAAGAGCGGCACAATATTCCTCAAACGCAAACGGATCCTCCTGAAAGCGTTTGTGAAGCTCGCGGGAAGAGCCGCTTCTGTAAGTGTCATCACTCTTACGCAGCAGCCTTTTCTTTTCAATCTCAATAGCACAAGGCAAAATCTCATAGCCCTCCTCACGCAAATGACGCACAAGACGAACCATCTGCATAGGGTTTTTCATGAAAATCTTATAAGAGTCAATCATAAGACAGCTGTTTTTCCAATTGATTTTATTGCCCTTACGTCTCTGATCACGTGTCTTATCCTGATTGGCATAGCGCCAAGACGGAAAGCGAAGAACATAAGAATTTCGCGTAAGCGGCAGACGAAAACGACGCTTAATAATAGTATGCTTCGGCAGACGGCTAATACCATAACGGCGGGCAAAATGACCAGGAAGCCATAGATGATAAAGACGCTTTAAAATCAAAAAAAGAAAAAACGCAAGCAAAAATATACCAGTCCAGCGTAAGATATGGTGCAGATCGGCCGGCGAGATACCAGTCGTTTTTTGTATAAAAGTAGTGAAAGCTTGAAGGGCATTTGAGAAAAAAGCAGGAATGCTTAATACAAAGCCCTCAAGGGTGGTAATAAGGGTCATAGGAGAATCCTTTCTCATTAGTTTGGGGTAGTAATGAATAGTGTAACATTTAGGGGAGGAAAAAGCAAGGCGGAAAAACTTGAAGATCCACTATAAACATGATAAAATTGTTGATAAAGAAAGATGAAAACTCGGGGAAAGGCAGATAAAAAGATGAATATAGATGTGAATGAGTTAGAAGTAATGGAAGATATCGCTTCGCTTGCCGTAGTCACAGGCGAGAAAAAAGAAAAATATTTGCTCTGGCAGCTGGAAATTAGCATGGCACATGCAAAACGAATAGACTTAATAGTATCTTTTTTGATGGAATCAGGTGTAAAAATGCTTCTTCCCCAATTAAAGCAGGCACAAAAAAGAGGCGTTCCAATCCGCATTCTGACAGGAAATTATCTTGGAATCACGCAGCCCTCAGCCTTATATTTGTTAAGAAGCGAGCTTGGTGATCAGATAGATCTTCGCTTTTATGCAGACAGCCATCGTTCTTTTCACCCAAAGGCATATTTCTTCCACGCAGATAAAGAAAGCCGCGTGTTTATTGGTTCATCAAATATTTCAAGAAGTGCGTTAACGAGCGGCATAGAGTGGAACTATTGTCTTAGCAGCGTAGTTGATAAACAGGCATTTGATCAGTTTTATGCAAGCTTCGAGGATCTGTTTTATAATAAGTCTGTTGAGATTACGGATACTGTGCTAAAAAAATATGCAAAAAGCTGGGTGCGTCCTGCTGTGGCTAAAGATCTTGCCAGATATGAAAAGCAGAGTGAAGAAGAAAAACAGAGTGGATTAAAAAAAGAGTATGAGCCTAGAGGTGTGCAGATAGAAGCACTGTACGAATTAGAGAAAAGCAGAAAGGAAGGTGCTGAAAAAGGAATTGTTCATGCAGCGACAGGTATTGGAAAAACATACCTTGCTGCGTTTGATTCCCTGCCATATAAGCGCATTTTATTTGTTGCGCATCGAGAGGAAATTTTACGACAGGCAGCAGAGGCATTTCATAATGTAAGGCCAGATGATTCATATGGCTTTTTTACAGGAGATAAAAAGGATGCGGATGTTGATTTATTGTTTGCATCAGTTGCTTCACTTGGAAAAGAAGAAGTATTAAAGGGAAAATTTTCACCGGATTCATTTGAATATATCGTAATGGATGAATGTCATCACAGCACGGCAGATCAGTATCAAAAGATTTTAGATTTCTTTCATCCAGCATATCTGCTTGGATTGACAGCAACACCAGAGCGGATGGACGGCAGAAGCGTGTATGAGTTGTATGATTTTGAAGTACCTTATGAAATAACGCTTAAAGAAGCAGTGAACAGAGGTGTGCTAGTTCCATTTCATTATTATGGAATCATGGATGACACAGTTGATTATAGTGCATTGCATTTTGTAAGAGGCCATTATGAGGAAAGTGAGCTAACAGCTGCTTATCTGGAAAATACGAAAAGAGATCAGCTGATTTTGGGGTACTTTCGTAAATATCATCCCAAGCATGCATTAGGTTTTTGCTGTTCAAGACAGCATGCATCGCATATGGCAAAATTTTTCTCAGAAAGCGGTGTTGCTGCGGGGGCAGTGTATAGCCGGGAAGATAATACAGAAAATGAGGGTGATGAAAAAGCATATTGGCTTGACAGAATAGAAGCCGTCAAGAAGCTGGAAAGCGGAGAGATTCAAGCTCTGTTTTGTGTAGACATGTTTAACGAAGGTGTTGATATTCCAGTAGTAGATCTTGTAATGTTTTTGCGTCCTACAGAGTCACCAATCATCTTTTTGCAGCAATTAGGGCGTGGCTTAAGAAAAGCGCCGGGAAAAGAATATCTGACTGTACTTGATTTTGCAGGAAATTATAGACAGGCAAATCTGGCACCATATTTATTAAGTGGAGAAACAGCCAATTTTCATGCGTCAACAGCTGATGTGGCATTGACACTTCCATATCCTCATGATTGCATTGTGGATTTTGATCTGAAGCTGATTGATTTGTTTAGAAAGATGGAGGAAGGAAAGCGAAAAGGTCATGATGCAGTTGTTCATGAATATCACCGTGTGAAGGAGCTGCTACAGCATGTTCCAACGAGAGTAGAATTATTTACACATATGGATGAAGCTGTCTATCAGTATTGTCTGAAAGAGGCGAAGGAAAATCCATTTCGCCATTATGTTATGTTTAGAAGTGCGCTAGGTGATTTGGAGAAAGAAAAGTGTGCATGGATTGGAACAGACGCTGAAGATTTTCTGGAGTTAATAGAGCAGACAAATATGCAGAAGTCTTACAAGATGCCAGTTCTGAGTGCTTTTTGCGAAGCAGATGATGGTAGTGTGAACGGTTTGAAAATGGCTGTGACGGAAAGTGATGTGTTACGGTCATGGAAGAAATTTTATCAGACAGGCACAAACTGGAAGGATGTAAATAAGTGTAAAACTAAGGCTGATTTTGAAAATATGACGGATAAGGATCATTTACAGAATATCACAAAAAATCCGGTCAATTTCCTAAAGCAATCAGGAAAAGGCTTCTTTGTAGATAAAAAAGGTTATCTGATTGCGCTAAAGGACGAGATGCAGGCTGTGCTGCAGGAAGGCGGCACAAGATTTGCAGATGAAATAAGAGATATTGTGCAGTATCGCGTGTTAGAGTACTACTGGAAGCGGTATCGCGACAAGGCATGAGAAGGGAGAAAGTTGAAATTGGAAATAGAGAGCAGAGAGAAAGAGAAAATGACACTTTCTTATTACGATGAGAATGCCGCTGCATTTTGTGAAGGAACACGAAATGCAGATATGAGTGAAATGAGAGGACGTTTCCTGCAGTATTTGAAGCCAGGGACTCTGATTTTAGATGCAGGCTGCGGCAGCGGACGCGACAGCAAAGCTTTTATGGAAAGTGGTTATCGAGTTGTTGCTATGGATGGCTCAAAAGAAATGTGTAGACAGACAAGTAAGTATTTGGGGCAGGAAGTGCAGTGCAGACGGTTTGAGGAGATTGATGAAAGGAATGTGTATGGTGGAATTTGGGCATGCGCGTCGCTTTTACATGTGCCGTATGAACTATTGCCGAAGGTAATTGCGAGATTGGTAGCTGCGCTAGTAGATGGCGGTGTGTTGTATGCTTCTTTTAAGTATGGAGAAGAAGAGAGAGAGGCAGGAGGCAGGTACTTTACAGATCTGAGGGAATATGGATGGAAGAAGGTACTGGAAGAGGCAGAGGAAGAGATGAAGGGAAGTAGGTTAGAGACGGTAGAGTGCTTTGTGACAGGAGATGTCAGAAAAGGAAGAGGGGAAGAGAAATGGTTGAATGTGGTGGGGAGGAAAAAGCGAAAATAAAAGAAGGAACAAGGAACGTAGAGAATTGATGTCGGATTGGTTAATAAAAATGATAATAGAATATTTGTATGGATCTATTATAAATATAGTGATGAAATTTAATTAGAAATTAAAAATAATATAGGTACTCTTTTGCCACTGCGCTATTGAAAAAATGAGATAAAAATGCTATACTAAAGCGATATTATTGAAACAAAACTAACAAGGAGATACGATATGAGCTTTTCAGATGAGATAAAAATGGTGCGTATGAAGGCTTTTCTAACACAAACGTCATTTGCAGAAGAAGTCCATGTTTCGTTTTCGACAGTTAATCGCTGGGAGAATGGAAAAGGAAAGCCGAGTTTAACTGCCATGAAAGCGATTAAGAGCTTTTGTAAGGCTCAAGGTATTCCGTATGAGAATTTAGAAGCTGAATGGTTTAACAGCCCATCTAAATAAAAGTAATATCGATACTGAATAATGGAGGAGTTAAACCATGAAAATCGCTAAAGAAAGCAATGATCAAATTATTGCCTCTGAAGCTTTTACTCCTGAACTATCGGGAGAATATGCGGAACGGTATAAAGTTTTGGTCAGACGGCTGGCAAACGTTTTACCGGCAAATAGAATTGGAGTAATCAGGAAAGAAATAGAAACGTTAGCAATCAATGATGAAGTTGATTTGCTTAAGTATAAAGCATCATTAAGTGTGTTGATTGATTTGTCACAACAAGGGTGGATTTTTTGCATTGAAGATGAAAAGTTAGTTCTTAGAATGGAAACAGATAATGTTGACGATAAGAAAATGCTTCGATACAGATTGAGCGCTGAACGGAATGCACAGTTTAAAACTGATAGTATTGCCAAATTTATTCGCAGAATGGAGGCTGAAAAGAAATTCAACAATAACAGAGTATCTATTAAATCTCTGATAGGCAACCCCAAATTTCTAATTGAAAGAATTAGAAATCAGGAAAAAGTTTGTGATCCATATATTCAACTTGTTACGAATGAGAGAGATGAATTTACTGGATTTAAGCTTTCGGATATATGGAGGTATTTTAGATATACCTGGTCAATTCCATATAAGACAATGCCAGGGAGAAATCTTTACTATCTTGTTCGAGACCGTTTGCAGCCTTATCATCCTATAATTGGCATTTTTGCGTTGGGAAATTCAGTACTTAATTTAACAGTTAGAGATGAGGACATTGGTTGGACGGTTGAGTCTATCAAAAAGAATATGGCTCGGAAGGTTGAGGTGAGTTATTGTAAGCAGGCTTTAAGTGAGACTGATGGTAAAACAGTGAAAGTAAAGGTAACAAAGCCCGCAGAAAGCAAGGAAGAGTTTGAGAGGCGTGTCATAGAATATGCGGATCAGATTTATCCTATTCTTTTAAAAAATATTGCAACTGCAATTGATGATTTATATGTTAAAGATCTTGGCTATCGTAAGCAGACTAGATATCCAAAGCAAGAACAAATTGATCAGCTTTTAAAAATAGCAGCAGAGTATGCACAAAAGTCGATTAATAATAAGAACAATGAAGTTACTCCAGACTGGGAGATTGAAGCTCAAACAAATTTATTCAAGCGAAAGAGGGCTTCAGAGCTTTCAAAATTATTAGCAACACGAATGATATTTAATAAAGCCCGGGGAAAAACAAACCGAGAAAAACTTCAATATCTTCTTTCAAATGAGGAGGGAAGAAAAGCAATTAATACAGCCCTTATTGCTAATAGAAAATGTAAAATCGGCTCCAATATGATGGATATTATAGTTTGTGGCTCTATTCCTCCTTACAATGAGTTACTTGGGGGAAAATTAATCAGCATGCTTGCATGCTCTCCAATTGTAATTCGTGATTACACAAGTAGATATAGTAATCAAGTGAGTGAAATTGCATCTAGAATGAAGGGAAAAAAAGTTGTTCGTGATAGTAGACTAGTCTATCTTGGAACAACTAGTCTATATGCTATCGGAAGTAGCCAATATAATAGAATTAAAGTGCCACTTAATAATGGAGGAATAATTGAATTTAGAAAAATGGGAGTTACAGAAGGATATGGCACCGTTTTTTTTTCAAAGGAAACGACAACTCTTTTTTCGAAAATCCTTGAACTACAAGATGGTGGAAAGCGCATTAATCATGTGTTTGGGGAAGGTACTAGTCCACGCTTCAGAATGATAAGCAGAGGGTTAAATGTAATTGGTATACGAGCGGATGCTTTCTTGAGACATTATTCGCCACGGATTGTTTATTCTATTAACTTAGCAAAGAACACTAATGAGTTTCTTATGGGAGTTACAGATGAGGTCGATTATGGCTTTGACCTGAAGGATAATAATGATGTGCAGAAAACTACTCAGGAAATAATTCAGTTTTGGTACTCAAGGTGGCTTGAGAAACGACTAACCACAGTAGACATTAAGGAACGCCTTAATGCTTTTAAAATTTCGGAACTTCTGCTTGGAAATATTTAAGGAGGGACAGCAATGGCAAAGATAGATTTTGTAAAGAAACTGTATAATGGAAAAAACTGTTATTCAGATCATATGGATGCAGATGAATTGCAACTACTCCATATTGCGTCCAATGCAGAGAAAATAATTATCGATATGCTTTCTCACAATCGTATAGTTTTTCTTACCGGTAATCCTGGCGATGGTAAAACCTTTATTATCAAAACAATCAGTTCTGCAATAGATGTAAGTAAGTTTTATATCCAAACAGATTTGAACAATGTTAAAGATTATTCACAAGTGGTAAAGGATATAATATCACTATACGAAGAAAATAAGGGCGCTATCATAGCTGTTAATGAGTATCCATTTATACAACTCTGCAAGCAAATAAAATCCGCTTCTCGAGAGATATATGATGAGATTCAAAAGGTTAAGAAGAGCACTATTGCATATGGAGTCTCTCAACCGTTAACAAGCCGGATTGCTGTAGTTGATTTAAATGAGAGAAATCTTCTTGGCTCTGATTATGATTTATTAGTGGGTTTGATTGATAGGTTTATTGATTTGCTCAAGGATGATGCAATTTATAATTCAGCATTAGAGTATAACCTTACAGTATTATCTAATACGAATGTCAAAACACAATTACTGAGTCTATTTCAACTCGCGGCGGCAGAATGTGAGCATTTTTCAATACGAGATATACTTGGAGCATTTGCATTTGTTTTTACAGCTTGTACTATGGAAGATTATGAAAACTACCGATATTATTCGGCGGTTTTTGAGGGAACAAATGCCTTGTTGAGTTCAGTTCAGCAATTTGACCCGGTTTATCTATCTTGCCCTACATTAGATGAGAAACTTTGGAATGGAGAGATTAAGACAGGTTGGATTTTTGGGGTGCCTGATAGGTTTCCTAATCAAGTAGAGGATGTGAACGATGCAGTAGAACTTTTCCGAGAACTTAAGAGACGCTATTACTTTGAAAATAGTGAGGGTAAAGAATTGTCTAAGCTCCAACCAAATGAAATTACAAAATGCACGGAAATCTTTACAACTTTTGAATTTCAGAAGAAAAAGACGAAGGAGGCTTTGATTAGATCAATTAATAGACTGTTTCTTCCTTCTGATGATGACAAGAAGCAATTGCATATTTGGACAACACACCGTTATGATATGAGTCAAGATGCTGCTGTAGCAGTTTCAAGCAAATCGGTGGATGCAAGTGAATTAGAAATTTTGATGCCAAGACCTGCGGATTGGCTGAAAGGATTGGAATATCTTCCGGATCATATCATTATGAAGCCGAAAAATGCGGACGCTCCGGTTTTGATGTTAAATGTGGATTTCTTAAGAACTTTGAACGTTATTGAAGATGGTTATCCGATTGGTTTGCTTGCGCCTCAGTATGAGCAAGCTGCAGCAATGTTTTTACAGCAATTGGATGATAAAGGCTTTTCTGAACCGAATGATGATGGAGAGATCATCATAGCAAGCAGAAGCAAAAGCTATAAGAAGGTTGTTTATATTCAGGATGGTAAATATGATTTTGAGGAGAAAAATTAATGGTTAACGATACGTTAAAACGAATTGGCGAATCTGTTTGCAAAGATTTTGGCTTTGCGCCAACCTCCAATGCAACTAAGCCACCTCATATTGCAAATGGTTTATTCAGGGCATGCTTAGGAGAGACCTGTAGAACAACGGATCTTCATGAATGGCTCATTTGTGAAGGCAAGAAGGATGCAGTGTCTTCAGATAAAATTATAGCATCCTATTATCAAATACTTGAAAGAGGACAGTTGGAGAAAGCGTCAAATATCAAAGATTTAAGATTCCTCTTGAATGAGATTTTTAATCAAGATAATACGATTTATCCTTCATATGACTTTTCTGTTACAACAATTTCTTCGCATTGGATGGTAAAGAAAAGGGTTAATTCAGAGGCTGGTATAGGTGACTTTATCTTTGAAATTCTTTCCAAAAAAATTGATGGTAAACGTTCTCCGGCCATAGAATTATTGAAAAATGCACTTGTAAACGATACAGATGATATAACAAAGCTTGTGAAGCCGATCATTGCGTATCCTTCTGGAACGGAAAAAAGAGAATTTTCAGGAGTAGAGTATCCTGATGATAACGATATCAAGTGGGATTCATGCAAAGATTCTATCCGACGGGGATTTGATCAGCTTTCAAATAACATTGTACTCATAGAAGAGAATAAAAATAGCCTTTTGGTTTTGAGAAGGATGATCAACTATGCGGTATTCGTTTCTCTATTATATTTGATTCAGGGTAACGCTGCGGTATTTGGTGGAAGTCGAGTTCCTATCGTAATCGATGCGGGCGGTGATGTTGATTCAATCAAAAAGGCAAGTGAACAATCATTTACGTCAGCTAAAAAATCAGTGGAGGATTACTATGTTAATGCTATTTATAAGGTTATTAATGAAGAAATCGCTCAGGATAATGAAAAAGCATGTAAAAAATGGATAAAGGAGATGGTGTTCACTTCTCTTGATAAAGAAGAGAAAATTAAAAACGCTATAACTAGCTATTTCAATAGCTTTATTTTGGAAGGTGATGCACCAAAACTTGCATTGGCAAAAGCATTACAGATTGCTCTGTATACTTTTGAATATAAGAACAATTCACCATCTGATTTTTGTAGGGTACTTGGTGTTAGAGCTGGACTGGTTGGACCGAAAGGTAGCCGTGCAAAAATTAAACGCTATCTTGTTAACAGCTTTACTTTGGAAACGATAACCCTTAGTTCCGTTTCAAAGGATGATCTTGAGGATGGAATCGAATTGAAAGATTTGAGTGACAAACTGGTGCATGATTATTGTATTTTGATTGGTGCTAATTCAGATGCAGAATATTCGATTCTTGAAGGAGCAAATATTGCACAGTCTACCCCAGGGGATCTGCGAGGAGAATTGAGTTTGAACGCTCAGCAGTTGGCAAATACATATATTTCTCTTGGATTAGGGAAACGCTATGCTGATGGTGTTACATTAATTGGATGGAGGTTATAAGATGAGCAGAAAGCTTTTGACAAATGTTGTTGTTAATCTTGTAAATAAATATGCAGCCTCTCAGGAGTATGGTGTCGCACTGGTGAATATTCCAGATTTAGAATATTCGGAGTTTATTACAAAACTTTTCGATAAAAAGAATTCGGAAGTGTTTTTCCTGGGCTTTTCAGTTAAGGAAGAACATGAACTTCGTGTTATGTTACCTAAACTGGAACATGTCAAATACAGTTTCAGTGTTGAGGATGCTGAAATTTCGAGAAATACAGGAGATGAGTCTGTCTTCCGTGTGCTTATTATTAAAAGATCGGAATTAGAAAAGATATCTTCTTTACGCTGGTTTCCAGAGATAGGACTTGAAAAGGTATATACGAAGAGTTGCGATTATGTAAAAAAGGAGCTTAAAGATACGAATTCTGTTATAGAGGCATTAATTCAGGCATTGCGTTGCAAACCTGTTAGAAGTTTGCTTAGCTTTGAACGTGTTTTGGAATATCTGGAACTTTTACTTGAAACTGATCCTAATGCGTTGCCAGATGCTATACGGGAAAATTATTATAAGTTGGGACTTTTGGCGGATAAGAGTGTTGTCAGCAATAATCCAAACAAGAATGATTTTGTTGCGAAAATAAAGGAAAATCATAGAATTGTTGAAAAAATAAGCAATTTGGAACAGGCTGAACGTCAAAGTATAACTAATTATTATGCAAAGACATCTGGAAATCGAGATATCCCGAGATTAATTCTTAACTATTACAAAACAAAAAGTATTGATTTACTTAAGAAAATGGATCTTGAGGAAGTCGAAAATTGCTTCAAGGCTGCTAAGGAAAAACCAAATACTCCGTTGAAGCCTAGAAAAACTCCGATAGTTAAGCCGACTGTGCTAGCAGCACAACTTGCCTTTGATGGAAATAAAGATAAAATCAAAGATGTTCTTGCACAAATAGAACAAGGCATGGATGAAAGAACAAACCCTAAAAAAAGCGAGCGCGTTGAAATTAATTACGATGGCATAAAGATACAAGTTAAGGCAGAGCCTTTGACTGAAAAGGTTGCGGATCAGTTAATTACAGATGATGATATGGGAGGAATTATTCATGCTGATGTAGAATCACCTGATGAAGCAATTAAAGATTTGGAAAAGTATGAATTTGTTCCGTGCAAAAAAAAATACCTTGATGATATCAGGAATGATCTTCGAAGAATTTCCATGCTAATAGCAGATGGAGAACAAATATCGGAGTATTTAGATAAATTCCTGCAGGCGAGAGATGCTGTTGCTCCGTATAAAAAAAGACTTCAGGATGCTCCTATGCTGCAGGTGCTAGCTAAATATACTGAATTTGAAGAGTATATAAGAGCGTATGAACGCTTGCTAAGTGTAATCAATGAAAATTTTCCTAAGATTTGGAGTGTTGCAGCATCAAATGCTAAAGTAATAATTAATGCGGTAATGTCATTGGATTATGTTTTTGTTATTGGTGAAAGTAGGTTTCATGCAATGCCTACACCTTTACATCCACTTTATTTGTGGAAATATGTTGAACTTGCAAAGGAGATATTGTCGAATAGAGGAGTAAGCAACATTGAGGATGAGTGTCTATCTGAGGATGATAAGTCATTTATCATTAGAAAGGCAGAGGATATCCCAGATCCGGGGGTGCGGACGCTTTCTTGGACCTGAATTAAGCAATTCCAAGACTGCGTCTATACTCCATCGGACTCAAACCCCCTAACGACAGTTTGATCCTTTTATCTCTATACCATTGCATATATTGGTTTATAATGCTGATAAATTCTTCTACTGAAATTTTATCCCATTTTTCACCATAGAACATTTCATTTTTCATTCGTCCAAAAAATCCTTCACATGCCGAGTTATCTGGCGAACAGCCCTTTTTGGACATTGATCTTGTCAGGCCAGCTTCATCCATTCGCTGAATCCAACCTGACCAGCGATAATGGCATCCTCTATCACTATGAACGATTGGATGCTCATTTTCTTTTAACAATACGATTGCGTTATCTAGCATTGTATTTACTAGTTCTGCATTAGGAGACGTACCAACTGTCCACGTTATAGACATACCATCGAAGCAATCTATGATTGGAGATAAATATACTTTCCCTTCTCCAATTTTAAATTCAGTGATGTCTGTTAACCATTTTTTGTTTGGTTTATCAGCATGAAAATCTCTTTGTATTTCGTTTGGCACAGCCGGTGAGATTTCTCCTAAATAAGAGCTATATTTTTTCTGACGGATTATTCGAACAATCAAGTTTTCTTCTTTCATGATACTCCGAACGATCTTCTCAGAGATTATAATGCCTTCTCGTTTTAAAAGCAAATGAATGCGGCGGTATCCATATCTTTTGTGGTTTTCGAAAAAAAGGATTTTTATTCGCTCTTTTATTTTTGCGATTTTATTTTCCTTTTTTATCTGCTTTTGCTGATAGCAATAGCTACTTTTGGCCATGTCAAATACCTCCAGTATACGTTTTACCGGATATTTATCTCGTAGAGCAATAATCACCATGGCCTTTTCCTGATTGGAAAACTCTTTTAGATTATTGCCCATTTCTTTTTTTAATATTTCAGCTGCTTTTTCATATACATCCTTTTCCAGATGTGCTCGATAAAGCTCCGCCTGTGTTTTTTTTAGCTCTTGCTCTACCAATCTTTTTTCTTCTTTTAATCGATTTATTTCATTGATGTAGTACTCTTTAGAATTCAGTTTTTGCTGCTTCAAAATACAGTTTCCTTTCCCAATGTATTGTACTTTCCACTCGTATAATGTAGCACGACTGATTCCATATTTTTCAGCTATATCAGCTGTAGAACTGTTGCTTTCACATAAATCTATGACTGCCGCTTGTTTTATTTCTTCTGGATAATCTACTTTCCATTTTCTCTGTACTGGTTTACTTACTTTATCCGGAACTGTTTCTCTAAGCCAGCGAAGAATCCCTGTTGCGCTACCATAACCTAATTCTCTCACAGTTTTCTTCATATTGCAACCATTTTTGAAATACAAGTCGATTGCCTGTTGTTTTTCTTCGGTGCTATACTTGTTCATTTCTTCCTCCTAACATCTTTCGACATTAGGTCCAAAAATTGTCCGCAC